>Ga0209512_1002631_pt1 | contig 18621 bp, 15 predicted proteins | sample frozenSSSSmetaG_FD_184142 | JGI IMG/M metagenome (GOLD analysis project Ga0209512, IMG submission 184142) | Glacier valley bacterial and archeal communities from Borup Fiord, Nunavut, Canada, to study Microbial Dark Matter (Phase II) -... | ecosystem: Environmental > Aquatic > Freshwater > Ice >... | reverse complement strand
AAACTGCCCAAAGCCTCGCCGCCGCCAGCCAACAATTGGCACAAAGACAGGACGCGCTTCGCAACCAGCTCGGCTTGCCCTCCCAATCTTCTTCGTCTTTGTCTTCGTCTTCGTCGTCGGCAGAAAGCGGATCTGGTTCCACTACAGCAGGTGAACTCGACATGACCTCCGGGGTCAATTATGGGGCAGCTAACAGCCAGTCAACCGGGCCAGCCGGCGCACCTCAGCGCGGGTTTTCACCAGCCATTCGCCAAGCGATGGCCGAGCTTCGCAAAACTCCCGTCCCCTCTGAGTTCTCCGCAACCGTGCAGGGGTACTTCGAGACCCTAGCCACAGAATGATGCTCCTCTATCCATTTTGATCCATCATTTCCGGTGGGAGACGCATGCACCGAGCTGCTACGAGCCGGGAGGCTGGTTTCGCCTTGGTAGTCACCTTGTCACTGATGATCCTGCTCACGGTGATTGCAGTAGGCTTGCTGACCTTGTCGACGATTTCACTGCGTTCCTCCAGTCAGGGCGAAGCGATGGCCAACGCCCGGGTGGCGTTGATGCTGGCGATCGGTGAGTTGCAACGCCAGACCGGCCCTAACACCCGCGTCACCGCCTGGGCGGACGTGCTCGACGAGAATAATCCACCGGTGCTCGGCGCATGGAAGAGCTGGGAAGGCACTGGACCACGAGACTACCGGCAGCTTCGCCGGACGTCCGGTTTCCCCAGGCAACTACACGGCCAGAAAGAAGGAGCGCTTTCTCGCCTAGTTGGTTTCCGGAGACAGCACCACCGTTCCAGATACCAGCCCGGCCGCGACCAAGATCACTTTGTTGGGAGCCGGCTCGGTGGGCACGGGCGCAGTTCGCGCGAAGCTCCAAATCAACCTCACCCCGTCGGAAATCACTTTCGCCGGCAAGCACGGCACCTTTGCCTGGTGGGTCGGCGTGGAAAATCAGGAGGCCCGCATTCCCAAACCCTACGAACACGCCAGCGACTCCGGCGCTGCGTGGTCGGCGCAATCCAAATCGCACTCGGTGGTGGACACCAAACCATTCCGACTGGAAAAATTGCAGAACGATGCCGCTCCCGCCGCCAAAGCCATCAGCCTGCATCAGACCGATCTGATCGCTGACAATAGCGCTCTTCCCGCTTCCAGCGAGGTTTCCCACGACCTTTCTACATCCTCGGTCGGCATGCACAAAGGCCGACTCTGCGGCGAGGATGCCTTTCGCAGACTTTGCGCGGGGCTCGACACCACCCAAGTGGAAACGTGGTTTGCTCCCACCGAGCAAATGATCCATCACGCCATCCCACCCAATGCCGTGGCCGACTGGGACTCCACCGTGATCCAACGCTACGGCAAGCAAGAGGATGCGGTGATTGGCTACAACCCGCAAAAACCCGGACGCCCCAGCCATCATCCGCTGGCCTGCGTGATTGCAGGCACGCGTCGGTGCCTTCACATGGAATGGCGCAAAGGCAACACGGTGAGTTCCAGCAGTTGGGTCGAAGCGATGGAAAAAGTCTGGCGAAGTTCACGTGTGTTTTTGGCATGTTTGCAGTCCTTTCTGACGGGTCTGCGCCCGGCCTGTCCATCGAATCGGGGGGAACTTCAGCTTGCTTGCCAGAGATCACCTTGGCGCCAGCACCTTCTTATGGCACCGCTTTCCACGGTTTGAGGCTGAGCACAAAAGGCGGCCCTTTCGCCCCATCTTTGGGTGGTATAGACGGTTTGGCAGCCAACTGGAACAGAGGTAGGATGGGATTTCCTTGCTGGTTCTTGGTATAGACATCCCCCTCTTTCTGGATCATTAAAAATGCGCAAAAATAGCCGCCTGGCCTCTCTCCAATGGCCACATCCAAGTCCATCAGGGACCCCTCGGTACACTCAATCCAATCCCCGTAACGCAAACTCCCATTCGCAGCCTTCATACCGTCCTTTTCTGATGCTTTCCAATTGATTTGAGGTAATCGGGTGTCGTCCCGGTTGCCGACCAGAACTGTTTTTTGATTGATGGCCACCGCGATCCAATCATCCGCGTAACCCACAAAACGGTAGCGTCCCGAGGCCGGAGCTGAGACCTGTCCTTTGTAATGGACCATCCACATCCGGGGTGCCACTATTTTCCCGACACCGAATGCTCTGGGTGCCTCATCGGCTGAGATCAATGGGATGTAAATCTCTGTCAGATATAGGGGTTGAGTGACCCGATAAAAACTGTTCAGAACCGCATCGTCCCAATTCTTACTCAGGAATGTATCGACTATCTCCGCGTATTTTTTGACATCCACCGATGTCTTCTCCCGGCTTTGCGTCTGCTTGAAATCGTATAACATCCCGATCAGAGCCGCTCCCGACGCTTCTTTTACACCAAAGTAATTCTCTTGGGTCCATCCGGTGAGCGTCGACAAGTTTAAGAACACAACCGACAACAGAAGCTTTAAGAATAATCTCTTCATAGGACAAATCAGGAGCATAGTTTCCTCCGTTCAACATAAAAAAGGAAATAAAAAGATTCCGAAAGTAAACATCCTCTCTGCGGCTATCCGTCTCCACCCTGAGGATGCCAAACCCACCGATTTTTTGGTGCCCGCGCACCGAAAGAGGGAACCTTGATCGGGATTTTCTAAGATTTCAAACAATCCCAGAGAGGCGAAAAGCCCCGAGCACACCAAATATCCGGTGTTTCAATTCGTCCCACAAGCTCTCGACCCTGAAATCTATAAATGGGCAAAAACTCCCATCTATTCCTTGCCAAGCCCCGTTTGGAAGGGGGTCCCTTGAGAACCGTGCGTCGGTGATGATGGCGTGAGGATTGTTGGTTTTTGAATTACCTCTGTTAAGGAAGCGCGCGCCAAGGGGGGACTTCGTCAGAACGTGGTTTTCTACCGGGGGTGGGTTCATCGGTGAGGCGGAAAGGGCCTGGAGGGGCTCCTTTCTTTTCGATGCAAAGGATCGCGCGGAATCTGCCTCCCGGTCTCTCGCCGACAATGACATCGAGATCGAGGATCTCGTCTTTCTGGACAGTGAACCAATCTCCGGCGAGGAGGGGTTTTGTGCCCGGCACAGCGGGAGCCTTCTCCTTCGAATGCCAGGCGGTCAAGGGCAATGGGGTGCCCGGGTGGTTGGCTACGAGGACAACTTTTGCTGAGAGGACGACGACGAGAGCGTCATCGGAGTCACCGAGGAATCGGTAAGCACCCGGTTCCGGGGCCGCAATCTGGCCTTTGTAATGGGCGATCCAAAGGCTGGGGGCCACGAGGGCTCCCACCCCGAAGGCTTTTGGGGCGATGTTGGCGTCCATCTCCGGCATCCAAATGCGGGTGGCATAGAGTGGTTGGGTGGCGCGGTAAAACCCGGCGAGCATTCCTTCGTCTAGGCCGCCTGAAACAAACTGATCGACCGTCCGGGTATAGGTGCTGCGGCTTTTCGGGATGGGGCTACGGCGTTGATCCTGCTTCAGATCGTAAAAAATCCCGATAAGCGTCCCAGGAATCTGCTTGGTCGAACCGAAAGCCGATGTCCCTTCATCCGCGTGAGCGATCGAGACCAAGGAAAGGAAAGCGAATGCTGCAGTCAAACTCACAAGAATGAAAAGTCGGGAAGTCGCAAGGACTGAGGAAAATTGCTTTTCGCCATGTTGACTCATTCGCATGAGTGTTCCGTAATCTCGACCCTTGGGGGAGTCAAGCGCACTGTCCTACGTCGGGTGAAGAAGAGCGGCCGGGGCCGATGATTTCCATCCTTAACACTTTGCCCTCAATTTCGCTTCAGCTCGATGCTGGAGCAATTGATCTGCCATGATGCCTAGCAGGACGACGGAGCCCAAGACGGCGAAGTTCAGCGAGCTCTGGGAATACCTAGCAGATTGACGAGGTTTTGGAGGACTTGAAGCAGTGCGGTGCCAATGATGATACCGATGATTTTTCCATGATTCACCACAATGAGCGCGGTGTCCGGGAACACCCACGGACGACCTTGCCCGGAAGCCACTGGGTGGATGGCGCTACGGTGCAAAGCGCGAATGGCGACGGGGGCAGACGACGGGGGCCCTGCAGTGGCGCATACTTTCAAGTCCTTTGAGTTTCCCCATTCGTTTTGGATCTATTTTTACGATGCCCACTTGGCGGCTAACCGCGCCAGCGTTATGCCTATTTTGTGTCACTGCGGGGACTGACTCCAGAGAAGGAGATCAGATAGAGTTTCATCATGCCCTTCCCCGCTTTCGGATTAGCCAAGGAATGAATGATCGGCAGTTCACCACCATCGAAGAGTTCCTCAAGTTTCCCCGACACGCCTGAGGGAAACTTGATTTCCGGAACCTCGCCCGACTGCATGTGGATGCCGATGAGGCGGCTGTTGATGTAGAGAGGATCGGATCCTTCAGTGTAGATGTGCACTCCGGCTTGGCGGGCAATTTCACGGAAGACGGTTGCAGGAATATTGCCGACGGCGCAATAAACCGACGTGTGACCGGCTTTCTTTTTCGCCGCGAGGGCGACTGCACCATCAGAAGCGTAAACGCCCCAGGTTTCAGCATTCTCATCCTTCACTTCGAAAAGCGGTCGAGTCTCGGTGGCTTGAGCAGAGCGCATGTCGAAAGTATGGACGCGTCCGGCGTCGGGGCGTTTGCCAGGAGTGAAATCGAAGCTGGCGGCTTGTTTCATCCGTGAGAACGTTCCTTCAGGCTTGACGGTAACCTTGCTGTCGTCCGCCGTTCGGGTGGCCACCTGAATGCCGGTGATTTCGGAAATGCCGTCGAGCGAGAATCCGTCAGGACGGATGTAGTCGGGCGCGTAGAGCCACAGGAGCGTCCTGCCCTTGTCGCGGAACTTCCGGCGGATCATTTCTTTGCGATCTTCCGGAATGAGGAAGGCGTTAAGGAAAATGCAGAGTTTGTATCGATCGAGCGGGAGCTTGTCGTGGCCGATGTCGGAAAAGTTGTAGATGTCATAGGGAGCGCCGCAGCGCATCAGCTCGTCGGGCGGATTGACTAACAAATCCTCTGCAATGCCGGAGCGGGCATTGATGTGGAACATCGAGCGCACGTCGCCGAATACCGCGATCTCCGCGACGGACTCCATGGCCACGTCCTTTAGCCGGTGCTGGACGCGCACCATGTTGGCGACCTCCTTCATCAGCGGCGCGGAATAGTAGTAACCCCCGAAGAAATCGAACCACCACATGGCGGTGAGCTTTGTCAGGGTGAGGGCGAATTCGCGACGCAGCACCATGCGTGTCTGGAACTCGTCCTTGAGCTTGGTGCCGGATCCGGGAATGGCGTGGCCGTTCTCCACCGTCTGCGGCGCGATGTAGGTGGTGTGGTCGATTTCCTGGAACACCATTTTCCCGTGAAGCTTGAGTGAATCCAGCGTGAGCAGGTAACCGCTGGCACCCTCGAAATCCCGGGGTTTTCCATACTTGGCGGGCGCGTAAATGATATCGAGATCGGGACAATTCCACACCTTTTCAGAGGCGAGATGACCTTCCTGAAGCAGCCGCTCGCTGTTGAGCTGGGTCAGATAGCCGTAGTAAAGTCCTAGCAGTTTCTTGTGTTGCAGCACTTCCTGGGTCTTCGCGCAGAACCAGACGATGGCGTCCCCGATGATGTCGTGGTGAAACTTCCAGTAACGCAGCGCGTCGGCATCCTTCACGGGATCGCGGAAAATGCCGTGCGAGGTGCGTTGCAGGATTTCCATGGGCGGCATGGTCGCCGTGGGATCACCGGTGAATTTGCGGAACGCCTCTGTCTTCATCGGGTGCTCGCGGATCGCGGCGTCAGGGCGCCCGCGGCCCTGCGAGTTGGTATACCATTCGGTGGAGGATCCGCAGAGTAGGCTGTAGCTGAAGACGCGGTCGCCATACTTGCCTTCAACATATCGCAGCATGTCCTGGAGATACTTCGCGGTCCGCTCGCGCCATGCCGTGTTGCCGGCGGTTTCCACGAGGTTCCAATAACTGTTGGGATGGTCCGGGTTTTCTTTGAGAAACCAGCCCCGCGTGTCGAGCTGAAGGAAAATGTTGAAATAGGTGTCAGGTGCGTTTTTCAGGAACAGATCCATCTGTCGGTCGAAGGCGTCGAAATCGTATTTCCCTTCGCCGGTCCAGATCTCGCCGAAGTGCGAGTAGGGCACGTCGAGCGTGCAATCCATGCCGGTGTGGAGAACGCTCATCAGCCGCACACCGGCATTGTGAAACTCCCGGATGTTCCTCTCCTCGGGCCGGAACGACCGGAACGAAAGCGGCTCCATCGGCTTGCCATTGATCTCGATCCGGAAGCGTCCGCCTTGCATGACCATCCGGGCGCGGAGCGGGTTGACGGATTCGCCGGCGCGTGCTGATAGAGTCAGCGCACCAAGCGTGGCGGCAGTGGTTTTGAGGAAATCGCGTCTGTTGGGTTTCATGATTTCAGATAGCTGGTGGCGACGGGGTCTGGTGGCGACGAGGTCAGTCCCAAATAACAGACATTCACCTCGAAATTTGAACCTGTCCTTTTAGGCTCCACCAGTCGAAGTTCTTCCAACATCGCCTTCATCCGTCGAGTTCATCAGTCCTCCACCTTCTTCTCAAGCGCATTCAACCGCTCGGCCAGCTTCCGATCCTCCCTGAACCGGCGCACCGCCCGTGTCACCCCCACTTCATGACCCATCCCCAGCCGACCCGCCACCCAGCGATTCGGCATCCCGGTCCTCTTGCGGACCAACGCAACCACCAACTCTGTTTCATCCTTCCATTTCCCCCGGCCCGTCAACTCGGCCCTATCACCCGGTAGGCCAAGCTCTCTCAACGCCCCTGAAATACATGCCCGAGCCTGACCCGGCGACGGTTCCATCCTTGGGAAAACACCCCCAGAACCCATTTCATCCCCGCAACCAGATTCGGCTCCGGCGTCTCCAACAACACATGGAAATGGTTCCCCATCAGCACCCAGGCATGCACTCGCCAACCGAAGCGGCCATGCGCCTCCTCCATCAGATCCGTCCACGCGAACCGGTCCTTGTCATCCTCGAAAACATTCTTCCCGCCATCCCCACACGCCATTACGTGGTAAACCGCCCCAGCCGCCTCGTATCGCAAAGGTCTCGCCATGCACCACCTTTACCAATCCCAGAAAACTCCGTAAATGTCTGTTATTTGGGACTAACCCCGAAGCATTTGGGACTGACCCCGAAGCACCGAAATCGCGGGCAAGGTGCAGCGGACTGAATATGCACTGACGACCACGGGAACGAAGTTGGGCGCGATCCTCCAAAGCATCCGAAATCTGGATGAAGAACATGGAACCCAAATCGAATCATGAACCCCATGCTGATGGGCAGGTCGCGGACTCTGGAACAGTTCGTTCGTCTGGGAAACTGTTATGGCGGGTGTTCCATGGCCACTTTCATTTTGCGCTTTGCCGGGCGGGGCTTGATGCCTATATCGAGGACATGTCTCGGTTAATTCGTTTTCTCTTTGCAGGTGGACGACTGTTTCTGGGATTGTCGATGGTGCCGCTGATTGCGTTTGGGGTTGAAACGCCATCTTCCGCGCGACTGCCGAACATCATTTTCATCACCGTGGATGATCTGGGTTGGGCTGACCTCGGCTGTTATGGCAGCAAGTTCCACGAGACACCTGCAATCGACAGGCTGGCCGCCGAGGGCATGCGCTTTACCGACGCTTACGCGGCTGCAGCCGTCTGCTCACCGACCCGCGCGGCGATGCTTACCGGGCGCTATCCCGCGCGCCTCGGGCTCACCGACTGGCTGCGTGCGGAGTATCAAGGCGGGAAAATTCCTGCGGATCGGAAAATTCCCACGGGGTTCGATAAAAACCCCGACTCAAACCTCGACACGCCTACCAACGCCTTATGGCTGGAACTCGATGAAGTGACCACGGCGGAGGTGTTGAAAAAGCGCGGCTACACAACCGCCCATATCGGCAAGTGGCATCTGGGTTTTGATGATTGGTCGCCGGAAGCGCAAGGCTTCGATGTGAACATCGGCGGCGGAGACGTGGGCGAACCTCCCAGTTACTTTGACCCGTTTTTGCGTCCGGCGAACACCGCATGGAAGGAGTCCGCTTTAAAGGGAATCCCGAAAATGCCCTCACGCCGTCATGGCGAATACTTATCGGATCGCGGGGCGGACGAGGCCGTGAATTTCATCCGCCAACACCGGGGCGGGCCGTTTCTTTTAGATCTTTGGCATTATGCCGTGCATCTGCCGCTCGGAGCCAAGCCGGAATTGATCGAAAAATATAAGGCGAAGAACCCGCAGGGAGGACAAAAGAATGCGGATTATGCGGCGATGATAGAGAGTGTGGACCAGGCGTTGGCGCGGATTGTAGCGGTGCTGGATGAACTCGATATCGCATCCCGGACCATCATCGTCTTCACCTCGGACAATGGGGGTTTGAGCGGGATCACCGACAATGCGCCATTGCGCGCTGGCAAGGGAGAACCCTACGAGGGCGGAATCCGGGTGCCGCTTATTGTCCGGTGGCTGGGTGTCGTGCCGCCGAACTCCACATGCACCGCGCCCGTGATCAGCGTCGATTTGCTGCCGACCTTCACCGAGATCGCAGGCGCCGCGCTTCCGGTGGATCACAAGATCGATGGTGTGAGCATGGTGCCGCTGCTGCGCGGAGCCCCTTCACTCGAACGAGAAGCGATTTTCTGGCACTATCCGCACTACCGCAGCGACAACAGCCCCCCCTACACCATCGTGCGGAAGGGAAACTGGAAACTGATCATGCGTTACGGTGGTAAACCTTCCGAACTATTCGACCTGTCACTGGATCTTTCCGAGAAAAACGACTTAGCCGCAGAGAAACCCGAAAAGGTCAAAGAACTAGAGACTGCAATCACAAACTGGACCAGGGACGTTGGCGCACGGCTACCCCGGGCAGGAAACTGAAGTCACCCATCGCCCTCGGATTTTACAATTCTCAAGTTTGCACAGGGCCTGCGTCTTCATTTGTTGGAGAATATCAGTTTCTCCAGATTTGTCTGGGCATTGCTTGATTTTGCGGCCCCTTGCGTGGCGTCGGTGTCCTACGGAATGAACTCCGGGCCTGTCGATCTTCACGGTCAGCGAAGTCAACTTGGATCTCCGCGAAGCACCGGTTTTGGGCAAGATCAAGACGGCGATTGGAGTGGCCCCAACCAAGGCGGCGCGATCCGCACTTATCCGACTTCCGACAATTGAATCGCCTTCACGGTTCGAAGCGATAGCGCATCGCCTTGGTCTTGTCGGCGGTCATGCGAAACACCAATCCACCACCGGCCATTAGATCCTCGTGCTTGAGGTAGCCAAGATCATACGGCTTCCCGTTCAGCTCGATACCTGCGATGTAAATCGCCTGGTCCGACAATCCCTTGGCCTCGATCGTGAACGTCTTGCCATCCGCCACCTTGATCGCCGTCTTCGTAAATCGCGGCGTTCCGAAATCGTAGCGCCCCACCGCTGGGTTCACCGGATAGAACCCCATCGTGCTGAACACATACCACGCCGACATCTGGCCGCAGTCTTCGTTGCCGGAGATGCCGTCCGGCTTGTCGCTGTATTGCGTGTCGATGATCCGCTTCACCATTTCCGCCGTGCGCCATGGCCGGTCGGTCTGGTTGTATAGGTAGGCGATGTGGTGGCTTGGTTCGTTGCCGTGCGCGTATTGGCCAATGAATCCGCTCACGTCCATGATCTCGTTTTGCGCCCCCAACTCCAGAGAAAACAAGGTGTCCAGCTTGTCTCCGAACGCCTTCGTCCCGCCCATCAGTTCGGCGATCGCGCTCATCTCCTGTGGCGGATACCACGCGTATTGCCAGGCATTGCCCTCGGTATAGTCCGAGCCATGCGTCAGCGTCACCGGATCAAACGGCGTCCGCCACTCGCCCTTGCGATTCTTGCCGCGCATGAATCCCGTCTCCTTGTCGAAAATGTTGCGCCACTTCTTCGAGCGATCGAGAAAGGAATCGCGCTCCTTGGTTTTCCCGAGGCCGTCGGCCATGAATGCGACACACCAGTCGTCGTAGGCGATCTCCAGGAAACGTGAAACCGACGTTGGCACCTCGTCGAACGGCAGGTAACCCAATTCATCGATCAATGAAAACCGCGAATCGTGGTGGTCACGGCTGGATGTCTCATAGACCGCCTTCCACGCCCGCTCCCAATCAATCCCCGGAGTCTTCTTGTGCCACGCGTCCACGATCACCGGAATCGCGGGGTTCGCGATCATCGTATGAGTCTCCTTGCCCCACAGCGTCCAAATCGGCAGATAACCCTGCTTTTCGTGATGATCGAGCATCGAGTTGATAACCGCCGCGTTCAGCTCCGGCTTGATGATCGTTAGAAGCGGATGCGTCGCCCGGAAGGTGTCCCATAGCGAAAGCGTCGAGTAGTAACTCCCGCTCTCCGCCTTCGCCAAACGGTGATCCACCCCGATGTATTCACCGTTCACATCCGCGATGTTGTTAGGCGCGATCTGCGTATGATAGAGAGCCGTGTAGAAAATCCGTTTGTCCGTTTCGTTTCCTTCCACCGTGATCTTGCCAAGCTCCTTTTGCCACGTTTCCGCAGCGGCGGTCTTCACCGCATCAAAATCCCACGTTTTCCCTTCGGCTCGCAGGTTCTCCCGCGCGTTGGCGATCGATACCGCCGAGATTCCCACCCGGATCATCACCGGCTCCTTACCCGCGTCATCAAATGACACCCAACCCGCCAGTTTCCGGGTGTCCGCCCCGCTGACCCCCTTGCGCCAGCGCGTGCCCTCGACCCCGTTGATTCCGAACCGATCAAACGGCCGGGAAAACTCCGCCACGAAATACACTTCCTGCAAAGCCGCCCAACCCGCCGACATGCGGGAGCCCTCGACCGTTTTGTCATCCACGAAATTCAAACTCGCTTCCAGCAGCGTATCGCTCAGCCCGTAGCGCCGGGTCAGGTCCACCCCGTGGTTCAGGTCGATCACTACGTTGCCGCCGCCCTTTGGAAACGTGTAGCGGTGATACCCGGTTCGCTCTGTGCAAGTCAGCTCGGCCTTCACCCCGTAGTCTTCGAGCATTACCGAATAGTAGCCCGGCGACGCCTTTTCCCGGTCATGCCGGAACCTCGACCGATACCCGCTTTCCGGTTTCTCCTTGGTGCCGCTCGTCATCATCGGCTTGCCCGTCGTCGGCATGAAAAGAATGTCCGCCAGATCCTCGCAGCCCGTCCCGCTCAGGTGCACATGGCTAAAGCCCAGAATGCTCTCGTCCGAGAAGTGATAGCCGCTCGACGAATCCCAGCCGGTGGTCGCGGTGTCCGGTGAAAGCTGCACCAGTCCATGCGGCAGGGTTGCCCCGGGAAACGTGTGCGCGTGCCCGCCTGTCCCGATGAAGGGATCGACAAACGTATTCGGATCATCCGCGGCATTCAAAAGCGCACAGGACAACAAACTAACAATAGCTAACTGGTGTATTTTCATCATGGATTTATCTGGTCACAAACCTCTGGAAAACTTTCAGTAGATCAACCGGATTCAATGTCTAGCCAACATGCCCAGGTGAACCCGGAAGTCACTTGACCTTGTATTGATTGCGGAGGCTCTGATAGAGTTGCTGCATGTCGGCAAGAACTCCGGAGTATTCCGGATTGTCCTGCACGCTCTTGAGTTCCTGCGGGTCTTTTTCGAGATCGAAGAGCTGCCACTCGTGGGTGTCCGGCAGGAAGAACAGTTTGTAGCGATCATTGCGGACTCCGTCGTGTTTGGCGACTTGATGGGTTTCCTCGCCGTAATACGCATAGTAGATACCCTTGCGCCAATCCGCAGGGGCTTGACCGTCGTTTTTCAAAACGGGGATCAGGCTGCGGCCCTGGATTTCTGGGGGCACCGGGACACCGGCGATTTCGAGAAACGTGGGTGCGTAGTCGATGTTTTGAATCATTGCTTTTGACCGGGTGCCGGGCTTCACGACTCCGGGCCAGCGGATGAGGAACGGCATGGAGAGGGATTCCTCGAAGATCCAGCGCTTGTCATACCATCCATGCTCACCGAGGTAGAATCCCTGATCGGATGAATAGATGACGATGGTGTTTTTCGAGAGACCGGACTCATCCAGATAGTCGAGCATGCGGCCGATGTTCTCATCCAGGGCGCGGACGCAGCGCAGGTAGTCCTTGATGTAGCGCTGGTATTTCCAACGGGTGACGGCGGTGTCGTCGAGCTTGCCGGCGGCGAGGTCTGCCATGAATGCTTCGTTTTCCCTAGAGTATGCCTGATCAAAAGCGGCTTTCTGCGAGGAATCCATGCGCTCGTATTCGCGGTTCTGCATCTTGTCGGTAAAGCGCGGGTCGGTGGGCTTGCCGGGCAGGAGCATGTCGTGGCTCCAGTTGAAATCCTTCGCGATGCTCATGGCCTGCTTGGCCAGGGCCTTGCTGCGGTTTGCGTAGTCATCGAACAGGGTAGGGGGCTCGGGGATTTCCTGGCCGTCGAACAGGTTGAAGTGCCGCTCCGCCGGAACCCAGTTGCGGTGTGGGGCTTTGTGCTGGCACATCAGCACGAAGGGTTTGTCCTTGGACCGCTGGTTCTTCAGCCAATCGAGCGCCTTGTCGGTGATGAGATCGGTGCAGTAACCCTTGAAGCGCTTTGTGGTGCCGTCCATTTCAATGAAATCCGGATTGTAGTATTCGCCTTGGCCGGGGAGGATTTCCCAAAAATCGAATCCCGTGGGTTCACTCACGAGGTGCCATTTCCCGATGATCGCGGTCTGATAGCCGGCCTGTTGGAGAAACTTGGGAAACGTGGGCTGAGAACCATCAAAGCTGCTGTTGTTGTTATCCAGGAAGCCGTTGATGTGGGAGTGCTTGCCGGTGAGAATGCAGGCGCGGGAGGGCCCGCAGATGGAATTCGCGCAATAGGAACGCTCGAAAATCGCGCCCTGTGTCGCGAGGCGATCGATGTTCGGGGTGGGGGCGATGTCCTTGAGCCGTCCACCATAGGCGGAAATGGCCTGAAGCGCGTGGTCATCGGAAAACAGGAACACGATGTTAGGGCGATCAACCGCCGCGCAGGTCATGAGGGTTAGAATGAGAAATGAGAAGGCGCGCATAGGTGGGAGCGGTTGGAAAGGTTTTCGCGTAACGAGGATGTGCGTCGCGATGTTTCAATCGCATTGCCCGCTTTTCGGGAGAAACGCAAGACGTGATTGCGGACAATGTGTCGCTTCGCGTTTTGGATTTCGGGTGGGCTGTCGTTGTCCCGTCGCTCAGATCCGTGAGAACCCGTTTTTCCAATACTTCCTCGGCCTGCACGAATACCTCCGCAAGGACCTCTTCGATCCCTTGATGATGGTGCACTTCCGCAAGCGCATCCGTCCCGAAACGCTGGAGAAAATCAACCTTGCCATCATCAGCCGCGCGCGGAGCAAGGCCGGGCCACCCCAAGACCCGCCCGTCTCACCGCCGGATGAAACCCCGCCACCTAACAACGAAGCGCCAGGCATGGCACCAACCGCGAAGCCCGAGTCCGCACCTAACATTGCAACGCGTCATGGCCAAACTGGCGGTGACCAGCAGGACTGTAGTCGCCATAGGCCTGATTGCGCTGAATCTCGATGTCCTGCTGAGGTTTTTGCGTGCCTTGATCCAGCAATGGTACATGTGGCAGACCCTGATGACGACGAAATACCGCGCGTGGACTTGTTGGCGCCCGTCACTGACATGGATTTACGCCCCGGCGACGAAATTGCGGGCGGCGGCGTGATTTTAGGTGTGAAATTCCGCGCCGACTTTTTCAGTAAGCCCGATGTAATGGTTCGATGTCCTTCCGAAGGCTTGTGCGGCGTCTGTATGAAAAAATGCGTCATGTCTTTCCATGATGTCGCAGATGGCTTCCAACGGCTGCCGCACCCCGGTTTCGTTGTTGGAGGCCATGATCGAAACCAGCAAGGTATCCGGTCGGAGCGCTTGCTTGAGCTGATCCACCTTCACCCGCCCTTGATCATCTGAATCCAGCCAGGTCACCTCAAACCCCTGCTTTTCCATGGCCTCCAGTGGCTCGATCACCGCCTTGTGTTCCAGCCGCGTTCCGATCAGGTGCAGCTTGCCATGTTCCTTGCCGCAATCCGCCAGCCCGAGAATCGCCAGGTTGTTGGATTCCGTCGCGCCGCTGGCGAAAATCACAACATCGCGTTTCGCTCCCACCACGGCGGTCACTTGGTCGCGGCCTTCTGGACGGCTTGCTTGGTCGCCGTGGCCGAGCGACTCGATCATGCTGGAAGTGACGTTGCTGCAGTGGTCGTAGAAAAACCGACAGAGCGGCCGGGTGTAGCGCGCGGCGGGTTACGCCCTCCCTCAAACAAAGTCCGAACCGATCAAAAAGTGACCAAGATCCCAAACAGCCCCCTTAAATTCAATCCGGATAAATCCTCCGTAACTCATCGAAAAAGAAACCGTGGCAGGGGGCGGATTTGAACCGCCGACCAAAGGCTTATGAGTCCTCTGCTCTACCGCTGAGCTACACTGCCTAGGTTTTCCGGAGCGATCGCCCCGTCAAGAGGCGAGTTGGTTAACGGGCGACCGCCGGATTGTCCACCGGAAATTTTGAAATTTCCTCAAAGTTTCCGATCATGACGCGCCAAGGCCAGCCCTGTCGGGGAGTGCTTGTTTTTCCGGATCGCCGCCGGAGGGCCCGCAGCCACAAGGTTTCCGCCGTGTGCTCCACCGCCCGGACCGAGCTCGATCACCCAGTCGCTCGCCGCAATCACGTCCAGATGGTGCTCCACCACCAGCACGCTGTGCCCGGCATCCCGCAGCCGCCCGAACGCCGCCAGCAGCCGCTCCACGTCGCCGAAATGCAGCCCGGTCGTCGGCTCGTCGAAAAGATAAAGCGTGTGCGGTGCCTGCGGGCGCGCGAGCTCGACGGCCAGCTTGAGCCGCTGCGCCTCTCCGCCTGATAGAGTGTTGGCCGCCTGGCCGAGTTTCAGATAGCCGAGACCGAGTTCCTCCAGAATGTTCAGGATGTGGAAAATTTTCGGGATCGCCCGGAAAAACACCGCCGCATCGCTCACCGCCATTTCCAACACCTCCGCGATCGACTTGCCCTTGAACGTCACCTCCAGCGTCTCGCGGTTGAACCGCCGCCCGCCACACGCCGGACAAGCCACCCACGCATCCGGTAGAAAATGCATCTCGATCTTCAACCGTCCGTTCCCCTGGCACCGCTCGCAACGCCCGCCCGCCGCATTGAAACTAAATCTGCTAGGCCCGTAACCGCGCTGCTTCGAGAGCTTCAACTTCGTGAAAAGATCGCGGATCTGATCAAACACACCGGTGAACGTCGCCGGATTCGACCGCGGACTGCGCCCGATCGCCGACTGGTCCGCCACCACGCATTTCTCGATCAACTCCAGCCCCTCGATCCTATCAAATTTTCCCGGCGTCTCGCCCGATCCATTGAAATGTCGCGCCAGCGCCCGCCGCAGGATCGAATCCGCCAGCGTTGATTTCCCGCTCCCGCTCGGCCCGCTCAGACAAACCAACCTCCCTAGCGGAATCACCACATCCAGGTTTTTCAAATTGTGCTCCCGCGCTCCACGGATCACCAGCTCTCCCCTCTTCTCTTCCCACTGATCACTGATCACTCGGCACTCTTTCCTCCCTCTCAACCAGTCCCCCGTCGGCGAAACAATCTCCAACGGCCGCCCCTCCGCCATCACATAACCTCCCGCCGCCCCCGCGCCCGGCCCCAGATCGATCACCCAGTCCGCCGCCCGGATGATTTCCTCATCATGTTCCACCACCACCACCGTATTTCCCAAATCCCGCAGCCGCAGCAACGCCCCTATCAGCCGACCCGTATCCGCCGCATGCAGCCCGATGCTCGGCTCGTCCAAAACATAGATCACTCCGGACAGCCCTGCCCCTAACTGCGTCGCCAGCCGGATCCGCTGCGCCTCCCCGCCGGACAGCGTCCCGCTCGTCCGCTCCAATGTTAGATAATCCAACCCCACCTCCTCCAAAAACGCCAACCGCCCCCTCACATCACTCGCCAGCCGCCTGCAAACCTCCGCCATCGAAGCATCCGGCTGGAATCCCTCCATCCACCGCATCGCATCCGCCACCCCCAGCGCACAGAAATCCTGAATCCCCAGCCACACGCCATCTTGTTGAGAGTTGAGAGTCGAGGGTTGAGAGCTAGAAGACCCCTCTTTCTCCTCCGCGTCCCTCTGCGACCTTTGCGTCTCTGCGGTAAACTCTTTTCCTCCACCCAGAATCTTCACCGCCAGCCACTCCGCTTTCAACCGCTTCCCCCCACAAACCCCGCAAGCCCGGTGCGCCATGAACTTCGCCAGCTTCCGCCGCGTGATTTCCGACTTCGCCTCACGATACCGTTTCAAAGCCCCCTCCGCATCCGCCCCTTCCTCCAACAGATCCGGATCACAAAACATCTCTGTCCCCAGCCCCTCGCACCCCTCACAAGCCCCGATATGCGAGTTGAACGAAAAATGCTTCGGCGAGAGATCCCCCACCATGAACCCCGTCCGCGGATTCCGATAGCTCGTCTGGAAAACCAAATCCCGCCACCCATCCGCGCCGGGCACCTGCACCGCCGCCCGCGCCTCCGCTCCGCACAGCCGCAGCGCCGTTTCCACCGAATCCGCCAACCGCGACTCCACACCAGGTCTAATCACAAACCGGTCCACCACAATCTCCACCGCCCCCGGAAACTCCGGCCACCCCGCCGCCGCCTCCTCGATCTCCAACACCTCCCCGTCCACCCGCACCCGGATGTATCCCTGCCGCCGCAAGTCTCCTAACAATCTCTCCGGTTCCCCCAACTCCTCCTTCGGCAGCGGCGCTAACAAAACCACCTTTGTCCCCTCCTCCATCGCCGCCAGCGCGTTCACGATATCCGCCGCACTCATCCGCTCCAGCCGCTCCCCCGTCTCCGGATCGTGCGGAATCCCCGCCGCCGCCCACAGCACCCGCAGGTAGTCGTAAATCTCCGTCGCCGTCGCCACCGTCGAGCGCGGGTTCAGCCCGCCGCCCCGCTGCTCGATCGCGATCGCCGGGCTCAGCCCCTCGATCGAATCCACATCCGGCTTCTCCAACTGATCCAGAAACTGCCGCGCATACACCGACAGCGATTCCACATACCGCCGCTGCCCCTCCGCATACAACGTGTCAAACGCCAGCGACGATTTCCCCGATCCGCTCGGCCCCGTCACCACCACCAGTTTCCCCTTCGGAATATCCAGATCGAGGTTCTTCAAATGATGCTGCCGCGCCCCCCGGATCCGGATCACCTCTCTCAGTAGCGGCCGTCTGTGACCGTCGTCTTTCCCCGCCGGTCCACCACCGTCGCCCTTCCCATCGTCCGTTTTCCGTTTCGCCGCCACCCCCCCAGAAGAATCCCCCTGCGGAAAACTTCCAAGCCCCAAACTCCCCTTCCTTCAGGCGCTCCCCCAGGCCGCAGTCCTGTAAAATGTGGCTGCTGCGTCTCGCAGCAGGCCATTGCCCGGGCGTCTCGCCCGGAATATCAGGCCTACCTCATTTTGGAAGTGCCTGAGTTCCATGGCTGGGCCTCACGAAAAGGTGGTTGTTGCGAGACGCAGCAACCACGGTCCGCCGCAATCTCAAAAGCGCTTGGAAACCAGAGATCTCAAAATGAGGTCGCCCTACCCGGAATCCCCTTCTCGGCGGCACCACCCCATTTCACTCTCTACCACCGGACTCGTCCCGGCATCGTAACGCGACGCCGGAGGCCCCTCTTCATTCCCACTTCAATGTTCGATGTGGAACGTTCGATGTTCGACGTTCTCCCCCCACCTATCCATTTGGAACTGCGACGGCCGCACCCCGTAAGTTTCCCGAAACTCCCGTCTGAAATTATTCTGGGAAGCGAATCCCAACACTTTCCCGACCTCATCAGGAGTCCTCCCACCCGTCAGCATCCGCCGCGCCACCACCATCCGTTCGCGCCGCATCCACTCCTTCGGTGGCAGGCCGATGTCCCGCATGAAAACCACATGCAGATAGCGCCGGGTGCATTCCAGCTCCGCAGAAATCTCACTCACCCTGTAACCACACCGCAGCGCCAACCGCTGAAGGCACAAGGAGTCACCCTGTAAGGGAAACAACACCCGCCAATTCTGTTCCGGACGCACTATCCTCATGGACAGCCTTCCTCTATCCATCTCCTCCCAGATCCGCAAGATTTTGCGAAGATACGCTGCAAACTTTCCATCGCCGTCGGAAATACCGCCCGCCCGCCCAGCCAAATCACCGGTGGGTCGCGCCCCCCCCCGGCAGACCGTTGGCGGAACCTCCTACCCCAAGCGCTGCCGCCATCCAACGTAACTCGCTGACCTTCCATGATCCGGACTAACGAAATTGAGATCCTCCGGCATCCCTAACTATCCGCATCTCCTAACCACAGTTCCCAATTTGAATACGTCACCCCCTTGCGCTCATCCGCAGCTTTTGTTTTGAATCCACTATCAGTCACCTGCCATAGAGCTCGTCCCCGGTTCCCCCCCACAAAATCCCCCCCATCCATGAATCCATCAGGAAGATCGCTGATTCTGCTTCTCGCCACACTGGCAGGTGCCGCCACTTCCCTTCTCGCCCAGGAAAAGATCGAGATCAAATACCTCGCCCCGGATG
>Ga0209512_1002630_pt1 | contig 18621 bp, 18 predicted proteins | sample frozenSSSSmetaG_FD_184142 | JGI IMG/M metagenome (GOLD analysis project Ga0209512, IMG submission 184142) | Glacier valley bacterial and archeal communities from Borup Fiord, Nunavut, Canada, to study Microbial Dark Matter (Phase II) -... | ecosystem: Environmental > Aquatic > Freshwater > Ice >... | reverse complement strand
ATACAATCGGAACACCTGATGTGATTCTATTGGCAAGTGGTTCAGAAGTAAGTACACTGGTTGAAGGAGCTGAACTGCTCGAAAAAGAAGGCATCAAATGCCGGATCGTATCGGTTCCTTCCGAAGGATTGTTTAGAAGCCAAAGTAAAGCCTATCAGCAAAGTATATTGCCGGCAGGGGTTAAGAAGTTCGGTCTGACAGCCGGTTTGCCTGTTAATCTGGAAGGATTGGTTGGTGCCGATGGTAAAGTATTTGGTTTAGAAACTTTTGGGTATTCTGCTCCATATAATATACTGGATGAAAAACTTGGCTTTACACCTGCCAATGTTTACAAACAGGTAAAAGAACTGTTTAGCGTAAAGAATAATATTTCTAAAGCTTTCCAGATAGGTTAGAGCTCTGATTATTAACTTTTATAACCAATAAAAAGGCAGCTCAATTAGGCTGCCTTTTTTTATTATACAGACTTTGGAAAAGTTTCATTCCTATAATAAGCTTTTAATTCATTCTGAGAAATATGAAACAATTGGGAAGCTTCTGCAAAGACGCCAATTGTATTTAAATGCATTCATAAATTTAAAAGAGAGTGTTGAGAAAACTGTGTCAGCATAATATATTTTCAAGCTAATGTCGTGTCACCTAAGTATTGACACTTCATTATGCAAAGTTTACAGGACCATGATCGGAACCATCCTCTCATGAAATCTCCAAATAGATGCTCTCTCGAATAATACCTTACAATTGGTTTTTTGCCCTCTGATGGCTCCTACTTAACAAGTAGACTGCGCATTAAAATGAAACCAGTCCTGCTTTCCCGGTAACATTTACCAAAGATGTTTTATATTTTTGCCATGGTTTTTTAGTTCTTAACTCACCCTACGCAAAAGGGCAAGGGGCAAGGGGCAAAGGGCAATGGGTAAAGTGAGTTCTTAATTACAACAAATGTCTAAACGTTATTCAAAGGTTATTCAAAGGTTATTTAAAGGTTATTCGAAAATTATTCGTAGGCTGTTCAACTGTATTCTAACAATCAACAAATAACGTTCTAATAAACAATGTATAATTTTCTAATAATTTTAAACCACTCCGGTTGGCTCTTACCTCATGCAAGCTTTGTATCGACGCATCTTGCATACGCATTGACACTCTGAATTTATAGCACATAAATCTAACTCTATCTCCTATATTCTAATATATAGGTTTTTTTTTTAAATAGAGTGAACAATTGTTGCTTCATGTAGGTTTAGAGCTTAAGTGTTTACAACAAATTAGGCAATTCCACACACAATGAACGTATTGAATATCATAAACAATCGGCTTATCAACCAGCAACTTGCAGGCACCAGTTTCAATACGGTGAAAGAACTTGTTGGCTGGATGGGTGCGATGCAAGCTCAGGATTACAACCAGGCGAAATGGGCTCTTGGAGTGCGTTTGCCACATTTGAAGGGAAAAGAAATTGAAACTGCCTTTAATCAGGGTGAAATCCTCCGCACTCATTTGATGCGTCCTACATGGCATTTTGTTTCATCTGATGATATTTACTGGATGCTTGAACTTACCTCACCTCAAATTAAAGCGGCCTTAAATTCAAGGCATCGTGAATTGGAACTTACCGAAACAGAGGTGAGAAAAAGTCAGGAGATTTTAGAAAAAGCATTGAGCACCAACAAATCCATGGCCCGTGAAGAGCTGATCAATGAACTCAGGAATGAGGGTATTCAGACTGACCTTCAACGTGCATCTCATTTTATGCTCAGGGCCGAAATTGATGGGTTAATTTGTAGTGGAGTCATCAAAGGAAAAAAACAAACTTATGCTTTGCTTTCAGAGCGGGTTCCGAAGAAAAAAAGCTTGTCAAAGGAAGAAGCATTGGCTAAATTGGCTAAAAGATACTTTACAAGCCATGGACCTGCTACTTTACCTGATTTTGTATGGTGGTCAAACTTATCGGTTGCAAATGCCAGGCAGGGGTTGGAAATGAATAAACCAGATTTGAATTCAACTACCATCGCTTTAGAAACTTATTGGTTTGTCAATCCGGTTGATATTTCCAAAACACTTACTGACTCTGTTTATCTGTTGCCGGCGTTCGATGAATTTCTGATCAGTTACAAAAACAGAAGTGCTGTAATTACTGCGGAAGATCATAAGAAAGCCATTTCGGACAACGGTATTTTCAGGCCTGTTGTTTTGGTAAACGGACAAATTAGCGGACTATGGAAACGGACCTTCAAAAAAGATATTGTAATGATAGAAATTGACTACTTCAGGCCACACAACAAAACGGAAGAACTTTTATTGGGCAATGCTGCCGACTCATTCGGACTGTTTTGTGAAAAAAAGGCTGAAACAATGCTGGCTAAAAAGCCACCTTAACTTTCAGTTATTTTAGAACGCTCGCTATTTCTTTTGTGGTGACCCGTAATACTAAGAGGTTCTTTTTCCCGTTTAATGCACAATGTTAATAATATAATATGTGTGAATTGTGTAACATTTTTACAAAGTTATATAACGTGTGTACGGGCTAATTCGTTCACCTTTGTATAATAATAATCATTCAATAATCATTTAGAATTTCAAACTTTTAAAACACGAAAAATGGAAAACTCAAATGTTACCGGAAAAGTAATTGGCGCAATTTTAGTTGGAACAATTTTAGGGGGCGCAATTGGACTTTTATTCGCTCCATATAAAGGAAGTAGAACGCGCAACAGGATAGCACGCAGGTCTAAAGATCTGACCAAAGACCTTACTAATAAAATGAAAAAAGAAGGAAATATCTTGCTCATAAAGGCTGAAAAACTGGAAAGGCTTGCGGAAGAAAAGATCCAAAATTTGACAAACAAAGTCAAAGAAAAAGTTGATTCTTATAAATATCAAAATGAAAAAAACGAAAAGAATAATATATAAATTTAGTCAGGGAAGATCATAGGACTCACAATCGTATGATTATCTCTGGCTGTCTCACTTGCCTATCGCACAGGCTGATCTATGAAAATTAAAATTAAATTTTAACCTAAAAAAATTAATAAAATGGAAACGACAAAATTTTATTCGATGCCAAAAAACATCATTATGAGTATCTTTGCCGCCATAATGATATTTTCTTTTAGTTCATGTGCTACAAAAACACACTTTTTAACCTCATCGGTCGCTCCGGCAGCAGAAGGCACTGTTAAAGTGCATAAAGACCAAAATAAAAACTATGTCATAAAAATAGTAATATCGAATTTGGCTGAACCTTCCAAGCTTCAACCATCAAAAAACGCTTATGTTGTTTGGATGGAGGGTGATAGATCTGAGACAAAAAATATAGGCAAAATAAGAAGTTCCAATAGCATAATATCAAAGAGATTAAAAGGCTCGTTTGAGTCAGTATCTCCAGACAAACCAAGAAAAATATTTATAACTGCCGAAAATGATGCCAATATCCAATACCCGAATTTATCGGATATTGTTTTAACAACGGATTATTTGAGGCAATAAATTCTTTAATAAAGAGTTCTGATAACTATTAAAATGAATTAATAGTAGGAAAATTTAATGACTTTAGAATTAAGTCGAAAGGCTATGATTATACTAAAGTTAGAAGGGAGAATGCAGGTAAATTCAAATCAAAACCTATGTAGTTAAATAGATTTTTTTTAATGGGTTACCGGTTAGAATGGGAATTTTGGGAAGAACATTAATATCCAAACTATAAAAATTACTTTTAATAAATTATCATGAGAAAATTACTTTTAATTGTTGTATTGGCTTTAATTTCAGGATTAACATTTAGTGAAAATCTATCAGCACAGGGAAAAAACCAATTAAATTTGGGTGTTGGATTTTCAAATTGGGGTGTGCCACTTTATATCGGAATCGACCATTATGTGAGCACTGATGTCACCCTTGGAGGTGAATTTTCTTATCGTGGTTACCGTGAACATTGGAAGGATAATGACTATTACGACCGTAATGTAATGGGGTTTTCAGGAAATGCTAATTACCATTTTAATACAGTTCTTGAAATTCCCCGCACCTGGGATCTCTATGCCGGACTAAATGTAGGATTTTATGTTTGGAATTCAATAGATAATTATTACGGTGACAATAATTCTGGTTTAGGATTAGGTGGCCAGATTGGTGGAAGATATTACTTATCCAACAAAGTAGGTTTAAATCTTGAGTTTGGTGGTGGTAATGCTTTTAGGGGTGGTAAAGTTGGATTGACTATTAAGATTTAAGGTCAAGTGGAATAAAAAAACATTATTACAAATAATACAATAGAATGAACTGAGGTGGAATTTAAAAAGTCTTAATATCTTTTTTCCATCTTTATAATTCATATCATATTTTGTAGGTTTGGTTAAGTTTAGTGATGATCCCGATACAATTTGTATCGGGATTTTTTTTGCAATTATAATACTTAACTCTGATCGATAGCTTTCCAAACTTTTTAAAAACAAATAGCCATCAAGCATTTACTAATTGAATTTTCGTTTAGCTTAGAAATAATCATTAAAACAACCTTTGATGAATAACTCTGCAACTGGTTGCTAGTGTCATGTAACAGCTAATGTGTCGGATAAAGTCTTCCTCACTTACGAGTAGGCAAAGGCATTTCAGCCTAAGCCTACTCGACAATGAGGAAATGAGGAAGTTTCAGGCTCGGTAGGATGATTGTTATTTCACTCCAAATGTCGTCCTAATGGCTGTCATTTTTGCAGATGCCACAGGTGTCCTATTAGCTGTTACACGACACACACCTGACACTGATAAAAGAACTTGAAATGGCATGGATAAAAAAAGTTGTCTCACGAGTTGTCTCACAGAAAACAAAAACCCTTGCAAGCTTAGTGCTGCAAGGGTTTCATTTTTGTAATCGTGACCCAGCTGGGATTCGAACCCAGGACCCCATCCTTAAAAGGGATGTGCTCTACCAACTGAGCTACTGAGTCATCCTTATTGTGATGCCTTTTTGTTAAGGCGCTGCAAAGGTAACCGCAATTTCCTCTTTTGCAAATCATTTCTGCAATTAAACTGCACTAATCTGAACATTTTATAAACAACCAATTGTTAGCTTAATAGTTAGGGTGCCTAAAAAATTTAATTTAATTTTGCATTTAATAAAATTAAAAACTTTCGGTGTGAGAAATAAGGTAATAGTTATAACAGGCGCCTCCTCTGGGATTGGGAGGGCGTTGGCCAAAGAATTTGCTTCATTGGGCTCGAAATTGTCATTGGCTGCCCGTAGGACAGAACTTTTAACTGAACTAAGTGCAGAATTGCCGGGAACTGAAATTCTTATTCATACCACCGATGTGAGCAAAGAAAACGACTGCCGCACGTTGATGGAAGAGACCATTAAAAGGTTTGGCCGGATAGATGTATTGATTAACAATGCCGGCATTTCAATGCGTGCTATCTTTGAAGATGTTGACCTGAAGGTGATCCGTCAACTAATGGATGTTAATTTCTTCGGAACTGTTTATTGCAGCAAATATGCTTTGCCCTACCTACTGAAAACCAAAGGCAGCCTGGTAGGCGTGATATCCATCGCGGGATATGTTGGATTACCAGGGCGCACAGGCTATTCGGCTTCAAAATTTGCCATTCGCGGATTCCTGGATACTCTCAGAATAGAAAACCTAAAAAAGGGTTTGCACGTATTGGTGGCTGCACCAGGGTTTACGGCTTCCGAAGTAAGGCGTGTGGCACTAACAAACGACGGTTCGCAGCAAGGAGAAACGCCACGCGACGAGAGTAAAATGATGTCGTCAGAAGAATGTGCCCATCACATCGTCAGGGCCATCAAAAAGCGCAAACGTGAATTGATACTTACTTTTGTGGAGGGTAAACTGACTGTTTTTTTGGGAAAATTCTTTCCTTCATTGCTTGATCAGTTAACTTACAATCACATGGCCAAGGAACCTAATTCTCCATTCAAATAAAAAACAACTATAAAATGATTGTTACTGAAACCAAAATCAGAATTTATTACCAGGATACCGACCAGATGGGCGTTGTTTATTATGGTAATTATGCCCGCTATTATGAAATTGGCCGTACCGAAATGATGCGCGATTTGGGATTTACCTACAAAAAAATGGAAGAGCTTGGGATCATGCTTCCGGCTCGAAGTTTGAATATAAATTTCTTTAAATCAGCTTATTATGATGATTTATTGACAGTACGCACCATTGTTGATACGATTCCAAAAGTAAGGTTCCCAATCAAAACAGAGATTTACAATCAAAAAGAAGAGTTAATCAATTCAGGAGAAGTTGTGTTGGTATTCTTTAGTGCAATTACCAATAAACCGATTGGAGCCCCTAAATTCTTCATTGATGAAATGTCAAAATACTTCGGGAATGATTTTAAGGTTTGATAAACGAAACAAAAAAAAACAATTGAGCAATATGGAAATCTATCCCGCATTATTTTATATTTTTAGAATTCCTAAAAACCAATTACAAAATGGATAAACTTGCAGTTCAAATCCATGTTGATCACCCCCTTATGATGAAATGATCAATAAAGATAAAATTACTTCGTATGAAATATTCCTTGCACGGGGCGGGAGAATAGAGATCATTAAACGAAATAAGGATTTGGAAGTAATGGGTGCACCTGCGGAGAAGCCTAAAAATTCGTTAACTTTGACGGAGATTGAAAGATAAGGTAAATATGCGGCAATACATTAAACGCATTTATAGATTATTAACATCATTCAATATATTATTTGCCTATAAAGAACATTATTTCATTGGCGCTAAATCATAATCAGATGAAAAATAGACACACACAGAAGACATAGAACCCTTTTAACAATTTATCCTATATGCCTAATTGTTTGATGCTATAAAACAGCAACAAAAACAAATTAGAATAAGAAAAAAATAACCACAAAGACATTTAGGACAAATAGTTAGTTTGTTTTTCTATGTATCCTATGTGCCTATGTGTTTAATAAAAAAAAATACATGAAAACAACTTTAGCACTTTTTACATTGGTCATTATTAGTTTATCAGCTATGGCACAGGATTTTAAACTGAAGGTATGGCCAAACGGCGCCCCCGACAGTAATGGCATGACTCAGCCCGAAGAAGTTTTTGAGGGTAAGCGTGTACGCAATGTTTCGGAAGCCGAATTATACGTTTATCTACCCAAGCAAGGCATCAATACTGGTGCTGCCATTGTTATTTGCCCCGGGGGAGGATATGGAATGGAAGCGATGGACCATGAAGGTTACGATATGGCTGCATGGCTTGCACAACAGGGGGTAGCTGGTATTGTTTTGAAATATCGTTTACCTTATGGTCACCATCAGATTCCTTTGGAAGATGCCCAGCAAACCATTCGGTTGGTACGCCAAAAGGCGGCTGAATGGGGAATTAATTCCGCTAAGATAGGCATAGCAGGTTCATCAGCTGGTGGCCATCTTGCTTCAACGGCAGGCACCCAATTTGATTTGGGCAAACCTGATGCAAAGGATGCTATTGAAAAAATAAGCTGCCGTCCCGACTTTATGCTGTTGCTTTACCCGGTAATTACATTGAATGAAGAGTTTGGACATATGGGTTCGCGCACCAACCTGATTGGAACAAGCAACAAATGGGAATTAGTGGAAAAATACTCAAACGAGTTGAATGTTACCCCTCAAACGCCCCCCACTTTTCTGATCCTGGCAGATGATGACAATGCAGTCCCGCCACGCAATTCCATCGAATTTTACATGGCCCTGAAAAAATTTAACATACCGGCCGAGATGCATATCTTCAGCAAAGGTGGACATGGCTTTGGAATGAACAAAATTAATCAGCCGATTGATCAATGGCCCAATCTATTTGCACAATGGTTGAAAGCACAGAGAATTACTATTTAATGGTTGGATGGTTGGATGGTTCAATCATTAATCTTCAATCGTTAATTGTTGGATAGTTAAATAGTTAATCGTTAAATGTTAAAATGTTTAAATGTTTAAATGTTTGAATGTTTGAATGTTTAATAATAAATAATTAAATGATTAATTTCGCCTCATGTACTCAAATACACACCCTGTTAATGTCCTGAAGTTCTGTCCCAGTTGCGGGTCCAAGCGTTTTCCTGCAACAGGCAGCCGGTCCTTTGAATGCAAAGATTGTTCGTTTAATTACTACATCAATTCCTCGGCAGCAGTGGCCGTATTGCTATTTAACGAAAAGGGAGAATTGCTCCTGACACGCCGGGCCTTTGAACCTTATATGGGCAAACTTGACTTGCCGGGAGGATTTATTGATCCGATGGAAACTGGTGAAAAAGCTGCTGTTCGTGAAATTCAGGAAGAACTAGGCATTGAGATTCATTCGCTGCACTATTTCGGTTCCTATCCGAATGAATATGTCTTTTCCGGATTTTCGGTCTTCACACTCGACATGGTTTTTCTGGCCAAAACTGAAAGCCTGCACCAAATGACGGCTATGGATGATGTTGCATCCTTCGAATTCATTAAGCCACAAGATGTTAACTTAGATGAATTGCCTTCGATCTCAATGAAAAACATACTTAAAGAACTTATCCAACGTGAAGGAACTTATTGAAAACCGCATCAGCAACCTCAGAATTGAGATGCAGAAAAAAGAACTGGATGCATACATCATTTATGGTACTGATCCACATTTGAGTGAATATATCCCTGCCTACTGGCAGACACGTCCCTTTATCTCAGGATTTACAGGTTCGGCTGGAATGGTAATTGTCAGTCTCACAAAAGTAGCATTGTGGACTGATTCCCGATATTTCCTTCAGGCTGAAGAACAATTATCGGGAACAGGTATTGAGTTGGTTAAAATGCGTGTAACAGGGCAACCCGAGCCAGCCGAATGGTTAAAAATGAATCTGGAAAGGGGATCAAGTGTAGGCACCGATGAAGGATGTATTTCTGTCAATCAATTCAGACAATTTGAAAGCAGATTGAGCCAATCAGGCATCCTGCTGAAGGAGTCAGGTGATTTATTGAAAGCTATATGGATCGACCGCCCTACCCTACCCGATTTTCAAGTCTATGAACATGAACTGAAATATGCCTGCACCGATCGGAAGTCCAAAATTGAAACCATTTGCAACGAATTGGATCGTTCAGGCGCTCAAATTCAAATCATTACTGCTTTGGATGATCTTGCATGGACTTTCAACCTACGAGGCAGCGATGTGGAATGCAATCCTGTATTTATGGCTTACGCCTGTGTTTCCAGGAAAGAAACCATTCTATTTATTGAAAGCAAAAAACTTTCTGCTGAACTTAGAAATAAACTGGAGGCAGAAGGAATTCAAATAAAAGCTTATGATGAATTATTCAACTTTCTAACTCTATTACCTTCAACAACAACTATTCTGATTGATCCTGATAGAACCAATCAGGCCATCCTTAAAAGCCTTCCCGGTTCATGCAAAGTAATTGAAGGTCTGTCGGTACCCTGTAAACTGAAAGCGATTAAAACGGAAGACGAAATTCGGAATATTCGTCAGGCAATGCGTAAAGACGGCGTTGCGATGCTCGAATTTCTATTTTGGCTGAACAATAACCTTGGCATAATCCCCGTAACTGAATATACAGTGGCTGAAAAGCTCAATGAATTTCGTGCCAGACAACCTGAATTTAAAGGTATTAGCTTTTATCCCATCGTCGGATACAAAGAGCATGGGGCTATTGTTCATATACATGTTACCGAAGCAAATGCCCTGGCCATTGAACCCGATGGCTTCCTTCTTTTCGACTCAGGAGGCCAATATCTGGATGGAACTACTGATATTACCCGAACCATTGCACTCTCTGAATTGACCACTCAGCAAAAAACTGATTATACATTGGTTCTAAAAGGAATGATTTCATTGACTGTGGCCAAATTTCCTGTTGGCACCAGAGGTTATCACCTTGATATTCTGGCACGTAAAGCCTTGTGGCAACATGGATTGAATTACGGACATGGCACGGGGCATGGCGTGGGCTATTTTCTGAATGTACATGAAGGCCCGATGAGCATCCGTCAGGAATTTAATGACCAGGCCATTGAAGCTGGCATGGTAATATCCAACGAACCAGGACTTTACCGCTCTGGGGCATACGGTTTGAGAACCGAAAATATGATTGTTTGTTTGAAAGATGAATCTACTGAATTTGGAGACTTTCTCCGGTTTGATACCCTCACACTTTGCCCCATTGATACCAAAGGGATTGATAAAAGTTTAATGAATCCAGAAGAAATCAATTGGTTAAACTCCTATCATCAAAGGGTTTTTGATGAACTAGAGTCTTTAGTAACTGGTGAATTAAAAGTATATTTGAAAGAACTTACAAATAAACTAAAATAGTATTCAGAAAAATTAATAGTGACCTCTGGCAGTTTCAATTTCTATCGTATCACTTTCAATATTTACACTGTAAACCAATCGATTAGCAAGCATTATTCTTCGAGACCATGAACCAGATAGTTGGTATTTCAATGCTTCAGGTTTACCGATACCTGTAAAGGGATGCTTAACAATATCGGCTATCAATGCTGATATTTTCTCCTGCACTGGCTTTATTGCCACTTTTTCTCCAGTAGCTTATATCTTCCAAAACCTTCAAGGAATAGATTATTTCCATAAATCTTTGGTGGCTACTTCGACACCTTTTCCCCCTTTGATTTCTTCCTTTGCCAAAAGAACACGCTCTACAAATTGAGGGTCATAAACTTTTTCTTCTTCAACTTCAAACTTGATTTTAAAAGCTTTAAAGACCGACTTAATGGCTTTTATTTGTGCCTTATCTTCGGGGAAAACCTTAAAATTTATTGCATTCATTTTCTAAATTTTGATACTAAGATAGTAAATTTAATCCTAAAACTTTTGCAGGATGGTTCAAAATTCTCAAAATAAATTCTCTGCGGATTTTTGATTGAAATTTATTTCAATATTAAAGCAAATTGCCCTTTGAACTATTTTATACCAATTGAATATGCAGTGTCTACAGGACACACTGGTTTTAATTGCAATCAAACTTAAATTAAACAATTCTTGTACGCTTGTAACTATTCAAGCTATATAATACAAACAATATACAAAGTATAGTTTCACCAGTGATAGCATACCGATATCGTAATTTGTTTAAAACAAAAAAACCGTCTCAGACCTAAGTCCAAGACGGTTTTTTTATTTCAATTTATAGTGGGTTTAATTTACGAATTCAGCTGCTTGCAAATACTCAACTGATTTCTGGACACTTTCGATCAAAGGCAATTTAGATTCTTCCACTTCAACAATAAAATGTTTCATACCAGATTTAGCAGCATTCTCAAATATCGGTTTGAAATCGATAATGGCATCAGAGCCACCAATTTCAGTTTTGTCTTTTACATGCCACAGCTCGAAACGGCCAGGGTATGCATTGAAATAATCAACCGGGTTTTTACCACCTACTGTGATCCAATATAGATCCATTTGAAACATCACTTTTGCAGGATCCGTATTTTTCAGCATGTGCTCGTAAATAATCTCACCTTCAACTTCTTTGAATTCTGCATCGTGGTTGTGGTATCCGAAACGGATTCCGGCAGCATTGCATTTTTCACCAACGGCGTTGAAATAATCGCAATAACGTTGATTACCTGCAAGGCTTTGATAACCAATACTATCCATAAAAGGCTGAACAATGTATTGCACACCTGCCGCTTTGTGAGCAGCAATACAAGTATCCCACCAAGCCATTGAAGTTTCCCAGTTAGCTGAATCAGGAACCGCTTGACCGCAATGTGCAGAGATGAAATTCAAGCCATTTGCATCAGCCAATGCTTTAAAATCAGCAGGCTCCATTCCGTAGATTTTACCGTCGCTGTAGCCGGCAGCTTCAATCAATTTATAGCCCATTTTACCAACTTTTTCGATGGTACCTTTGGTATCAGCCTTCATATCTTCGCGAATCGAATATAACTGGAGACCTACTTCCTTGGCAGGTTTAGGCGGTGTACAGGAAACAATTCCTCCAGCTACGAAAACAGCCAAGGCCATGATTGTCAATGACTTTTTAACATTTGATTTTAACTTCATTGTAAATAATTTAATTGATAAATATTGATTGTTTTTAATTTCAGGGTGTCTTTTGTCAACAAAAATAGGTTCTAAAAACCATTTTTGAAACAATTAGTTGAATTTTATTTTGTTTATCAATACGTATTGAAGACGGATTGCTCCATTTCCTTCCCATTGTAATTCCATTTCAGAATACTCGAAATCACCGGCAAGGCATGTGCAGCCATTTTGCGGGCTCCGCTATAATTGGGATGGGTATCCGATCCAAGATCCTTTTCAAAATCCATTAAATAGGTTGGTATTCCAATAAAATATATGTTCATTTTATGGTTAACCGACCTGAAATCTTCCACCAGTTCCTTGACATACAAGTAGCAAGGCTCATCGGTCATAGGCCCAACAATGCAAAATACAGGTACATCACCATACTGTTTGCAGGCTTCATTGATCAGTTTTTCATAACCGACTTTAAACACTTCTTTGTCAGGAAAAGGTTTGGTACTGAAATCATTGGTTCCTAAATTAATGACTACCACATCAGGTTTCCATTGTGTAAAATTCCAGATAGGTTGTTCATTTTCATCGAATACCTGGTCGAAGCGGTCAGGCATGGCATTGGGCGATACTTTTTCCTTGTACCCGTAATTGCGCACAACACCCATTCCTGAATGTGCTACTATATGATAATCGGCATTGAATGCCCTGGCCATAATAGGCGCATAACTCTTATAATTATTTTCGGTTGAGGGTTTGAATTGTTCACTGTTCGAAAGGCCTTCGGTACCGTAACCACAGGTAATCGAGTTACCGATAAACTCTATTTTACAGGTTGGAATTTCTTTCCATGGAAGCATTTCTCCATTTTCCGAAATAAGGATTCCTTTAAACGAGCCAGTGCCCTGATTTCCCTCGGTGCGTTTATAAATCTGGATTTTATGAACCTGTGATTCAATATTGCTGGCAATCACAATGGTTGTATCACTCTTTATATCAATGGTTTTAGAGGGCTGATCATCTACAAATACATTGTAATAATTGTGACCCGTGTCGCTCATCTTAACTGCACAATCCGTTCCGGTGAAGCTGAATTGAATATAAACACCCGACCAGTCAAAGCGCACTTCTTTGGGGTTGGAAAAATCGAAGCGGCCTACATACCTGATCTCCTGATTATTGGCCCTGATGAATTTAGTTTGTGCTGCACCTATGAAGCAAATATGGAGTAAAATAAATGCAAGAATTAAATTCTTCATAAGTTTCAAGTTTAAAGTTCAAAGTTTCAAGTTACGTGCCGAATTCTGTGCGCAACTATATCCTAAATCTCGGATGAACTTTGCAGCCCCGATCGGCACGCAACTTGAAACTTGGAACTTAAAACTTGAAACTCTTTTTGTTTGGACTCAAATATATATAATTTAATGAAATTATCAAATAAATATTGTCAATCCAACTCATTTTATTAAATTTATACCATTCAAAAATAATCATTAAAATGATCAAATCATCTGAACTTCTTATAAATGCTGACGGAAGTATTTTCCACTTGCATTTAAAACCTGAACAAATTGCTGATACCATCGTTCTTGTTGGCGACCCTGACAGGGTTGAATTAATAGGTAAACTATTGGCTGATATTGAATTCCAGGTACAAAACCGTGAATTTGTTTCTACAACAGGCAAATATAATAATCAGCGCATTACAATTGTATCAACCGGAATTGGGACTGATAATATAGATATTGTAGTAAACGAACTGGATGCGTTGGCTAACATTGATCTGAATACCCGTGAGATAAAAGCAGTTCACCGTACATTGAATTTTGTCAGGATTGGCACTTCAGGCGGACTTCAGGATTATTTACCCGTCAATTCATTTGTTATCTCGAAGAAGGCAATTGGGTTCGATGGTTTGCTGAACTTTTATGCCAACCGTGATTCGGTGTCTGATTTACCTTTCGAGGAAGCTTTCAGGCAGCACACGGGTTGGGGAAAACAACTGGCTGCACCTTATGTTGTAGACTGTTCTGAAATACTTTTTTCAAAGATACATCAAATTAATACCACTTCAGGAGTAACGATTTCGGCTCCCGGATTTTACGGGCCACAGGGAAGAGTGTTGCGGTTGCCGATTGCAGATCCTGTTTTAAATGAAAAAATAGCATCATTCTTATTCGAAGGGCAAAAAATTACCAACTTCGAAATGGAATGCTCTGCCATCTATGGCTTGTCAAAACTCCTTGGTCACGAAGCACTTACCATCTGCCTGATTATTGCCAACCGTGTAAAAAAAGAAGCAAATGCGAATTACCATGAAACCATGGAAACATTGATTAAATTTGTATTGGAAAGGTTAACCAGTTAAATGAGTGAAAGAAAGCACTTGAAGTGAACTAAAGTACTTGAAAATTAAACGATCACCTTACTTTAGTTCACTTTAAGTACTTTAGTTCAGTTTAAGTACTTTAGTTCACTTTAGTTCACTTTAAATTACTTCGCATGAAACATACAAAGCTGGACGCACTCATCATATTGCTTGACGACCCTGATAATTCAGTGTTCAATCTTGTATTGGATGAACTTTTGAAAGAAGATATTTCGGTGATTGAGCAGCTTGAGCATATTTGGGAAACAAGCGTTGACGAATTGGTTCAAAATAGAATAGAAGGAATCATCCAGGAAATTCAGCTAAAAGATACAAAAGAGAGAATTAAAAATTGGGCTGACCAGGAAACATTTGATCTTCTTGAAGGGTTCTTTCTGATTTCCAAGCATCAGTATCCTGAAATAAAGTTCAATTTAATTCAATTACAGCTTGAGAAAATCAGGAAAGACATTTGGCTCGAATTCAGAAGCTCGCTGACTGCTTTGGAAAAAGTTGTCATTTTGAATCAAATATTTTACGATCAGTATAAATTTAAAGTCGATTTTTTCAATCCCGATTCTCCCCACAATTGTTATATCAACCGTGTACTGGAAACTAAAAAAGGCAATCCGGTTTCAATTGCTATTTTATACACACTTATAGCCCGTTTACTGGACCTGCCGGTCCATTACATTGATTTTCAGAAAAACCCGCTGGTTGGTTACTTCGACAAAGAAATTGCACAACTGGTTCACGGCGAAGCAATTGGCCATTCGATACTTTTTTATATCAATCCATCCAACAACGGAGCCATCATTGGCCCTAAGGAGGTTGAATATATTCAGCATACAAGTGATGAGGACGACCAACCTAAGCTGACACAACCTTGCCCGGACCGTGTAATTATAAAGCGGCTGATCGAAAAACTTATCATTGGATACAACGAACTGGGGCAATTTAATAAAGTAAATTATTTGAATGAAATAGCAGCCATTCTTTAAATTTACAAAGGCTGACCGATGAAGACAGCCTTTATTATTACTTAATTTCTGAAAGATTTATTTCATTTTATCAATAAGTTTATGGAAGCGTTTTTAATTTTCATTTATAGGAAGTAATATTTTTACTTCCACGATCTTTTTTCAGAATCTCAATTACAGTGCGGCGGTTGGCCTGATGGTCCACTTCAGGACAAACAATTCCATCGGCACATTTATTGATCAGTTGCGATTCTCCAAATGCTTTTGTTATAAATCTTCCTTGTAAAATTCCATTATCAATCAAATATGCCTGAACTGAATCAGATCTGCGTTGAGATAATTTCATATTATAACCGGTATCAGCACGGCTATCAGTATGGGACCCAATTTCTATCCTTACTTCTTGATTTTCAAGCAGCATTTGAACTAAATCATATAATACAAGGGCAGCATCAGTCCGTATATTTGATTTATCCAAGTCATAATATAAATTCTCCAATGTAAATTGTTTACCGACTGATAATTTCTCCATTTCAATGGTCATAGAATATTCACCAGGAACTTTACCTGTACTTGTATATTTTAAAGTATTTGGATAATATCCTTCAGCAATGGCATAAAAAGTATAATCTGTTGAATTATTCATTTTCATGTGGAAAACTCCATTTACTTCATTAAGCGCCGACTCGTCATATTTACCTTCAGTAATAGTAACAATTGCCAATGGCAGCGCTAATCGTGACTCTTTATCAATCACATTTATAGTCAGAAAGGGGTAAGATTGCCGTAGAAAAATGTCTACCTTTTGTTCCAGGCCGAATATTGATTTGGAAATACTAATCGGCTTTAAATCTGAAATATAAGTATTATTTTCTGCTAAAATAGTATAATTGCCTCCAAGTATTAATGGAAATTCGGCCAACCCATCTTTATCACTGACCGATGAAGTGATAATGTCTCCATTTTCAGTTTTTAGGTAGATTTTTGTAAATGGCAGTATGTCTCCTGTACCCTCTATTTTACTGGTTACCTGAAGGTTGATTCCCCCAACTGAGTAGGAATAAATATCATCGTCACCTGCACCGCCAGGCCGATTGGAGGTAAAGTAGCCAGACATTGAATCTGTATTCAATATAAATCCAAAATCGTCATATTTTGAATTGAGGGGCGAAAGAAAATTCGCAATTATATATTGTTCTTTGCTATCTGATTTTTTGGCCGCATAAATATCCAGACCGCCTACACCAGGGTGGCCATCTGATGAAAAGTACAATATTCCTTCTTTATCAACAAAAGGAAACATTTCTTTTCCTTCGGTGTTAATGGTTGCTCCCATATTTGTAGGTTTTGACCATTGATCATTGAACCATTCCGATTTATAAATATCAGTTTCGCCATAACCCCCTTGCATATCCGAAATAAAGTAAAGAGTTTTATTGTCAGCTGATAATGCCGGATGGCCAACTGAATAGACATCACTGTTATAGGTAAAATCCTCAGGATCTGACCAGTCTTTTCCATCGAATCTTGAAATGAAAATTTTCAGGTTATTTACTCCGTTGGGTGATTTCTTATTATTGATTCCAACAGTACTATTTCTTGTAAAATAGATGGTATTATAATTAGAAGTAAAACAAACCGGGCCTTGATGAACTCTTGCATTTAGCTTTTTAGAGAAAATTGTAGATTCATTAAAATCGGGTTTGCTATTTGGGTTGGTTACATACAATTTCAAAAATGGCTGTCCGTTCCATTTATACTTATCGCGAATCATTGTAAAACTATCTTTCGCGGAAGAATAAATTAGCTGGTCATTGAAAAAAGCCGGAGACATATCCGTAAAACTAGTATTTCCTTTTACTTCCTTAATATCTATTTTATTAAATTTATCCTTTATAGTAATAATCTCACTTATTTTATTGTACTGATTGATTGCCCGCTTATCATTTGGTACGAGTTGAATGTATGTTTCAAGCCATATTTTTGCTTCTTCAATGTTACCATCAATACGGAGCAATTGGGAATATTCATAGTAATCGATCGTGCTTTTTGCATCAATATTAACGAGATATGAATAATAAAACAAGGCTTTTTTATAATTCAACATCTTGCTGTAACTATAAGCCAATCGTTGTATAATTTTGCCGTTCTCAGGATATTTTTTGTACAATGATTCATAAATACCCGATGCCTTGCTATACGACAAATTTTCATATAACAAATCAGCCCGCTTTTCGAGTATGGATTGCGCTAATAAGTTTGCAGGCAAGAAAACAGAAATTAGAATGATATATGATATAATAGCACTTTTCATGTTTGTTGTTTAGTTGTTAAAAGTATCTTGGTGATAATATTTTTTTGTTCCTGAAGTCAATATCATAGCTTATATATATTTCGTGAGTTCCCTGATTGTAGTTTCCAAGTCGCGAAAGTGTCATATCATAAGCATACCCCAAGCCTAACTGGCTTGATATATCGAATTTAACCATCGCTCCCAACGCTTCAGTGTATCGATACATACCACCCAGCCATAACCGGTCATTGAATAAAAAGGCTCCGGAAAACTCTGAGGAGAGGGGGGCGCCTTGTACCATTCGGAAAGTAAAAGATGGTTTAAACTTTACATTTTCAACAATATTAACGACAAGGCCACCGGTGAAATAATAATGGCGCTCTTCCTTATTTAATAAAGTATTCTTGTTATCAGACAAATTATTCTGAAGCATTTTAGGAATTGAAAGGCCCAGATAAAATCTATTGGAATACAAATAACTACCCATACCAAAGTTAGGCAAATACATTTTTTCGACCTTCGGATTATCTTCATCCTGGGAGCCTCGCAAATTTAATGTGTTAATATCATACATATTAAATCCTCCCTTTATTCCAAATGCAAGTTTAACTTTCGTGGCAACTTTTAAATGGTAGGCATAATCCGTATAAACTCCTACCTGCTTGGTTGGCCCAATCTGATCATAAAGTAAGCTAAACCCGATACCAACATTGTAATTAATAAAAGGACTGTTAATTGATAATGTCAATGTTTTGGGGGCGCCATCAATGCCCACCCACTGCTGACGATTCATCATTACAGCATTTAAAGTTCCCCTGCTACCTGCATAAGCCGGGTTGATCAAAACCGGATTGTGCATATACTGAGTGAACATCGGGTCTTGTTGAGCTGATACACTTCCTACTATGTCTAAAAGGAATATAATAATAATAATAATAATAATACTTAA
>Ga0209512_1002628_pt1 | contig 18625 bp, 12 predicted proteins | sample frozenSSSSmetaG_FD_184142 | JGI IMG/M metagenome (GOLD analysis project Ga0209512, IMG submission 184142) | Glacier valley bacterial and archeal communities from Borup Fiord, Nunavut, Canada, to study Microbial Dark Matter (Phase II) -... | ecosystem: Environmental > Aquatic > Freshwater > Ice >... | reverse complement strand
AAAATTCAAGTAAAAAAAAAAAAAAATATATATATCATAAATAATTATTAATATTTTTTTATTTAAATATTAATATAATACTTAAATAAAAAAATAATGCACCTAAAGATAAAGGTAACATTACTTTTCAACCTAACATCATTAATTGATCATATCTATACCTAGGTAAAGTTGCTCTTACTCAAACAAAACCGAATAATATAAATATTAATTTAATAAAAAATCAAACTCAATAAGGTATAAAAAATAAATAACTTATTATTGGCAATCAGCCTCCTAAAAATAATATAACTAATAAACTTGACATTAAAATCATATAACTATATTCAGCTAAAAAAAATAATGCAAAAGTTAACGCTGAATATTCTACATTATAACCAGATACTAATTCAGATTCTGCTTCTGGTAAATCAAAAGGTAAACGATTAGTTTCTGCTAAAATACATATAAAAAATAAAACAAAAGAACATAAGAAAGGTCAACAATTAAATAATTCATTTTGTGCTAAAACAATATTAGTTAAATTTAAAGAGCTAGATAATGCTAAAACAGGCATTATTAATAAACCTATACTAACTTCATAACTAATCATTTGAGCTGATGATCTTAATGCACCTAATAAAGCATATTTAGAATTACTAGATCAACCTGACATTATAACACCGTATACACTTAAAGAAGATATTGCTAATAATATTAATAAACCTAATTCTAAATCAGCAATAACTACACCTTTTATAAAAGGTATAACACCTCAACCATATAAACTTAAACTAAAAATTAAAATAGGTGATAATAAAAAAATTATATAATTACTAGAGCTTGGTATTATTGTTTCTTTTAATATTAATTTAACTCCATCTGCAAAAGCCTGCAAAAATCCATATATACCTATAACATTAGGACCTCTTCTACGTTGCATAGCTGCTAAAATTTTTCTTTCTAATAAAGTTAAAAAAGCTATAGATAATATTAATGATAATATTATAGGAAGAAACTTAAAAAAATCATTATCTATACTAATTAAACAAATAATTATACTAATTTTAATGAAAATAATAAAATTATTAATAAAAAATAATAACATAAATATTTCTATTATTTTATTTTATATTTTTGTTGCTTGATTTTCTTTACTACGTAAATAATATAATTTAGAAGATCTATAATTAAAATTTTTACGTTTATAATCTGACATTAAAGTATTTCTAAATAGTCTACTATAATAATAAGATATTATTATTTCTACACCTGTATTAAATAATATATTTCTTAATTTTAATGAAGTACTATGACTTAATAAATTATTTTTCTTTAAAGATAAGCATATACCTTCAAAATTATAACTACAAGTTTTATTTCAAAAATTTATTGTTATAATATCACCTCTAGTAAAAGTTTTACCTAATTTAGGTGTATTTAAAATAAATTTTCTTTTTTTTCTAAAATTTATTAATTCTTTTTTTTTATCTCTTAATTTATTATTTAATAAAAAATATAACATAAAATTTTTATTAAGTTAATAAAAATTTTACTAAATATTTTTTAACAGAATAATTAATAAATGCGCCTTTTAAAACTCAATAACTTAAGCGATAAATATTAACATATAAAGATTTTACTCCATATTGAGGGTTAAAAAAACCTAATTTTTCTAAAGCAATACTTTTATTTCTTAAATTTTTATATGTAACTATAACATCATATAAAGGATATCTTATTATACCTTTCTTTCTAAATCTAATAACTTTTTGCTTATTATTTTTATTTACAAATTTTAGTTTTAACATAAAAATAAATTTAAATTAAAAAAAAAGTAATATTATATAAATTAATAATGGTTCTTGAAAAAATAAAAATATTATATTAATAAAAAAACAAAAAGCTATAAACATATATATATAAGAACTTTGTTTTCTTTGAAACCCTATTTGTTCATCAAATTTATCATTAAAAAAAATAAATCTAATTAAACGAATATAATATACACAACTAAGAATACTCAATAGTACTAAAATTAAACATATATAATAATAACCTGTTGATATTAAAATATCAAATATATATAATTTACCGTAAAACCCCATAAAAGGTGGTATACCTGCTAAAGATAATAAAGAAACTATAGTTATTAATGCTAATAATTTATTACTATTTTTTAAATATACAAAATCAGTAACATTACCAAATAAATAAACATAAGAAGTTTTTATTGCTAAGAATATACTAAATATATTTATTGTTGTAAATATATAGATTAAAAAATAATAAAAAGAAATAGCTATACCTATTTTAGAACCAGAAGATAATACTATTATCATATAACCCATATGTACTATAGAACTATATGCTAATAATTTTTTAACTTTAATAACATATAAAGCTAAAATTGTACCTACTAATATTGATAATAAACCACATATTACTAAAATATAAGAATATAATATAAAATTACTAAATAGTAATATATATAATCTATATAATAAATAAAAAAAAGGTAATTTAGGTATTGCAGCTAAAAAAAAAGTAATTATATCACTAGACCCTTCATATATATCAGCTAATCATCAATGAAAAGGAAATACTGCTAATTTAAATAAAAATCCTATTAATATACAAACTAATCCTATATGTAAAATGATATTATCTTCATTAATTATTGTTACTATTAATAAATTAATATCGTTTAAATTTAAACATCCAAATAAAAAATAAATTAAAGATATACCAAATAATAAAATTAATGAGGAAAAAGAACCGTATATAAAATACTTTAAACCAGCTTCTAATGATTTATTAGAGTATTGTTTTAAACAACATAATATATATAACGATAAACTTTGTAATTCAATACCTAGATATAAAACAAATAAATGATTACTATTTAAAAAAATAAAAATACCAGCTAAACACAATAAAATTAATGAAAAATTTTCAAAATTTAAAAAAATCTCACTATGTTTATTTTGTAATATATACATAAATAAAAATATAATTAAAATACTTATTAATAATATAATTTTAATATGAATTATTATAGTATCATTATATCATAAATCATTATTAACATAATGATTAACTTCTAATACTTTTATATATTGGCGAACTAATAAATAAAAAATTATAATATAACTAACTAAACAATCTAAACTTGTCATTTTTTTAAAAAAATTATAAATAAATATACTTATTAATACATATAAATATATATACTCTGGTGTAAATATATATAAATCATTACCATAGTAAAATAATGCCTCTGTATATAAATATAAAAATACTAAAGAATTTATTGAAATAAAAAAAAATTCTTTAAATTTATTCATTAAGATATTATATTACTACCTCAACAATAAACTGTTATAAATAAAAATAATCAAACTACATCAACAAAATGTCAATATCATATAGCAAAAATTAACCCATTATGATGTTTAGTTGTGAAATGATTATATATTAATCTTAAAAAAGATAAAAATAAACAAATAATACCTACAAATACATGGAATCCATGTAAACCTGTTAACATAAAAAATACACAAGCATAAACACTATTATTAAAACTAAAAGGTGACTCATAATATTCAAACATTTGCAATACAAAAAAACATAGACCTAATAATATAGTTAATATAAAAGAATCTATAGATTCTTTATAACTACCTAAAATAATAGCTTTATGTAATCAAGTTACTGTTACTCCTGATAATAAAAGTAAGCAAGTATTATATAAAGGAAACATATAAACAGGTATTATTGTTATACCTACAGGTGGAAATTCTGCACCTATTAATATAGATGGACTTAAAGAACTATGAAAAAAAGCTCAAAAAAATCCAAAAAATAACATTATTTCAGAAACTATAAATAATATAAAACCCGAAGTTATACCCATTTGAACTGCTATACTATGATCACCTACAAAAGTAGCTTCATCTATAACATCAAATACTCAACTAGTAGCTGATCAACTTATTATAATAACACCTATTAATAATATAGATGCTCCATTTTTTATATTATGCATATAAAATGTTAACCCAGATACAAGAAATAATGCACCTAAAGACGAAAATAATGGTCAAGGACTTACCTTTAATATATGAAATAAATGTTTTCTAGTTTTTGACATAATAAAATAAAATTTTTAATTTAATTCTAAAAAGGAGAAATAAATAATAATAATAATATTATTATTATTTTATAAATTCAAATTTTTATTCTACATTTTTTTATCAGGATAGCAAGATTCGAACTTGCAATCGTCTAATCCCAAACTAGACACTTAACCAATTAAGCTATATCCTTACACACCCACAGGGGATTGACCCTGGTTTACATCGTGAAAAAATGTAGTCCTACCACTAGACGATAGGTGTTATTACCATGTACAGGACTCGAACCTGTAACTTACCGCTTAAAAGGCGGCTACTCTACCATTGAGTTAACATGGTATTGCCGATGAAAAGAATCGAACTTTTGACCCCGCGATTTTCAGTCGAGTGCTCTAACCAACTGAGCTACATCTATTAATTTATTATAAACCTTAAATTAATAAGATATAAAATTATATTCTATAAATTAAGAATATAAAATTAAAAAAGCCATCATTATTGCTAATAAACCCATAGCTTCAGTTAATGCAAAACCTAATAAAACAATTTGCATTAAACGAGCTTCTTTAGCAGGATTTCTACTAATAGCTAATAATAAACCTGAAAAAACTATACCTATACCTGCACCTGCACCAACAACACCTATTGTTGCTAATCCAGCACCTATAAATTTTGCACTAGAAGTTAAAGATAAAAAAAATATATGATCCATAATATATATAATAATATAATATATTAATAAATTAATTATAATTAATTTATATTAAAAAAATAAAACAATACGGGTGGTAGGAGATTCGAACTCCTGTTATATAAATAAAGAAGTTTAGCAAACAACCACATTAAGCCACTCTGTCAACCACCTTTACTCAGGATAGGATTTGACCTATGCATAATACAGTCAAAGTGTATCGCCTTACCGCTTGGCTACCTGAATTTAAAAATGTGATTATATAAATATTTTTTATTTTAAAATTATTTATTTCTATCTAAATATTTTTAAGATTAACTATGTAAAATTTAATAAGTTTTTTGTTTATCTTAAAAAGAATATATATAATCTAGCTTTTAATTTTTTAAATAAGGGCAAAGTGAGATTCGAACTCACGGCGTAGAACGCAATTGTTTTCAAAACAAACACATTAAGCCACTCTGTCATTTGCTATAACCTTAAAGAGATTTGACTCTTAAAAACTGTATCCTAAGTACAGCTCGTCTACCTTTCCGACATAAGGTTAAGGTTTTGGAGAGATTTGAACTCTCATCCTAGATTTTGCAAATCTGTGCATTAACCGTTGTGCTACAAAACTAATGTGATTGATAGGATTTGACCTACAAGCCGAAGCATGGATTTACAATCCACTGCAATAAACCGTTCTGCCACAATCATTTATTCACACAGTAGAAGACTTGACTTCTAACCTATGACTTAGAAGGTCATCGCTCTACCAATTAAGCTAACTGTGTATTATTATTTATCCATAGAGGGACTTGCACCCACACGCATAAGCATTCAATTTTAAGTCGAACGTGTCTACTATTCCACCATATGGATTTGGCGAGTAACAAGACTTGAACTTGCAATCCCTATAGTCACAATATAGTGTTTTAACCATTAAACTATACTCTATTTTATATTAATGTACTTGACAAGACTTGACTTGTATTTTTAAATTCGCAATTTAATGTTTTAGCCTATTAAACTACAAGTATCCGGATAGCAGGACTTGCACCCACATTGATAATTTTGAAGATTACTGTTTTACTGTTAAACTATATCCTTATTTTTTATCTACAGGAAAAGAATTGACTTTCAACCTCTTACTTATCAGGTAAGTGCTCTAACCTATTGAGCTACCTGTCTTGGACCTAGTGTGACTCGAACACACAAACCTCTGGTTTGCAAAACCATTATTCTACCAAAAATTGAACTATAGGCCCTGTGGGCAGTAAAGGATTCGAACCTTTATCTAGATCGTTAACAGCGACTGATTCTAACCGTTAAACTAACTACCCTTTGCACCGGGAAAGATTTGACTTATCAACCTTTTATGTGTAAGATAATTGCTCTACCAATTGAGCTACCGGTTTATTATAATATTCAGCCTCTCACAAGACTTGACTTGTAATCAACATATTACAAATATGCTGCTTTACCATTAAGCTAGAGAGGCTATCTTCTGAACAAGACTTGAACTTGTAATCAACCAGTTATGGCAGGGTGCTTTACCATTAAGCTATCAGAAATTATAGACATCTGCTAAGAGATTTGAACTCTTAATCACACTATGCGACAAATAGGTATTTTTACCAATTAAACTAAGCAGATTTATATCTAAATATGTATTTAAATTAATACAAATTCTTATCCAAGCACTCCTTCCGGCACGCTTACCTTGTTACGACTTAACACTCATTAATGAATATAAAATCTATATCAATCAACTTCAGTCAAAATATTAAAAATTAATATTCTAAATTACTAGAAATAAATGATCCTGATAAATTCCTCTATACCCTTCTTTAAGCGTTTGACGGGCAGTGTGTACACGAATCAGTACTTATTCACCGCTTTATCATAAAAAGCGATTACTAGCTATTCCATCTTCATAGTTCCAAGTTACAGAAACTAATCGGCACTAAGATAATTTTTAAGATTAGCTTAAATATAACTTTAAGCAACTTATTGTAACTATCATTGTATCATATGGATAGCCCAAATTATAAAGGGCATAACGACTTGACATATTCCTTACCTTCAGCAAAATATTTCATCTGTGGTAATTACTTCCATATTTTTTTATTTACTATTAGTAATTTAAAAAATTATATAAAAAAATAATTTAAGGGTTACATTCGTTCATGGACCTAACCTAACGCATCAAAACACGAATTGACGACAGCCATGCACCACTTGGGTTTAGTTTTTAAAATATTATTGCAACTATATCACTTTCTAAGATGTTTTTTTTATTATCAATAAATATTATATTAAAAGTCTAAATTTAAACAAACTAAATCTCTAATAAAGGTAAGATTTAGCGCGTTATATCGGATTAAATCATATGATCCACAGCTGGGATAATTCGCCGCCAATTTCTTTAAGTTTCATACTTGCGTATGTAGTTCCTAGGTGTTGTATTTACGCGTTAACTTCAATTAATATTACTACATAACACCATGTCTTTAGCTCGGTGAGTAATAACAAATAATTTAATACAAATAGGTCACTGAATAAACTACTGGGCTAACAACCCCCATTTGATACTTATTCTTTTGCTCTTTAGTGTCAATTAAATTTTATATAACGTCTACACCTGATCGGTCATCTTTTCAATTTCAACAAATTCCACCTTTACATTGAAAATATCTTATATATCAAAATAATTCCAGTTTATAAGTTTTAATTATAGCCAAAGGATTAAGTCCCAGCTTTTTATAAAAAACATTATTTACCACCTAAAAGCCCTTTACACCTAGTCAATGTGAATAACACTTGTTCCATCCGTGTTACCGCGGCTGCTGGCACGAATTTAGCCGGAACTTTCCTTTTAATTACAATCATTATACTCATTAAAAATTCAGGACTTACGGAAAAACTTTATCTCGCCAACCTTCATATCCTACGGAAGCTCGCTGGATCACACTTTTTATGCATTGTCCAATATTCTTTACTGCAGCCGTTTAGTTCAGGCACTATTTCTAGCCCGTTGTGACTGATCGTTCGTTAAAACCAGTTAAGCATCATAGACTTGGTTAGCTTTTATCATAACCAACTATCTAATACTATTTAAGCCCATTTTAAAGCGTTTATAACTTTTTTGTTTATTAGGTTTACCTAAACTTTATTATAGTTCTTAAATATTACTCACCTTTTTGCCCTCAATTTATTTTAATTGATTAAGCTTGCATGTATTAGACGGATTCCTAGCATTCATTCAGAGCCAGAATCAAACTTTAGTTTATTGTAACAAAATCATTATTATAATTTAGCTATTTTTTACCTCTACTTTTATTTTTTTAATAGGTCAGATGTTTCATCTATATTTTTTTATCTTATATTATAGATCCTAAGATCATATACTACCTATTTTATTATTTTTATTTTATATAACATACTTTATTTTTTTTTACACTTTATAAATAATAACTAGGTAATTTATTATTACAAAATAATTTTAATCATTCAATATAGGTCATTATTACATTAAAATAAACTATATATACTTGAATTGAATTATTTTATTTATAGCTTTTTCCTTTTCTAATAAAAAAATTTTACTCTTTTTCCTTTATTAGATCATTATTAATATTATGAGCTTGATATCTACTATATATTATATCAAATATAGCAGCTATACCCAAAAATACTATTAATTTTATTAATTTTATTAATTTAAATAGTATATAGATAGATAAAAAAAAATTTGTAAGTATACTTTTTTTTTACTTATATTTTATAACTTTCTATAATTATTTATTAATTTGTATTACAGATAAATACAAATTAAATTGTGCTAAAATAAATTATATATTAATTGAAATTATGCTTATTCGAGACATATTGCATTATAAATATAATAATATATAATAAATTAAATAATAATAAAAATTACTAAGTAAAAGATTTGAACTTTTAACCAATAGCTTAAGAGGCTACTGCTCTACCAATTGAGCTAACTTAGTCTTTATAGCAGACCCCGGATTCGAACCAGGCTATACGGCTTATGAGACCGGGCAGCGCCATGCTTTATCTGCTTAATATAATATTAATTATTAATTATTTAGTAGAGTTTAACTAAATTTATTACTAAAATAAAATAAACTCCCTAACAAAACTATTATCTATAGTAATTATAAAAAATTAATATTGGAACTATATTCCCACTTAAATGAATTCAGTAGTTATATTTTATGAGCGTAGCTTACAGGCAATGCTTTAAGTAAACAACCTGATAACAATAGGCTCACCGTAAATTATTAATTTTAACATAGTAATAAATTACCAATATTAAATATATTTGATTAATGCAGTCTTCTCATACTAGCACACGATTTCCTTAATTTTTATACCCCTATAATAGATAGGGACCAAACTGTCTCACGACGTTCTAAACCCAACTCATGTACCTTTTTAAACGTCGAACAGACGTACCCTTGGATCCTCCTACTTATCCAGGATAAGATAAGTCGACATCGAGGTGCCAAACAATCCCGGCAATGAGAACTCTTAAGAATTATTAGCCTGTTATCCCTAGCGTAACTTTTATCCGTTAAGCAATAGCCTTTCCATAAAGCGCTATTGGATCACTATGTTAGACTTTCGTCCCTGCTTGATATGTCTATCTTACAGTCAAGCAAATTTTAGCCATTACACTTTAAATTTTTTTAAAATTTATATTTACCTTTAAACTTCTCCGTTACTATTTAGGAGAACACCGCCCCAGTGAAACTACCCATTATACACTGTCTTAAAAATGAGTTTAGAAAATATAATAAAATATTATCTCAATGTTGCCTCCCTTAAATAACTAGCGTTAAAAGATCATAAGCTTATATCTATACTGCATAATTACATTTTGCTAAACAATATATAACTATAGTAAAGCTGCATAGGGTCTTTCCGTCCCATTATAGGTCTTCCGTATCTTCACGGAAATTACATTTTCACTAAATCAAAACCAGAGACAGTAAAACAGTCGTTATACCATTCATGCACGTCAACAATTAATTGACAAGGGATTTTGCTACCTTTGGACCGTCAAGGTTACAGCCGCCGTTTACACCGAGTTTGTATCAAAAGCATACACCTTTAATTTTAACTTTAGGGCACCGGGCAGGTCTCAGACAATATACATCATATTACTATTTAGCATTGTCTTGTGTTTTTAATAAACAGTCGCCGCTTTCTATTTTGTGTCACTAATTACTTATTATAATCAAATAATAATTTTTATTTATTATTTTACATAAATAAATAGTACCCTTTATCCCGAAGTTACAGGGTTATTTTGCCGAGTTCCTTTGATTTTGTTATTTTATACGCTTTAGTATCTTCTACCTAACTACGTGAATTCGTTTTAAGTACGGTTTTTTTATATAAAGTTTTTTCTAGTTATATATATATTAATAATTTTAAACTTTTTAAAAAATTATTAATATTAATATATAAGTCACTTTATATAAATTATAAACTATTAATTATGAAACTCATCAACTACGGTATAAAAACCTTAATTTTAGAGACCGACTAACTCATCATGGTTAAACCTCATAATGAAACCCTTAGTTTTTCAGCGTTGATGTTTTTAATATTTCTTCAAAAAATATACATCAATTATTGTTACTCATTCCAACATTAATACTTCTGATATTTACATAATATTTAACAATATTACTCCTACAACATACAAGAACATTCTGCTACCATATAATTCATAGCTTCAGTAAAAAATTTATAGTCCCTTTTAATTTACGGTTAATTAATTTTTTATATTGATGAGCTGTTACGCTTTCTTTAAAAGATGGCTGCCTCTAAGCCAACTTATCAATAATTATCAAATTTATAGTAATAAATATATTTATATATTTTATTATTTAATTAATCCTTTTTCACTAAATTTTTATTTAAGGACTTTAGCTAATGATCTGGGCTGTTTCCCTTTTGACTTAGAACCTTCTCGCTCTAAGTCTGTCTATATTTAATTAAATATATATTATTATTAGTTTCACTAATTTCAAAAAAGCCTATTAAGCGTTTCCCTAGATTAATAAGTGCTTTACCCATATAATTTTTTATTAAAAATGTACTACCTAAATAGTTTTCGCAGAAAACCAGCTATAACCAGAAACGTATAGTCTTTCACTCCCAGCCACAGGTCATTCCAATTTTATGCAACAAATACGGATTAAATCTTCCAACATTTTTTAAAATGTTTTCAATCTACCCAAGGCTAAATCCTCTGGTTTCGGGTCTAATTTATATAACTAACGTACTTTAATACTTACTTTTATTACGCCTACATTAAAAAACTTAAGCTTGCTATATACATTAACTTGTTGGACCCTTATTCAAAAGGTACATTATTGTTTTTAATAAAACTTTAATTGACTATAAATTTAAAATTTCAATACTTTTTCAACTCCATTTTTTTGGATACTTTTTCACCTTTCCTTTACAGTACTATTTCACTATAGATTATTAATGAATATTAAAGCTTAGCAAATGGTTTTGCTATATTTAAACAATTTTACATTTATTTTACTCAAAAATTTATATTTTATTATAATACGGGACTATTACCCTTTTTAGAAATATTCTTTATATTTTTTTATTTTTATATATAAATTTTAAAGGCCTTATAATTTAAAATTATAATTATTTCGCTTTCCCTCACCAGTACATACAAAATACTTATTAGTATTTATTCCACTAATTACTAAGATGTTTCAATTCATTAGGTTTTTATTTATAAATTAATTTATAAATTATAATTATATATAGTTTTCTCTAAGATATTAGTAATTTATCATAAACATTTTTATTACTTACTACTTATCGTTAATAATTTAACGTCTTTTTTCATTAATATCAAGGTATCCTTTTTAAACTTTTTTATTTAAATTAAATCTATTAACATACTTTTTTTAAATGAAAATAATTATAACTAGGTAAAATAGTATTTAATAATGTTATATATTATTAATATTTAATAATATATAACATTATTAAATACTATTATATAAAAATTTTAATTAAAATTTTTATAATTTATTTTTAATGCCATTAAAGACACTGATGGTGATAATTTACAAAATATATCTGTATTATAATAATTATATATTATTTTAGATAAAATTGTATTAGCATTTTTCATATTATAATAATTATTATAATTATTACTTATATCAAAAATAACATTATTAATTATAATATTATTTAAATAATATTTAACTATATTTTTATATTTTATATTATAATTAATAAAAAAATTATAATTCTTTATAAAAAATAAAATTATATTATTATAATTATTTATAACACTAAAATTTCATAAATATATTTTTTTTAATAATATATTTAAAGAATTTATTATTTTATAATCTGAATATATGTATTTAGCTGGTGTTATAACTTTATTGGTATAACGAAATCTACCTTCTAAATTTAAATAACTAAATATATCTTCGACATAAATACTAGATGAAAATATTAAATTAATAAACTCAAAAAAATTAATAATAAAGAAAGAACCTAAAAATATATTTATATTTTTATTATTTTTCTTACTATTACATAAATTATCAACACCTATAAAAAAATTAAAATAATCTTTTTTATTAATTTTAGTTATATTAGTAGCTGATTTAATATTATATAGAACATTAAACTCATAAGCTGATATTCTACCTAAATTTCTTGATAAAATATTAATATTTTTTATTGATATTTTTGATAATTTAAATAAATTTCATATTGAATTTATTATAGTATTAGAATCATTTCTTATTAAAGAAGAAGAGCCTATTAATATGTTTTTACTAAAAAAGTGATTTTTATTAAAAAAACTTAAATTATAATAATCATTAAATAAAAAATATTTATTAACAATTAATAGTCCTAGTATATATTTATTAAAGCATATTAAGCTTGAACCTAAATTTATAATTTTATAGTTTAAATAATTTAAACCTAAACCTATAATATATACTTTAAAATTTAAATTATTTAAATAATTTTTTCTATAAACTGAGTTTAACAAAGGTGATTCTAATCTAATATTAGCACCTATTATTAATAAATCATTAATATTATTAAAATTATTTAATGTATTATTTAATAAAAATGTATAATTAAAATCAGGTATATTTTTGTCAATTTCAAAATAATAAATATTATTACAACCTATATTATTAAAAAAAGATTTTAAATTATATACTAATTCTAAAGAACTATAAGGCCCAATAAAAGATTGTAATATATAATTTGTATTATATAATAAATATAAAAATAAATATAACGCAATTTTTCAACTAATACTAATAAACTTATAAAATAACTTTAATTTAGGATAGTGTAATCTTTGTATATTAAAAGAATCATAAATAAATCTAGCTTTATTACTTAGTCATTCATCGTAATATTCTTCTAAATTAGGTAATATTCTATTAACACTATTTATTGATATACCTATTCTTATACTAGTTGCTATTGAGTCTAAAATATCATACTTTGTATATATTTAATTTCTCAAGATCTAGCAGAAAAGGATGCTGGCATACTTATTAGAGCTCCAACAGGACATAAATCAATTATATTACCTAATAACTCATCATTTAAAAAATTTAAAATATATGTACCTATTTCCATCTTTAAACCTCTTCCTATAACACCAAAATCATATAATGCTGATATTTCATGAGCAAATCTTATACATCTAGTACATTGAATACATCTAGTCATTACTGTTTTAATAAAAGGTCCTGCACAATTTAAATTATTAACAGCTCTTTTATTTAATTCATAAAATCTACCTCTATCACTACCAAAATTAAGTAATATTTCTTGTAAATCACATTCTCCAGCCTCATCACAGATAGGGCAATCTAAAGGATGATTATTTAGTATAAATTCTAATACAGCTTCTCTTGATTTATTAATACGTTTTGTTTTTGTAAATATTTTCATATTATCTAATATTAAAGTAGCACAACTAACTACTAAAGCATTATTACTTTCAACTAAACATATTCTACAATTGCTGCTATAGATAAACGTTCAGCAAAACAAAAACATGGTAAATTAATACCTTGCTTTGCACAATATTGGTATATAGTATAATTTGTATTTTTTTCTATTTTATAAAATTTATTATCTATTCATAATTCCATAAACATATAAATTTATTTTTTATTATTTACTATTTAAACTCTAAAATTTATTATTAAAATTTTTAAAATTTTTTTAAAAAAAATTTTTATCAATTACTATTCAAATCTATTAAATTTAAATTCTACTTTTTTAAAAGGTTTTCTTAATATTATATGATCTCAAGTATAAGATGATAAATCAGAAGCAAATATTTTAAAATTACTAAATCATCAAAAATAATATCTAGCTATATATATAATATTTTTTCAATCTAAAATATGAAAAAATAAATTAGTAATGTATGCTTTTGAAAAAAATTTAACAACTATAGCATATAACTGTAAATTCCATCATGATTGACTTCTATCACCGTATTCTAAAAAATAACATTCATCTTTAAAATCAATTCAAAAATGAGTTTTTAATAGTACTATAACTCATCATATAAATAAATGATATGCCATAGCTAAATAAATACAAAATCTTAAACTAGGTATATACTTTATTTTTTCTCTGTATCAACAAATATATAAAAATATATACCTATTTATATATATTTTTCTTTTATAAATTTTTGTTCTTAAATCATATATATTAAATATAATACTATAACCTATACTATAATATATATGCATTAATATATATATAGTATAAGCTCTAATTCTAAAATAATTTAATTTAAAAAAAGCATGAATTGTCATAGTACATGCTTCACTTTTTATAAAAACTTTTAATAATCAAATTAAATTAAATTTAATATAAGTATATTTAAATCTTATATAATAATAAATTTTTATATATATTTTTTTAAATTTTAATTTAAGTAATTGATATTTTAAATATGGTCATAAAAAATATTTTTTATATATTCTTAAATAAATTTTTAAATAAATTTTTTTATATATTTTTATAAAATATAATTTAACACGTCAAGGTCAAGTTATTAATATTTTCTTTTTTATTTTATAAAAAGATATTATAATAAATATACGATAATCATCTGTAACTTTATCTTTATATTTATAAAATAATTTAGGTAAATATATTAATACAAAATAATCAAATTTTTTAAATATATAACTCATAATTTTATTTTTTTTTTTCTTTAAATAATTTAATATCATTTTTAAAAAAAAAAAAGTTCAATTACTTTTAAATAAAAATTTATAAATTTTATTTAATATTACAGGTACTGTATCAAAAAATTTATAAATTAAAAATTTAATTCTATTATACTTAATACTATCATCTGGTAAAAGAAAATCAATTATTAATAAAATATATTTAAAAATATATTTTATTAAATAAAATAAGATATAAATAAAAATTATAAAAGGTATTACTCCTAAAATAGTAAAAAATAATAAAATTAAAAAATTTATTATACCTAAATTTTTTAATTTTATTATAAGCTTACTATAATTTAACAAAAATGTATTTATATCTCAATTAATTTCATATACTAAAACTTCTAAATTTATTTTAGAATAAATTATTATTTTAAATAATTTAAAATAATAATTGTTATTATTTAATAAAACATAATTTATTTTATATATTTTATATATTAATTTGTTAAAAAATAATTTTATTTTTTTCATTATTAATTTCAATATATTTTTTTTGATTCTTTATTATATATATATGTTCTATTTTTTTTAGGTATATTACTACTATATTTATTAAATTGTAATAAACTATTATTTAATAAACTTAAATTTTTATTATATATACTTTGAAATCTTATTATAAATAAATATGTATAATTTTTTATAACATTATTAAATTTATAACTTAATCTAGATAAATTTCTATGTTTCTTTATTAATGTTTTATTAAAATTAATTTCTCATATATTAAAAGTAAATCCTTTATTTAAAAAAAAATTTTGTTTAATTATAGATCAAAATCTTATAAAATTAAAATAATTAAATAAATTTATACCTGCAACAAAATTTATTTTTTTAGTACCTGCTCTTCTAACATGTGCTTTATATTTCTTTTTCAACGTTTTTATTATTTTACTATATTTATAGATCTTTCTTCTAATATTAAAATATTTTTTTAAATAATATAATATTTTAGTATTAGATGCTTTATTTATTATTTTATAAGGTCTTGCTTTAGCTAAAAAAAATTTTATATCTTTATATATTTTTTCAAAAGTTGTTTCTAATATTACTTTATTAAAATATTTTAAATTATGTATTGATATTCAATTATAAGTAGGTCTATATGATTTAGAAAATATTTTAAAAAATAATGAAGGTAATTCTATATCTTCTTTATCTTTGATAATACTTAAATCTTCAGCTTTAGTTGTTTCAACTGAAGATCATTCATTTAAAATTTTTTTATTATAAACTTTTTTACTTGTTTGATAAAAATCAAAATTTCTAAAATTATATTTAATATTATTGAAACTTAATAAACGCATAGCTGGTTTATTTTTTTTTTTTACAATATTATAAACTTGTATAAAATTACTTTTATCATGTAATTTTAAATTATATTTTTCATTATAAAATTGTATAGCATAATTAAATCTAACTTTTTTATGTAATTTATCTACAATATCTCTAACTTCTTTAGTGTTTTTAAATTTATTATACTTAATATCTAAAGTATCTATAGTATTATTTCTATAATTAGCATAGCTATTTTTTCTTTTTAATTTTCTAAAATATTTTTTAAAAGCTTTTACTTTCTTACTTCTATGATTTAAAAATAAATTATAATAATTTCTTCTAAAATTTAAACTAATAGCTGTAAATATTTTAGCAAATTTAAAATTTATTAAATCCATAGAGCAAATAGATATTTTTTTATTTAGAAATCATGAATGGAATCTTTTGAATGGATGCATTGATTTATTAAAAGAATCTACATGTTTAAAAAATTTTGTTACATTTTTTAAAGATCTAAATTTTTTAACTATTTGTCTTTTTTTTGTTTTTTTTATAAATTTATACTCTAATCTATTAATATATCAAAAAGAATAATAAAAATTCAAATATGAATATATAATATATACAAATTCTTTTAATTTATTTTTTAGATTAGTATATACTTTGTATAAGCTATTAAATTTAATTATTTTTGATATACTACTATTATATATTATTTTATTTAAATTACTATGTATTTCTTTTTTAAAAAATAATCATTTAATAATAAAACTATTTTTTTTATTTATTGTTAAATAATTAATATTATTATTTTTATTTAATAATGTTGTGTAAAAATGTTTTTTAAAATAATTAAAACCATATGAAAATGCTATATTTGAAAAAGAAGATGAATTTAAATAACTAGCTGAAAAATTATCCATAAAACCTCTTTTTTTATTATATCTATAAATATTCAAAAATTTAAAAAATTTAATTGCAAATTTACTTTTTCTAAACTTACTTCTTCTAAAGTAAGTTTTAAATATCCTATTTCTTCAAAATCTATTTTTTAAAAAATTTGTTCTATAGTAATCATCATGTCATTCTTCTTTATAATAAACACATGTTAAAAATCTAAACTTAAATCATTTATTTGACATAAATTTTTTTCTTACGACAATAGAACTTGAGGTATGTCAAGTACTGCTCATTAAATAAAAATTTAAAATTTTACAAATATAAAAACCTCTTTTTTTAAATTTTTCTAATAAACTATAAATATCTCATCTATCCTCTTCTAAACCATTAGGTTCATATAAATCTAAACTTCCTTGAAATTTAGCTTCACCAGAACCTAAACTAAAAAAAAATTTTATACCTAAACCTCAATAATCTATTATATTTATTTTAAATTTTATTAAATAATTAATATAATCACTCATTTTATTTTTGTTTTCTCTTTTTGTAATATTTATAAATAATTTATTTTTATTTAATTTATTATTTTTTAAATAATTTCTTAAAATTCATTCACTAAAACTTATATTACGCTTGTATTCTCTTATACGATTTAATCAGGCTATTATGTAACCATATTTTTTCTCTAATATATATTGGGATGTACTTGTATTATAGTAAACTATAGAATCTAATGAATCATCATTACCCGGTGTAGCTATGTTAGATATATGACCAGATATATTAGTATCAACTATACCTACACTAGGAGTTTTAGATACTAAACATTCATGTGAAGGTCATTCTGATGTATGACACTTGATATTAATAGAGATCTTGGTCAAGATCATCTTGACAAGAATCAAGGAGTATAATCCATCTCTAGTTTTTTAAATTGCCCTTTATGTGCATCTTCAGTATAATGTCATAATTGATTAATTTGATCTGCTAAATATAATCAATTAGATATCATACCATGATTCAATAAGTACTATAAGCAAATTCACCACATTTTAATGCTGATTCATTTGTATATATATCATATGCTTTATTTAAATTTAAAAACCATATGGGTGAACCTACTTTACAACAATAATCATGACCAACATATCCATTTTTAAATCCTAAAATAGTTTTATATAAATTTATAATTAAAGTTTTATAAGTATATGTAAATACAAATCATCCTGAATATAATGAGCTATTTTGGAATCTATGCCCTATATGACACCATATAATAATAATTGTCAAAATATTAAATTTTGTTCATAGTTAAACATAAAAATATATTA
>Ga0209512_1002627_pt1 | contig 18626 bp, 16 predicted proteins | sample frozenSSSSmetaG_FD_184142 | JGI IMG/M metagenome (GOLD analysis project Ga0209512, IMG submission 184142) | Glacier valley bacterial and archeal communities from Borup Fiord, Nunavut, Canada, to study Microbial Dark Matter (Phase II) -... | ecosystem: Environmental > Aquatic > Freshwater > Ice >... | reverse complement strand
TCATTAAATAATATCTTACTCATAATTCCTCCAATCTTTATTTATATTATATCATATTTTTAGGCAAAACGAAACCCAAGAACTGCACACTCTTTTTTAGTGTGTCCTGTTCTTAGGTTCCATTATATAACTTATACTTCTTTTTTATGAAAATATTCAATATTTATTCGAAAATAATCAAACTTTTAATTTGCAAGTTATGTTTAAAAAGATAAAATTTGAGCACAATAAATATAATAAAAGTATGACGTTTATAAATATATTAAACTATTTTGTAGATATTAACATAAAATAATCTTAAAATGTTGAAAAACAAGTGTTTAGATGGTATAATACTATATTAGAGAAAAGAGGTTTATTTATGTTGAACAGATCTCAAATATTTAATTATATAACACTTATATTAGCTATTGGTACCATATGTTTTTCTGTATTGTCAATAGTAACTAAATTCACTCCAATCGTTAGTATTATATTAATGTTTGCTATGTTGATATTTAGTAATATAAGTAAAAAATCAAATAAAAAAACAAATAAAATTGAAAATATACATGCAAAAGATCAAGTGTCTGATGCAAGTAATATAAAGATAAAAGCGGAGGAAAAATAAATGTCAAAAAAAGTAGTAGCAATAGTTGGAAGACCAAACGTAGGAAAGAGTACTCTTTTCAACGCATTTGCAGGAGAAAAAATCTCAATAGTTAGAGATATGCCAGGTATAACAAGAGATAGAATATATGCGGATTGTGCTTGGAGAGGTACTAAATTTCAAATAATAGATACAGGTGGTATTGAACCTGTTACAGAAGATATATTATTACAACAAATGAGAAGGCAAGCAATGCTTGCTATGGACATGGCTGATGTAATAGTATTTATAACTGATTTAAGAGCAGGGGTAACTGGAGATGATATCGAAGTTGCTAATATGCTTAGAAAAACAAAAAAACCAGTTATTTTAGTTGTTAATAAATGTGATTGGGTTGGTACAGTACCACCTGAAGTTTATGAATTTTATAACTTAGGTTTAGGCGAACCTTTAGCTATATCAGCTGGTAAAAAACTTGGAATAGGTGAATTACTAGATGAAATATATGATAAATTCGTTGATGTTGAACCTGAAATTGAATCTGAAGAAACTATCAGAGTAGCTATAATTGGAAAACCAAACGTTGGTAAATCTTCATTAGTAAACAAAATATTAGATGAAGATAGAGTTATAGTAAGTGATATTGCAGGTACAACAAGAGATTCAATTGATACATTTTTTGAAAATAAACATGGAAAATATGTGTTTGTAGATACTGCGGGAATTCGTAGAAAAAATAGAGTATATGATAAGTTAGAACAATATACAGTTCTTAAAGCAAAATCTTCAATAGATAGAGCTAATGTATGTATAATAATGATTGACGCTACTGAGGGTGTTACAGAGCAAGATGAAAAAATTGCTGGGTATGCACATGAAGCAGGTAGAGCAGTTATAATATGTATAAATAAATGGGATTTATTAGATAAAAATACAGGAACATTGGAAAGTTATAAAAAACAAGTATATGTTAAACTTGCTTATCTAGCATATGCACCAATTATATTTATATCTGCTGTAACAGGTCAAAGAGTAGAAAATTTATTTGAGATGATAAATGATGTAAATAAGGCTAATAATTTGAGAGTACCAACTGGTATGTTAAATGATGTAATATCTCAAGCTATTGCAATAACACAACCACCTTCAGATAAAGGAAAAAGATTAAAAATATACTACGTTACTCAAGTTTCAATAAGACCACCAACTTTTGTAGTATTCGTAAATAACAAACAATTAATGCATTTCTCATATACAAGATATTTAGAAAACCATATAAGAAAACAATTTGGTATGGTTGGTACACCTATTCACATGATAATTAGAGAAAAAGGAAGAACAGATAAAGAATAAGAGGTGAGTTAATTGGCAGAAATCAAATATGAAATTACTGAAGAAATTAAAGTATTATCAGAAAATGCTAATGGATGGACAAAAGAATTAAATCTAGTGTCTTGGAATGGCGGAAAACCAAAGTATGATATACGTGATTGGTCACCTGAAAAAGATAGAATGGCTAAAGGAATAACATTAACTGATGATGAAATGAAAATATTAGTGGAAACTGTAAATAATAGAATATAATATTTGTAGGAGGTTACATATGAAAAAAATAGCAATAATGACAGCAGGAGGAGATTGCTCTGGTTTAAATAGTGTTATTAAAACAGTAGTACTTTCAGCTAGAAAAAAAGGTATAACAGTAGTAGGTATATTGGATGGATATATAGGTTTTGTAGAAGGTAGATACATGGTTTTAACACCAAAAATTGTAGATAATATTGATACAATGGGTGGTACAATACTTGGTTCTTCAAATAAAGAAAATCCATTTCATTATCCAAATAAAGAAGGTAATGCTACTTTTGAAGATAGAGTAGAAGATGGTATTAAATCTTTAAGAGATTTAGAAGTAGAAGGTTTAATAGTAATAGGTGGAGATGGTTCACTTGATTCAGCTAGAGTTATTTTTGAAAGAGGAATGCCTACAATAGGAATTCCTAAAACTATAGATAACGATATGGGTGCAAGTAATCCTACAATTGGTTTTGATACAGCTGTGCAAAATTCTGTAGATTGTATAGCAAAACTTAAAACAACAGCATATTCACATAAAAGAGTTATGGTAGTAGAACTTATGGGAAGAACATCTGGATATTTAACTTTATATTCTGGATTTGCTTCATATAGTGATATTATACTTCTTCCAGAAAAAGATTATAACCTAAACGGAGTTATAAGCGAAGTAGAACGTGTAATGACTAATGGTAAAAAATATTGTATTATTGCAATGTCTGAAGCAGCTAAGGAAGATGGAAAAGAAGCAACAATAGCTAGAGTTATAAAAGATAGCTTTGAATCTAAAAGATATGGTGGAGTATCATCAAAACTTGCATTACAAATAGAAGATGCAACTGGATATGAAGCAAGACCTGTAGTACTTGGATATTTACAAAGAGGTGGTTCACCTTTTGCAACAGATATGATACTTGGTGCTAGACTTGGTGATTATGCTTTAAGCTTATTAATTAATAATGATTATGGTTATATAGTTGGAGCTGAAAGTGGTAATTTAGTAAAATCTAAGTTTCCTAAAACTAGAGAAGCTAGACTTTTACAATTTGATGATAATGATATAATAAAAACAGCAAAAAGTATGGGAATATACTTCGGAGAATAATATAAAATATAAGAAACATCTAAATTTAATTTAGGTGTTTTTTTTATGTAAAAAATAATAGGAGAGATGTTTCATTTATATTACACAAATATTAACTTGAGTAAAAAAAATAACTATATTAATTTAAATTTGTCGAATAATGTCGATAAACATTGACAAGAAATTAAATATAATATATAATTTACTTTGTTGAAACAGTAAGTTTTTTTAAAATATAGGAGGGATTCGATTGAAAGACAAGACAAAAGGTATATCACTTATAGTATTAATAATAACTATAATAGTTATTATTATACTTGCAGGAGCTGTGATTTTATCACTTTCTCAGAACAACCCTATAAATAGCGGTAATGAAGCAGTTTTCAAAAGCGATTTGAAAACATTTGAATCAGATTTAACTATGTATCTAACTGAAAAATATGTATCTACAGTAGGTTCATATAATCCAGAAAACTTAAAAGCTGATGATTTAACAGCTGAATATGGCGGAGTAATTATACCAGGAGTAACAATTAAAGATATAATTCCTGTACTATCTACAACTAATAAATATAATGGACAACTTGAAATAGTAAATGGAAGATTAGTATATAAAGGTACAGATATACCAAAGAAAAGATGGGCTGAAGAAATTAATTTAGAAGTTGTAAACGGAGATAGATTAAATGCTATAATTTCTACAGTAATTAATCTTCCAATATCTGCAGGTACAGATGCTGTATGTACTATTAAAATCTCATCTAATTCTAGTATAAATAGTATAAATCTAGGTGGAAATTTAGAACTATTAGATGTAAATAGTGTGCCGGTTACAGTGCAACCTGTATTTACAATAGGTACTCCAACTGGAAATAATACGGATACCCTTAGGAATGTAGATATAACAATAAATACGACAACACTTGTAGAGGGAACATATAAATTAAAATTAAAAGCTAGATGTATATCAAATATTTATGGCATAACAAATGAGACTGATGTAGAAACTGGTGTTTTGTTTGAAATAGACAATACACCACCTACAAATCCTGGAGTTTCTGTAAGTCCTACTGGATGGACAAATGGAAATGTAACAGTAACTATTGATTATCCATTAGGAGATATATTAAAAGAATATAGCATGGATGCAGCAACTTGGAGTTCATATACAGCATCAATTATTGTTACTACAAATAATACAACAATATATGCAAGGGCTATAGATACGGCAGGAAATCAAAGTGGGCAAACTACAATAACAATTGCAAATATAGATAAGCAATTGCCTACAGTGTCATTTGCTACAAATGGTGGAACGAATCTACAAATAGCTAGTACGACAGTAACAGTAAATGATACAGGAGCTAGTGGAATAGATATTAATTCATTACAATATATATGGGATACACAAAATATAGTTTTACCTACAGATGTATGGACTACATTTGTAAGTGGAGAAGCAATTACCAAATCAGATGTAAATGGAACATATTATTTATGGATAAAAGCAATAGATAATGCAGGAAATAGTATAATAACTAAATCAAATGGATTTGTAGCAGATAATGAAGTTCCAGAAAACCCAATAATATCAACATATCCTACTGGATGGACAAATGGAAATGTAACAGTAACTATAACGTATCCTATTGATGCAGTAATTAAAGAATACAGTACAAATGGAACAACATGGAGTGCATATACATCAGAAGTAATAATAGCTACAAACAATACGACAGTATATGCTAAAGGAACAGATGCTAGTGGAAACCAAAGTGGACAGAGTACAACGACTGTAGCAAATATTGATAAGATAACACCTACAGTAGTTTATGGAACAAATGGTGGAATTAATTTACAAACAGCAAGTACAACCGTAACAACTAGTGATTTGGGTGGAAGTATTTTGAATATTAGTACATTGCAATATGTATGGGATATACAAAATATAACAACACCAAGTGGTGGTTGGGCAGTATTTACAAATGCTTCAACAATAACAAAAGCAAGTATAAATGGAACATACTATTTGTGGATAAAGGCAACAGATAATGCAGGAAATAGCATTGTAACAAAATCAAATTCATTTGTAGCAGATAATACTGCCCCAACAAATCCAACTATTTCAGCAAATCCTACTGGTTGGACAAATGCAAATGTAACTGTAACTATAACATATCCAGGTGATGCAGCGATTAAAGAATATAGTACTAATGGAACAACATGGAATGCATATATATCACCAGTTGTAGTAACTGTAAATAGTACAACTGTATATGGAAGAGCTACTGATGCTAGTGGAAATCAAAGCGGACAGTGTACATTAACAGTAGCTAATATAGACAAAACGGCGCCATCAGCACCTAATGTAAACTTTAATGGATATACACCTGGTACATGGACGTCTTCAAATATAACACTTAACTTAACTTCTACTGATGCTAATTCTGGTATAAGTAAATATCAATGGTCTACTAATGGAAGTACCTGGAATGATTTTGTAAGTTCTTGGATATATAATTATGATACGGCCCAAACTACTACCTTTAGATCAGTGGATAACGCAGGTAATGCAAGTAGCGCAACTAGTTATTATAATATTTTAAGAGATGCAACTGCACCTACATATAGTAGTTTTAGTGTAACTAATGTTACAGCGGATACGTACGATGTAAATGTTTTTGGTGTAACAGATGCAGGAAGTGGAGTAAATAGATTACAATTTCCAACATGGACAGCATTTAATGGGCAAGATGATATTGTTTGGGATTGGAGTACAAATTCAATTGTAACTGGACAAAACTTAGGTGGTGGAACATGGAAATATACTGCTAAAAGATCAGAACATAACAATGAATATGGTGAATATGTAACACATCTATATTTATATGATAACTTAGGAAATGCTGTTGGTTCATCATTATGTACAGCAACTTTAATAGATCCAACTATTGCAGTAAGATTTAATTTAACTGCGGCACAAGAAATATTTAATGGCAGTACATCATACTATGCTGGAGGTGAAGTAGCTAATAACTATACAATTGAATTTGATGCACAGCCATCAGATACAATAAGTGTATTGTCAGAAAACAATACAAATTCAGATCAAATTACTTCTAAACACAGATTTATTGTTTTGGAATCTCATGGTGGTGGAGCACCTAATGCTGGACTTGGTGTTAGTCTAGGTACTAATGGATTAACAGTAATTGCACATAGTGCTGGTTATTATCATGTTTTATTAGCATATTATACAAATCTTAATGCATGGAATCATTACAGAATTGTAGTTCAAAACAGAGTTCCAAGATTATATGTAAATGGAATACTTGTTAGAAATGGTTATGCACCACTTTCATCATACACCAAAATATATAGTATCTTTGCAATTGGAACTGGATGTTATGGAAATTTTATAGGTAGAGCAAATAACTTTGTATTTTATAATGTAGCAAAGTAATATTTAGTAATTAAATTATAAGGGGGATATTAAAATGAATAATACAAATCAAATTAGACTATTAATATTAGGAGTAATTTTTGTTATTGCAATAATTATAGTTATTGTAACAGTTAATAAAAACAAATCTAATGCAGAAAACGGTGATAAGGCTGCAAAAAATATTGAGACAAATTATACAGAATCAAGTGATGGTACTAAAGTAAATACGAGTGAAAATGTATCAAAAGTTAAAGAAGTAGGAAATGTAAAATTAGAGCAAAGTAAGATAGTATACAGCGCAGGAACATCAAAACTTACTTCAAAGGTAACAAATAATGGAATAGCTAAAGATAACTTGAGATTTAAAGTGAAATTTATGGCAAACGACGGAAGTGTAATAGCTGAAGCAATAGGATTTGTAGGAAAGATAAAAGCAGATGAAGTAAAATATATAGACTCATATATAACAATAGATACTTCTAATTCAAAAGATGTTATTTATGAATTAATACCATAATATATAATTAATAATAAACTTGATATTATAAGAGGTGAAAGTATGAATTTTAAAGCGAAGACAAAAGGTATAACTTTAATAGTATTAATAATAACTATTATAGTTATTATTATACTTGCAGGAGCTGTGATTTTATCACTTTCTCAGAACAACCCTATAAATAGCGGTAATGAAGCAGTTTTCAAAAGCGATTTGAAAACATTTGAATCAGATTTAACTATGTATCTAACTGAAAAATATGTATCTACAGTAGGTTCATATAATCCAGAAAACTTAAAAGCTGATGATTTAACAGCTGAATATGGCGGAGTAATTATACCAGGAGTAACAATTAAAGATATAATTCCTGTACTATCTACAACTAATAAATATAATGGACAACTTGAAATAGTAAATGGAAGATTAGTATATAAAGGTACAGATATACCAAAGAAAAGATGGGCTGAAGAAATTAATTTAGAAGTTGTAAACGGAGATAGATTAAATGCTATAATTTCTACAGTAATTAATCTTCCAATATCTGCAGGTACAGATGCTGTATGTACTATTAAAATCTCATCTAATTCTAGTATAAATAGTATAAATCTAGGTGGAAATTTAGAACTATTAGATGTAAATAGTGTGCCGGTTACAGTGCAACCTGTATTTACAATAGGTACTCCAACTGGAAATAATACGGATACCCTTAGGAATGTAGATATAACAATAAATACGACAACACTTGTAGAGGGAACATATAAATTAAAATTAAAAGCTAGATGTATATCAAATATTTATGGCATAACAAATGAGACTGATGTAGAAACTGGTGTTTTGTTTGAAATAGACAATACACCACCTACAAATCCTGGAGTTTCTGTAAGTCCTACTGGATGGACAAATGGAAATGTAACAGTAACTATTGATTATTCATTAGGCGATATATTAAAAGAATATAGCATGGATGCAGTAACTTGGAGTTCATATACAGCACCAATTATTGTTACTACGAATAATACAACAATATATGCAAGGGCTATAGATACGGCAGGAAATCAAAGTGGGCAAACTACAATAACAATTGCAAATATAGATAAGCAATTGCCTACAGTATTATTCACTTCAAATGGTGGAATAAATTTGCAATCAGCAAGTACAATAGTAATATCTAGTGATTTAGGTGGAAGTAATATAAATTCAAGCACATTACAATATGTATGGGATACACAAAACATTACAATTCCAAGCAGTGGATGGACAGTATTTACAAATGAAGATAATATTATAAAGTCATCAATAACAGAAACATACTATTTGTGGATAAAAGCAATAGATAATGCGGGAAATAGTGTTACTGCGAAATCTAATGCATTTGTAGCAGATAATACTGCTCCAGCAAATCCAACTATTTCAGTAAATCCTGCTGGATGGACAAATGGAAACGTAACTGTAACAATAACATATCCTGGAGATGCAGCAATTAAAGAATACAGTACAAATGGAACAACATGGAGTCCATATACATCTGGAATAGTGGTTACAACAAATAATACAACAATATATGCAAAAGCAATAGATGCTAGTGGAAATCAAAGTGGACAGAGTACAATAACTGTAGCTAGTATAGACAGAGTAATACCAACAGTTTCTGCTACATATAAAAAAGCAGATGTAACGGCATATACTTCAGATGTATGGACTAATCAATCTGTAACTATTACAGCTAATGGAAATGATGGTAGTGGAAGTGGAATAAATAGATATCAAATTACATATAACGGTTCGGATTTTTATGACTTGTCAGGTAACACAATAACAATGAGTACTTCTGGAAGGACCGGAGTTTGGGTAAGAGCAATAGATAATGTAGGTAACATAGGTAGTATTTCAACAACCTATTTAGTAGCAATAGATAAGACAGTTCCAATTATAACATTATCTCAAACATTAACAAAGGAATATACAAAAACAATTACTACAAACATTTATGATAGTGAAAGTGGAATATTAATTAAAAAATGGGCTAAAGGATCACAGAGTATAGAATATTTCTCTGGTAGTGGTACAGTATTTACTGGAACAACATTTAATGTAAATGAAAATGCAACTTATACTGTTTATACAAAAAATAATGCTGGTTCAGAAACAATTAATACAATTATAGTTACTAATACATTGTTCCTAAAAACATATACTGGAACATCTGGATTAGCATACACTAATGGTGCAACTTGTGATGGTAATGGAATTATTACTTTACCTGCAGTGTTAGATGGTATTGTAGCAATTCAATATGGACCATATCAAACTCTTGAAGCTGGAACTTATCAAATTTCAATAACAGGTGTAAATTTAAATTTAGGTCAATTATCTACATATTATGGATGGGGTACTCCTGAAGGTGGCACTCTTATAAGCAGAAACTTAATTACTAATACTGCTACTAGCATTGTATATAGTATATCATTACCAGAAACTAGAATTAATTTTGAATCAGTTATACATAATTATTCTAGCTATATAATTAAGGTAAATAGTATTGAAATAAAACAAACACTATAATATAAACATGAAAATAAAAAATATAAATAAAAAATGTTGTGGTTTGTAAGCTACAACATTTTTTATATTGCTAAATGTTACAGTATATGCTATTTTGTCCTATATGTAGTTGACAAAAGTTGTGTATACTGTTATAATTATACCTGTGTTAAAAAATTAGTTTCACAAATAATTATTTGGGAGGTTGTCATGAAGAAATTTTTTTCAGGCATTTTATTCATTCTTTTATTTACATTTTTAGTTGTAGCAGCTGTTATTAGCTTATATATGAGTGACATATATAAGAAAGGTGTTGATATAAGCAATATAAATCTTAAAACAATATCACATATATATGATGGTAAAGACAAGGAAATTTCTGTTATATACAATAAAGAAATGATAGTATATACAAAAATTTCAGAATTACCAAAATATGTATACAATAGTTTTGTAGCAATTGAAGATAAACGTTTTTACAAGCATAATGGATTTGATACAAAGCGGTTTACTGGAGCAGTACTTAATTATGTATTCAATAAAAACTTAGTTGATCGTGGTGGTGGTAGTACAATAACTCAACAGTTAGTAAAAAATATAACTGGAGATAATGAGGAAACTCCAAAACGAAAAATTAGAGAAATTTCAAGAGCTATGTATCTTGAAAATAATATGAGTAAAAATGAAATACTAGAAAATTATATTAATTTTATTTATTTTGGTCAAGGAGCATATGGAATAAATGCAGCAAGTCAAGTATTTTTTGGCAAGAATGCTTCACAACTTACTATATCTGAATCTGCTATAATTGCATCTATGCCATATTCACCAGAAGGAAATAATCCATATTCAGGTGATGATGCTAAAAAAAGATTATTTGAAAGGCAAAAATTAGTTTTAAAAGAAATGAATGAGCAAGGATACATATCCAAAGCTGAATATGAAACTTCTCTAAAGCAAAACATTGTATTTAAAACTAATACAGATACTGCAGTAAATCAATATATACGACTTGCAATAAAAGAAGCAAAAGAGATATTAATTGAAAGTGGTTTAAAAAATGATGAAGCGGAAATAGAAAAAAGTATATTAAGTGGAAATATTCAGATATATACAAACTTGAATATAGATTATCAAAATAAACTATATCAAACTATGAAATCATATTTCAATGGAAATATTGAATCATCTTTTGTAGTAACAACAAAAGAAGGAAAAGTTATATCTGCTATATCATCTAGAACTAACAGTCAATTTGATAGAGTAAAAACTATGAAACGGCAACCTGGTTCTGCTATAAAACCACTAGCAGTATATTCTCCAGCTTTTGATCTAGGCATTCTTACTCCAGATACAATTGTAACAGACTCTGAATTAGTAATTGAATCTGGTAACAAAATTTGGTCACCAAATAACTGGTATTCTGGTTATAGAGGAGATTGCAGCGTATATGATGCAATAGGACAGTCAATAAATACAATTGCAGTAAGAACACTAGAACAAGTAGGTATATCAAAATCAATGAAATATTTAAAAGATTTTGGGATTACTTCACTTACTAAAGCAGATGCTGTTTATCCACTTGCTATTGGTGGTATTACTAATGGATTTTCACCTTTTGAAATGGCTAGAGCATATAATGTCTTTAATAATGATGGAATATACAAAAATATTTCATTTATTAATAAGATAATTGTTGATGGTAAAACTATAGCGGTTGATAAAGATGAGCATAGAGTAATATCAAGCTCTGCAAATGATATGATAGATGCTTGCTTAAGATATGTTGCAACAAGTGGTTCAGGTGGGAAAGCAAATGTACAAGGTTTAAATGTTCGTGTTAAAACTGGAACTACCGATGATTTAAAAGATTATTGGATAAGTGGCTATACCGATAACGTAACTGCTACACTTTGGGTCGGATATGATAAACCAAAAAGTATGAATTTTTCATCTTCAGAAGTAGCTTCCCTATGGGGTAAGTTAGTATCAAAATACAACAAATAAAAAATTAAAAACACTTGAATAATTAATATTATTCGGGTGCTTTTTTTATGCTATGAAATATTTAAAAAAAAATCAAACTTTTGTTTGACAAACAATAGTTTTTATGATATAATCAAAATATAGTTTTTATGGAGGTTGAAATGGATAAATTAGATTTAAATGAGAAGGAACAAAAGGTATTAGATTTTGTTATATCACAAGTAAAGGATACTGGTTATCCACCATCAGTTAGAGAAATTTGTAGAGCTGTAGGTTTTAAATCAACATGTTCAGCACATCAATATATACAAAGATTAGCAGACAAGGGTTATCTAGAGAAATCTAGCCTTAAAATGAGAGCTCTTAAAGTTATAGAAGATGAAAAAGAAAATACAATATCTCTTCCTATAATAGGTAAAGTAGCTGCTGGGGAACCAATACTTGCTACTGAAAATATTGAAGATTATTTTTCAATTGGAGAAAGTTTTTTTAGTAAAGATTCATTAAAAAATAGTAACTTTGTACTTAGAGTACAAGGCGAAAGCATGATAAATGTTGGTATTAATAATGGAGATTTTATTGTTGTTTCTAAACAGTCTACAGCAAGAAACGGTGAAATAGTTGTAGCAATGATTGATGGAGATGCAACAGTTAAAACATATTATAAAGAAAAAAGTTATATAAGATTACAACCGGAAAATGATACAATGGAACCTATAGTTTCAGATAAGGTAGAAATAGTTGGTAAAGTAATTGGATTATTTAGAAAAATTAGTTAATATAAAGTGAGACTTAAACTTTTAAGTCTCACTTTTTTTCTCTTTGTAACATAATATAATGTATACAGGAGGCGATAAAAAATGGAACTTAAAAATAAAAAAGTGGGACTAGGTATAACCCGGATCATTCTGTAATTTTAATAGAGTACAAGAAGTTATACAAAATTTAAAATTAGAGGGAGCAGATGTAATTCCTATAATTTCAAAAGAAGTAAAAAATACAACAACTAGATTCTATAAAAAAGAAGAATTTATAAAAATGGTAGAAGAAAATACTGAAAAAACAGTAATAGATGAGATAACTACTGCAGAACCAATAGGCCCTAAAAATATGTTAGATATTTTACTAATATGTCCGTGTACAGGGAACACACTTGCTAAACTTGCAAATGGAATAACAGATACACCTGTCTTAATGGCAGCTAAAAGTCATATAAGAAATAACAAACCTATAGTAATAGGAATATCTACTAATGATGGATTAGGACAAAATTTAAAAAATATTGCTGAATTATTAAACAGTAAAAGTACATACTTTGTACCTTTTAATCAAGATGATTGTATAAATAAACCGAAATCACTAGTACTTGATTATAATAAGATAATAGATACTGTTAAGTATGCGTTAGATAATAAACAAATTCAGCCAATTATAAGTTTAAAATAAAATGAAAGAAATGTAGAGTTAAATTTTACATTTCTTTTTGTTAACAAAACAATTACTCTTTCATAGTATATACTATGGAAAAGTGAGGTGAATTATAAATGTATGACGAATTTTCAAACAATTTAGGCTACATAGACTATCCATATATTCCACAAAGTAGGAATATATTTAATAGTAATTATATGTATAGATCAAATCCTCAAGCTACAGTGTCTAAAGAAATTCTAGAATTAATAAAAACTTCAGTTGCATCTGAAAAAGAGGATGAACGATTTTATGATTATTTATTAGCAAAAACTATCAATAAAGATGATAAGAAAATCATTGAAAGTATTAGAAATGATGAAAGACATCATAATCAGATGCTTAGAAAAATATATCTTGAATTAACAGGAATAGCTCTTCCAAAAGCTCCTGAAGTAAAAGAACCAGAATTAAATCTTACATATACTCAAGGACTTGAACAAGCACTTATGGGTGAATTAGCGGCTGTTGAAAAGTATAGAAAAATACTTTTTGAAATGAAAGATCAGGAAAGATATAATATGATATTTGAAATATTAACTGATGAATTAAAACATGCATCAAAATATAATTTTTTAATAGCTAAAAATTTGTTTAATATGAGTATTAAGTAATAATATAAATGATAAAGGGCTCAAAATTAAAAAAATGAGCCATTTTTGTATAAAAAAACATAAATTTTGCATAGTTTACAACTTACGACAAAATTCTACTTATTTATATGTTATAATAAATCTATGTAAATTAAAGGAGAACAATATTATGAACAAATTGGAAATCTTAAAACGAGAATTAAACGAAATGGTAATAAAAGATACACCGTATAATGAAATAGTTGAAAAAAGTACAGAACTAGATTACTACATAACCGAAGAGATGATAAAGATGCACAAGAATGAAAATTTAAAATGGAGTGTTGAATTACAGTAGACACTCTGTTTTTTATCATCAAACATTGATTTTTAGTATATAATATGGTATAATATGTAAAAATATTTTATTCGTTTCAATAATTAATTGAAAGGTGGGAATTTATGAAAAATTGTAGAGGTTTAGGTGTTGGATATCAGTATGTCCTAGATAATTATATGTGTAATCGGCAATTAGATTACTATACTAAACGAGTTCTTGAAAAAGGCCTTTCTGAAGCAGAAGAACTTCTTCTAAATTGTTACTTTGAGAATACAGATACAATTCTAGATATCGGTACAGGTTGCGGTAGATTTGCATATAATTCTTATGAAAAAGGTTTTACTGATATGTATGGGATAGATATGAATCCAAAGTTCATAGGTAGAGCACTACAAATAGGTGAATCCAAGAATTATGATATAAACTATTCTGTTCAAAATGCACAGTATACAACATTTAAAGATAAAACTTTTGAGTCTGCTATTTTTACTTCAGATGGATTTTCGCAAATACCAGGTAATGGAAATAAATTAGCTGTTTTGAAAGAGATATATAGAATAATGAAACCGTTTGGGATTTTAATACTTGCAGTAATTGATGAGAATCTCATAAGAGAAAATTCACCCGAATATGCACGAATAATAGATAAATCTAGAAAAAATGAAGATTGGAAAGCTAAAAACTTTTATGATAAAAATGATATATTTATCTATGATGGTGGATATATTCATTTTGCTAGTATTGAAGAAACAACAGATTTAATCTCAAAATCCGGTTTTAGACTTTTATTTAATGCAGACCATAAATATATCCTTGGACATAATGATAAAAAATCTTTAAATATATCTAGATTCTTTGTATTAACAAAATAAATAAAACTTAAATAGCAATACCTTAAAAGGTAGTGCTATTTTTTTTGTTTGCATATATAATACTATTAAAATTGTATAATACTAGTCAATTAACATAAGAATAATATAAGTATTACATTAATAATATCATATATAGGTATAATTATGTGATAGTTATAGACAAAACAATAGAAAAATGGTATAATATAATGGTTAAATACAGAAATAGGGGAAATTAAATGATAAGATTAAATGAAATAAAATTGTCTATAGATAGTGATGAGATAGAGTTATATAAAATAGCTTGTACTATGTTACATATACAAAGAAGTGAAATAAAGGAACTTGTAATCTATAAAAAATCTATTGATGCAAGAGATAAAAGTAATATACATTTTGTATATACTTTAGATTTGGATATTTTCAATCAATCAAGATTCAAAAGCAGAGTTATTAAGAATGTTGAACAATATCCAGTTATAGAAGTTAAGCGTACTAGTAGCAGTCGTCCAGTTATAATTGGAGCAGGTCCATCTGGCCTTTTTGCAGCTTTGACTTTAGCAGAAGCAGGTTTAAAACCAATAATAATAGAGCAAGGTAAAAAAGTTGATGATCGTAAAAAAGACGTTGATCTATTTTGGGAAACAGGAAAATTAAATACTATGTCAAATGTACAATTTGGTGAAGGTGGAGCAGGTACGTTTTCTGATGGAAAATTAACTACTCAAATAAATAATCCATTATGTAGAAAAGTTTTACAAGAATTTTTAGATTGTAAAGCTCCAAAAGAAATAATGTATGATTCAAAACCTCATATTGGTACAGATAAATTAACATTAGTAGTAAAGAACATGAGAAAAAAGATTGAAACATTAGGTGGAGAATTTTTATTTAATGAAAAAGTAACAGATATAACTATAGAAGATGGTATTGTAAAAAGTGTTACATGTAGCAAGGTTATTGTTACTGATACAGTTATATTTGCAATAGGACATAGTAGTAGAGATACTTTTGAAATGATATACAATAAAGGTATAAGCATGGAACAAAAACCTTTTTCTGTAGGTGTTAGAATAGAACATTTACAAAGTATGATAAACAAATCTCAATACGGAGAACTTGTAGATCATCCTAAATTAGGTGCAGCAGAATATAAATTAGTATATCACGGAAAAGAAAATAGAGCAGCATATACATTTTGTATGTGTCCTGGTGGATCTGTTATAGCAGCAGCATCTGAAGAAGGCTCTGTTGTTACTAATGGTATGAGTACATATAAAAGAAATGGTTTAAATGCAAATAGTGCACTTGTAGTTGGAGTATTCCCAGAAGATTTCAAAGATGATTCTCCACTTGCAGGTATGCATTTCCAACGTGATTTAGAACAAAAAGCTTTTATAGCTGGAGGAAAATCATACAAAGCACCAGCACAATTAGTAGGTGATTTCTTAAATGGAGTAGTATCAACTAAATTAGGAGAAGTAAAATCAACATATACACCTGGAATAACTTTCGCTAATTTTGATAATATACTTCCTGAGTTTATAACTAAGATTATGAAAGAAGCACTTGTTGATTTAGATAGAAAAATAAAAGGATTTGCATTAAGTGATAGTTTACTTACAGGAGTTGAAACTCGTAGTTCTTCACCAGTAAGAATATTACGTGATGAAAACTTTGTAACAAATATAAAAGGAATTTACCCTTGTGGTGAAGGAGCTGGATATGCTGGCGGTATAATGTCTTCAGCAGTAGATGGAATCAAATGTGCAAATGCTGTATTAGAGACTGAATAATATATATACCAAATACAAATAATAAAAAACAATATTATTAGTATGGAGCGTAGAATATGAGTGATGAATTAAATAACAATATAATAGTTGCTAAAAAAATTGCACAAGAAATCAAAGATAAAAACGGAAGAATGTTTTTTGTTGGTGGATATGTCAGAGACCAGATAATAAATAAAGAAAATAAAGATATTGATGTTGAAGTATTTGGTTTGTTGGCCGAGCAGTTAGTTGAAATTCTATCAAAATATGGAGTAGTTGATGAAATAGGTAGTAGTTTTGGAATATATAAAATACACGGTATAGATATAGATTTTGGGGTTCCAAGAAAAGAAAAAAATACTGGCGTAAAACATAAAGATTTCGAAATTAATATTGATCCTAATATGAGTACATTAGAAGCTTCTAGAAGAAGAGATTTTACAATGAACGCTTTGTTACAAGATGTACTTACTGGAGAAATCACTGATCACTTTAATGGTATACAAGATATACAAAATAAAGTTATACAACATATTGATGAAAATACATTTATTCAAGATGAATTAAGAGTTTTAAGAGCATGTCAATTTGCAGCTAGATTTGATTTTAAAATATCAGAAGATACACTTGAATTATGTAAAAAATTAGATTGTACAAATATAGCTAAAGAAAGAATATATATTGAAGTAGAAAAAGCATTACTAAATACAGATAAGCCATCAATATTTTTTGAATATGTAAGACAAATAGGATTACTTAATAAACTATTTGAACCAATGGATAAGCTAATAGGTGTGGAGCAAAGTCCAATTCATCATCCTGAAGGAGATGTATGGACTCACACAATGATGGTAATAGATGAAGCTGCAAAGCTCAGAGAAAAATCAAATTATCCAATTGCTTTAATGCTTGCCAGCGTATGTCATGATTTAGGTAAAATAACTACTACTAGACATTTACATGGAAAGATAGTTTCATATAACCATGAGTATGAGCTACATTTAACTAAAAAGTTTTTGAAAAACATAACAAATAATAATGATCTTACTTGTGCAGTTATGATATTAGTTGAAAATCATATGAGACCAAATATTTTAGCAAAAAACAATTCGAGTGATAAAGCAATTAGAAGGTTGATTGTTGATACAAGCAGTAAGATAGTAAATATACAAGATGTAATACTACTTTCAAAAGCTGATAGAATGGGTAGAAATAGTAGTGATTTAAATGTAGTTGATATAGATGTATGGTGGAAAGACCGAATAGCTAATGTTAATGAAAGTAAAACAACAATAAGTCCATTAGTAACTGGAAAAGATTTAACTGAAATGGGATATATACAAGGACAAGAAATTGGTGTTGTTTTAAAACAGGCATTCGAATTACAAATAAATGGTTTTTCTAGAGAAGAGATATTAAATAAAATAAAGACAAATAGAAAACAATATAAAATAATTAAAGATAAAAAATTGAAGGGAAGTGAACATAATGGGATCAATGAATAAAGGAAGCTTTAAATTAAATAAAGTTTCAACTAGATCAAGAATGAATAATAGTTCATATAATACAAATGCGGCTACTAAATTTGGTAATACTAATGTAGATTTTAGAAAAGGATTTAGAACTCCTGCTGCTAATACTAAAGTAAATGTAGAAGTTACTAAAAACGAAGAAACTAAATAGTATATAAAATAGATCACCTAATTGTTTGAACTGAACCCAAAAAGTTAGACACTTTTTAATTAAGCAATCTTTAAGGAATGAATTCTGTAATTTAAACTGTTCCCCTTAAAGTAGACATCTAAAAAAAAGAGGTGTATAATACTTTAAGGGGGATTTTTATGGGAAGTATTAAAAATACATATTCTAAAGAATTTAAGTTAAAAGTTATAGAAGAATATT
>Ga0209512_1002626_pt1 | contig 18629 bp, 16 predicted proteins | sample frozenSSSSmetaG_FD_184142 | JGI IMG/M metagenome (GOLD analysis project Ga0209512, IMG submission 184142) | Glacier valley bacterial and archeal communities from Borup Fiord, Nunavut, Canada, to study Microbial Dark Matter (Phase II) -... | ecosystem: Environmental > Aquatic > Freshwater > Ice >... | reverse complement strand
TCCAGCCCTACGTTTTCCACACCCTCGTCGAGCAGACCATCAATCTCGACATGATGCTCGAGCTCGAAACCATCCTCGGTTTCCGCCTCAAGCTCGATTCCGTCGCCTCCGCCTCACTCGGCACCGGCAAAACCGCCGACGGCCTCGATGCCCTGCGCTGGTGGCAGGAACACAAGAAAAACGGCGACTTCGCTCCGTTGAGAAAAATCGCCGAATACTGCGCCTACGACGTCAAAGTCACTAAATGCGTCCACGAATACGCCCTCGAACACGGCCTGCTCAAATACGACGACAAAAGTGGCCGCATCGCCGAAGTCCCGGTGACCTGGAAATAACGGCCACCGCCGCAATGGCTCACATGAAACCCATCTGATGCAGCACCTTCGTCACCGTCCATAGAAATGTGAGGATCAGCGCGACGAGGAAAATCTTGGTAGCGGCTTCGATGGAAGAGCGGGTCATGGCGCGGGCGTTGTAACGGCGGAGGCTGATTTCGGCAACCCTTCAATTGGAACGCGGATTTTATTCGCTTGAGCTGCGGGAGAATGCTCCGGATCAGCGGGTGAACGACGCCACCAGCGACGCGAGGTCGGCCGGAGCGGCGCGGTCGGCGGTGAGGATAGCGGCTTTTTGGAGCGAGATGATTTCGGAAATCCCCTTGCGCGAGAGCTCGAGCATGGCGGTCATCTCCTCGGACGAGAAAACGGCTTCCTCGCCGCTGCCCTGAATCTCGACGAACTCGGAGGCCTCGGTCATGACGACGTTGAAATCCACGGACGCGTCCTTGTCCTCGGGGTAGTTGAGGTCGAGCACCGGCACGCCCTGGTAAACTCCGGCGGAAACGGCGGCGACGAGTTTCTTGATCGGGAAGGTCTTCAGTTTTCCTTCGGACATCAGTTTGTTGAGAGCGATGGCCATGGCGACGCAGCCGCCGGTGATGGAGGCGGTGCGGGTGCCGCCGTCGGCCTGGAGCACGTCGCAGTCGATCCAGATGGTGCGCTGGCCGATTTTTTTCAAATCCACCACGGCTCGCAAGGCACGGCCGATGAGGCGCTGGATTTCGGAGGAGCGGCCGTCGAGCTTGCCGCGGGAGATGTCCCGCGGTTTGCGCTCAAGCGTGGAATACGGCAGCATGGAATACTCCGCAGTGAGCCAGCCGCCTTCGACGCGTTGGGCGCGCATCCAGCGCGGGATGTCGTCCTCGATGGTGGCGGAGCAGATGACTTTGGTATCGCCGAAGGAGACGAGCACAGAGCCGGTAGCGTTAGGGGCGACGTTGGGGATGAAGGAAATCGGGCGGAGCTGGTCGTTTTGGCGGCCGTCGGGTCGTGTCATGCGGGCAGTGAAATCCAAGCGCACGCGGTGGGCAAGCGTGGAGACATCCGTGGCGGGGATCAGTCCTTTTTGCAGATGATCTTCAGCTCGCCGTCGAAGTCAGAGCCAAGGGCGGTGCCGGCGAGATCCACGACGAAGGTGAGGGTCTTGCCTTTCACCTTGGCGTCGAAAAAGGCATTCAGCTTGCCGGAGATGTCCTCACCCATGAACGTGGTGTCGAAGGTGATGACCAGCGGCTTGGTGGTTTTGCCGGTGTAGTTTTTGCCGGTTTTCGTCATCTGGACGTAGGCCGGACCTGTGACGCTGACGTCGATGGTGGTGCCGAGCTGTTCGCCCAATTGTTTGAAAATCTTCGTCATGGCATTGCGGTTGAGCTTCAGCCGGTTGTTTAGAATCGTCATCTTGCCGTTCTGGATGGCGGCGAGTTCGAGAATCAGATCCTGCGGGAGTTCAACAGTTTCACCGGCGTAGGTTAAGGAGCCGGTGGCACCTGTGAATTTGTAGTCGCCGTCAGCCCCCGCGCCGAGAGCGGTGGGGGTGGTGAAAGCGACAAGCGAAGCACACAGTACGACCAGTAGGAAACGGACGAAACCCGTTAGAAGGGCGGCGGTAGCAGTTGTTCCCTGGGGGGAATGAAATGGCATCGGGGGATGCGCGATGATGTTCGTTTTCATAGCGGTCAAAAATAGGACATCCGGTGGGCGCATGGAAAGAAGATTCTCTCAAAAACTGCTGTCACCGGGCCGATTGCTCCGTTGATTTCCCTCGTTTTCCACCGGCCTTCAAACGGGTTTCCGGAAGCAGTAGTAGCGGTAGGAAAGTGAGCCGTCCTCCAGCGCGTTGTACACCCGCGAGCCCTGCACGCCGGCGAAGTCGCGGCCGAGGCTGTGGAGGCATTTGGGCAGCTTTTTATCCAACAGCTCGAGGGAGCGGGCGGAGTTCGCATCCATGCCGCGGAGGACCTTTGAACTGATTTCATGCGATTCCTGAAGCTTGAGTGCGGCGTCTTCCATCGCGTGCTCCCATTTCCGGATGCCGTCGCTGAAGCGGAAGTCCGCGTAGAGGAAAAAGCCGCCGGGCTTCAGAACGCGGGCGACTTCGGATAGAAATTTCGGGAAATTCGGATAGCAGTGGGAGGCCTCGACGTTGATGACGACATCGAAGGTGTCCGCGGCGAACGGCAGGTTCTGCGCGTCGCCTTGGACAAAATCAAGGCCGGGGACCCGGTGGCGTTTTTGGCAGAACTCGATGCCGGTCGGATTGAGGTCGAGCCCGGTGTAGTTCTCGGGTTCCTGAGTGCGGGCGAGGTAGGAGGCGCCGCCGCCGTGGCCACAACTGACTTCGAGCACGTTCTGCCGGCGAAAATTCACCCGCGTGCCGACGTGATGATAGAGCTGGATGCAGGCGCGGTTCGGCTCGTCCTCCGGCTCGAGCGGGATGTCCATCGGCGGATCGGTCTCGAATGCGTAGTTGAGAAAAATCACGCCCTCGTCCTGTAGCCGGCGGGTAAGAAAGGGATACCAAGATTTCCAGATCGCTTTGCGGATTGCGCCAATGGAGAACAGGTGGTCGATGAGTGGCATGAGGGGACGTGGAATTTTCCTGCCTTGCAGGCTAATCGGAAATTTCCGGCTCCGCCACGAAATTTCACTCGGGCTCGTCAATCGTATCCTGGTCGGGCTCGATGATGATCTGCGGTTCGGGCGAGCGGTTGGTGCCACTCAAAACAGGTGCCTCGGGAGTGGGCAATCTTTTGGTGAGCTCGCTTTGTTCGGATAGAACGGCGAAATATTGGCCCATCTGCCCGGAGGTGAGGATGCCGTCATAACAACGGAGCTTTTCCTCCAGTTGCAGACGCTGGGTTTGCTGGACCTTGTTGTAAGCGGCGACCGGGTCGTCAGCGATGACCGGCTCGGCCATCTTGGCGAGGAGCAGGATGCCATCGACGGAAAGCTCCAACTTGCCGGTGGGCAGCACGGATTTGTCGAACAACAAGGTGGCGGAGGCCGGGATGGACTGCAGCTCGGCTTTCGCCGCCTGGCGGAGGCGCTCCATCACGTCCTCACGCTGCTGCGGGGATAGATCGATTTCCTCGATTGCCGATGTGAGGGCTTTTTGCGCACGGGCCTCGATCTGGTTTTCGCGTTCGCGGACTCGGAGTTCGTTGAATTTTACGAGCTGCTCCGAACTGAGGAGTTTCGCGAGGGCTTCCTCGATCGCTTTGCCGCGGGTGGTGAGATCCTCGATGATGGGGACGTTGGCGGTGGCGCTGGCGTGGCTTTCCTCGACGAGGCGGATGATCTCGCCTTGTTGGTCAATGGTCAGGCCGAGGGCTTCGGTGAGGCGTAACATTTTCGCTTCCTCGCGGGTTTTCGGGCCTTTTTCCGCCTGATCGACGAGTGGGAAATCACCGGCGGAGACCTCCTTCGGGCGCTTTCCATCGGCTGCCGTTTCACGGGATCCCGACTTGGTGGGGCGGGTGGATTTTGTCTGCGAGGTTTCTGTCGCCGAAGATGGAGCGGAGGCGGCAGGGGCGCTCGGCTTCGCCACCCAGGCGACGGAAAATCCGATCAAGGCGGTGGCGGCGGGAAGGAGAAACTGGTTTTTCATGCGTTGCGGATGGCGGAGATCGCGGCGGCCATGTCGGGCGCGCGGAAGGTGGAGGATCCGGCGACCATCACATTTGCTCCGGCTGTGAAACACCGCGCGGCCGTGACGGCGTCGATGCCTCCATCCACTTCAACGTGGAACGAGAGGTTTTTTGTCTGTCTGATTTTGGTGGCGGCGGTGATTTTCTCCAGCACTTCGGGCATGAACGCCTGCCCGCCGAAGCCGGGGACCACGGTCATGCAGAGTAGCAGATCGATCTGATCGAGATACGGCTCGACCGCGCTGAGCGGCGTGGCGGGATTGAGAGCGAGCCCGGCCTCGCAACCGGCCTCGCGGATGCGGCGCAGCGTTTCGGAGACATCATGATCGGCCTCGACGTGGACGGTGATCATGTCCGCCCCGGCGGCGACGAAGCGCGGCAGATAATGGTCCGGCCGCGCGATCATCAGGTGGACGTCGAGGTAGATGTCATTCGACTCATGCACGGTCTGGACGACGGCGGGGCCGAAGGAAATGTTGTCCACGAAATTTCCGTCCATCACGTCAAGGTGCAGCCAGTCCGCGCCGGAGTGGATCGCCCGGCTGACTTCGTCTCCGATGCGCGAAAAATCCGCCGCCAGCAGCGACGGGGCGATGACACGGTCCTTATAAATTTTAGGAATCACGGACGGAATACGAGCCTCGATCCGGTGGAGATGCACGGAAAATTTTCCTCGGTCACTCAAAACACCGCCATTTCAATTTGACACGAGTTTCGTGTTACACGAGTTTCATGTCATGAAAAATGTCACCATCACTCTCCCCGATCACGTGGCCCGGCAGGCCCGCGTTTGGGCGGCGGAGGAGGATACCAGCGTATCGCAATTCCTTGGCCGGATGCTCACCGAGCGCATGGAGCGGGAATCCGGATACCTCCAGGCCTCGAAAAATTTCCTGAACCGCAAACCCTCACCACTGCGCGACGACGCCCAGCCTTACCCCAAACGAGAGGAACTCCATGACCGGTCCGGTCTTCGTTGATACCAACATCCTCGTCTATGCCCGCGATGCAGGGGAACCGGTGAAACAGCCGCTCGCCGCCGATGTCCTGCGCCTGCTGTGGGAATCGCGACGGGGGCGTATCAGCCCGCAGGTGCTTCAGGAATACTACGTCACCGTCACCCGCAGATTGAAGCCAGGATTGCCGAAGGAAGCGGCAAGGGATGACATCACCGCCTTGCTTGTGTGGCAGCCAATCGCTCCTTCCGGGGCTACTTTTTCAAAAGCCTGGGAAATCGAAGACCGTCTCGGATTCTCCTGGTGGGACAGCCTGATCGTCGCCTCCGCGCTGGAATCCCGCTGCACGATCCTGCTCAGTGAAGACCTACAGGACGGCCAGCATATCGAGGGATTGCAAATCCGCAATCCGTTCAGCCCGGACTTCGATCCCGCCCTGAAATGACTCAGAAAACCGCGTGCATCGTTCCTTTCCATCCGTTACCCATCCGGCGTGGACGACGAAGGACCGATCATCGACTTGCACAGCGACAGTTATTTCATGGGCCAGGCGCTGCGTGAGGCGCGCAAGGCGTATGCCGCCGGGGAGGTGCCGGTCGGTGCGGTGGTTGTGCGCGAGGGGCGGATCATTTCCCGCGCTTGGAACCAAGTGGAAACCCTCAAGGACGCCACCGCTCACGCGGAAATGCTGGCTCTTACAGCGGCGCAGGTTTCCGTCGGCGACTGGCGGCTGGAAAAATGCACGCTCTACGTCACCAAGGAACCTTGCCCAATGTGCGCCGGAGCCATCGTCCACTGCCGGCCGGAGCGCGTCGTTTTCGGCTGTCCGGACGCGAAAGCAGGTGCGTGCGGCGGCTGGATCAACCTGCTCGAAGCGAATCCTCCGCTCAACCACCGCTGCGACGTCACCTCCGGCGTGCTCGGCGAGGAATGCCTGTTCATGATCCAGAGTTTCTTCCGCGAGGCCCGCGAGCGAAAAAAGTTCGAGCGCAGTGCGGATCCCGAAGCGTAGGCCGGAAAGCGCGGTTTTAGGTTGGCGGGAAAGGCCGCTTGCACTAGGGTGCCGCCCCCCGAGGGGAATTTATGGCGATACAAGGAGAAGAACTGGCGCTGGCTTGCGCGAAGGCGGCAGACGATATCAAGGCGGAGAACATTCGCGTCTGGGACATGCGCGGGGTTTCGAACCTGACGGACTACATGGTGGTTTGCTCGGGAACATCGATGCCGCAACTGCGTGCGATCCTGCGCGACGTGGCCGGCGACGTGGACGAGGTCCACGGCGTGAAACCCGTGAACAGCGAGGGCAAGGCGGACACCCGCTGGGTCGTGCTCGACTACATCGACGTGATGGTCCATGTGATGGATCAGGAACTGCGCGACTACTACGGTCTCGAAGAACTCTGGAAGGACGCCAAGGAAGTGACCTGGCAGCAGGCGGTCTGAAATTTTTCGGGAATAAGTTCCCCTACGTTTGCTCCCATGTGTGCCCATGAGTGAATTCGCGGAATTAGTTGATGCCCATTACCAAGCGTTGTTTCGCTTCGGGATGTCATTGACCCGCGATGTCGACCGCGCGTCCGATCTGGTGCAGGAAACGTTCTGCATATGGGCCGCGAAGGGCGATCAACTCCGCGACCGCTCGAAGTCGAAAACCTGGCTCTTCACCACACTCCACCGCGAGTTTCTCAACCAACGCCGCCGCGCGTCGAAATTTTCCGACGAGCCGATCGACGAGGAGGCCGCCGGATCCGTGGAGGATTCGCACGACGGCGCGGAACGCCAGATGGACGGCCAGCGGGCGATGGAGCTGCTAGGGATGTTGGAAGAAACCTACCGCGCGCCGCTCGCGTTGTTTTATCTCCAACAGCACAGCTACAAGGAAATCGCAGAGATCCTTGATGTGCCGATCGGCACCGTGATGTCGCGTCTATCAAGAGGTAAGGAAATGCTCAGGAAACGGATGACCGCCGAGCCATCGAGCGCGCCGAAGAACATTTTGCAAATCGAACAAGGAGGGAAAAACCGCCATGGATAAGGAACAAGCGCGCTTTGTATTGCGCAGCTTCCGTCCCGATGGAGCGGACGTGAATGACGCGGATTTCGCCGAGGCACTCGCCCTGGCGATGGAGAACCGCGAGCTCGGCGAATGGCTGGCGAAGGAGCGCGCGTTCGACGCCGCGTTCGCAGAAGCGCTGGGGTCCATCGACCTGCCGGAAAACCTGCGTGAGGACATCATCGCCTGCCTGGCCGGCGAGCGCGGCGATTTCCCCCAGGCGGAGGACGCAAGCGACTCACTTCTGATAGGTGCGTTCGCTTCGATTCAGCCGCCGCCGTTCCTGCGTGAGGAACTGATTGCCGCGATGGACCGCACGGCGGCGAAAGCGGAGAATGTGGTGGTGGCTCCCGGCGGCAGATCGTTCTGGCGGAAGGCCGGAATTCCACTGGCCGCCGCCGCAGGCATCGCACTGGCGTTTGTTTTCACCCGCTCTAACGAAGTCACCCGGCTGGCGCATTCCGGGCATGTGAGCGCGGAGTTCGTGCAGGCAAGTTTCATCAAGACCTTCGAGTCGCCGGATTTCGACCTGGAGAAAAAGCAGACGGACCACACCGTGCTCGTGCAGCACCTGCGGGACCGCAAGCTACCGTGCCCTTCGGAACTGCCGCCAGGGCTTGAGAATGTGGATGCCATCGGCTGCCGCGAGCTTCTGATCGATGGCAAGCGTGGCTCGGTGATCTGCTTCAATGTCAGCGCGACGGGCGTGACCCATTTGGTGATTTTCAAACGCGGTGATATGGAGGGAAATTTCCCGGAACGGGCCAAAGCACTGATGAAACAGAATGGCAAGTGGGCATCCGCGCAATGGCAGGATGGTGACAAGGCTTACATCATGATGGGCAACACCGACGTGAAGAAGCTTGAGGCGCTGCTGTGACCATCTAGCGGTTTTCAGCCTGCCCGACTTCCTCCAGCGTGGCGAGCAACGCTTGGAACACCTCGGGCTCCAACGCGCGGTTCGGACTTCCCTTGAGACACGAGGCGAACCACTTGCCTAACAAGGCGCGCCGCTCGCCGGGAAACGACCGCGTGAATCCGCTTTCACCGCCTTCCAACAGCTCCTCGTCGCGCCGGCCGTGGGCGCGGGCGAGGATCCGCTGATAGCGGGTGATCGCGCCGTCCAACAGGATCCACGGAAAATTCGGATTCTTCGGCGGGCCCATTGCCAGCGCCCTGCCCTCGCCGGTGCCGACCTTCACTCCGCCGGTGAGGGAGATCCGCAGATCGGGCAGGTTGCCGCCCTTGAACCACGCCGCGCCGCCGCCTAACAAAGCGCCGAGCGCGGTGCCGGCGCCGTGGGAGAAAAAAGCCGTGCCCGCGTCGATCACCATTCCCGCAGACGCCCCGAGAGCGGCGGAAACCGCGACAAGCTGGGTGCGGCTGAGGCCGAATTTGCTCCACGTTTCCTGGCTTTCCAGGTCGATCCCGCGGAACGCATCCGGTCGGCTGTCCGCCTTGAGCAGATGGTGGCGGTGGATCTTGAGCAGGCCGCTGAAACAGGCCCGCTCGGCCTCGGCAAGTTTGAGGAAATAGCGTTTTGAGAGGTCTTCGGTTTTTTTCTCACGGCGCGATGGAACTAACAAATCCCTCTCCTCCAGCGTCGCGCTCACCCGCAGGCCGAGGGCGTCCTCGAGAAAGCCGATCATCACCTCCACCGCTTCTTCGCGCCGGCCCTGCCACTCGTTCTCCACCAGCCCGATCGTCTCCTCCAACCGCGCACGGTGGGTTTCCTCGATCTCCAACAGCGCCTTGAGCAGCCGCAACCGTTCGTCGTAACGGGCGTGATGGGCATCGAAGGTGCGGACGAGATTGAATGCGCCGCCGAGCCGGGTTTTCCACGCTTCCTCGTCCGGCCCTGTGGCGTTTTCGCGGCGGTTCAGCAAGGCGAGCCGTGGTCTTCCGGTCCAGCGCAGGATCTCCATTTCCGCGAGAAAATCATCGCGCAGCGGCTTCGCGGGATCGACCACGTACAGCACGCCCGCGCCCTGGATGAGCGGCTCCAGCAGGCGCTTCTCGTCGCCGAATTCCTCGCCCGCTTCCGCCACGAACTTTTTCAACGCGTCCAGTCCCGGCGTGCCTTCACCGTGAATGCGTTGGATCGCCCGCATCGCTTCGACGGGGCGGGAAAAGCCGGGCGTGTCGATGAAGCGCAGGCACTCGCGGTCGCTGAAAACGACGCGGTGGGTCTGGCAGCGCGTGGTTTCACCGGGTGTCGGGCTGACGCGGACGACCTCGTTGTCGTCGATCTCCGACAGGGTCGCGATCACGGCGGATTTCCCCATATTCACGCGCCCGACGACGGCGAAGGTCGGGACGTCCGGCTGTACCCAATCGTTCATGGAACCACCTCAATCGCTGCGCGGTTGACGAGACCGACTTCCGGCCGGCTGCTGCTGTAAACCTGCTGGAGTTCCAATCTGCCGGAAAGTCGGACTTTTTTCCCGATCAGCGGGGTGAGCGCGGCCTCGTTCAAATCGGATCCGGCCCTGCTGATGAGGACGGCACCGCGTGCTTCCGAAATCGACGGTTTTTCAGAAAAGAGCATGTAGAGGGTTTTGCCGGACTTCGAAAAATCCAGCTTCGCGACCACGCCCTCGACGATGACGTCCTGCCCTTCCTGCTGGAGAATCTTCGGATCGTTGGGTGAAAAAACACCGCCGCTTTTAGCGGGCGTGGGCGCGGACTCGGCGGCGGCGACTTCCTCTTTTTTCTCTCGCGGCAGTTCCTCGGCCTTTTCATTTTCCTTCATCGCCGCGGCCACCTCGCGCCAATCCTGGGGCAAACCCTGATCCGCTGCTGCCGGGGCGGGCGTTGCTTTTTCGGAGGCCTTTTTCGCGTCCTCGCTTGCCATTTGCGCGGCGAGTTCCGCCAGACCGACGCTGACCTTGGGTTCGTGCGGGTCTTTTCGAAAGATCGCCCAGCTGACGAGGACTCCGGCGATCAGGCAGAGCAGGACAATGGTGACCAGCATGCCGTTGATGGATTTCTTGCGCGGCTTGATGGCCTTGATCGGGACGCTCGGGCGGGCGGCGGCCTGGCGGACGAGTTGCTTGCTGGGAGTGGGAGGCTCCATCCCGGTGGATGCGGCGAGCATTTCACGGGCTTCGGCCAAGGTGGTGGTTTTGGACGCGCGTCGAAGCCATTTCAGCCAGCCACCGAGTCCGCGCCCGGCGTTGTCCCCCACGGTCTGGCCGTTCCACCCCATGATCGCCACAGTCAGGGCGACGATGGAGTCGAGGTTCCCCTGCTCTTCGTTACGGTTGAGCCATTTCAAGGGAGCGATCCAGAAAGTCACGCCGCGACCGGTACCATCGTCACCCACGACGATGTTCCGCACGTCGGTTTCCACCCAGATTCCGTCCTCGGCAAGCACGCGGGAGAGCAGCTCGGAAACTTCCAGCGCGCAGGTGATCACGTTGATCGCCTCGGTGGGCTTGAGCGGCTGCTTTTCGAGGAAGGCCGCCAGCGGTTTTCCCTGCACCCACTCGGTGGCGATGTAGGGCATGCCGTCGATGGGATCGCAACCGCCGCTGATGACGGAGCGCATTGCCGGATGATTCAGCCCGACCAGCCGGCCGACTGCAATGTTATAGGCGGTCTGCTCGTCCTCGTTCAAACCGCCGCCATCCACGCCAAAAGGGAAAAGTCGGCGCACGGCCACCACCGCATCTGTCTCCATGTCCACGGCCCGGAAAACGACACCGGAGCTGTCTTGCGCGATTAAGTCCTCAATTTGAAAGCGTTGGATCACTTGATTTTTTTAGCACAAGGAAACGAATCGGCCAAGCGGCGATGCGCCGAACGGTGGAATCAGCGTTCATTTCGGAACCGGCGTGAGGACGACCTTGGAAAACGCCTGCGGTTGGTGGAAATCAGGCTCCGTCCCGCCGAGTTTCGCCGCGCTGAGGAATTTCTGCTGCGGGGTTTCCAGAATCATGGTCACGTTTGCAGTCGATTCCGGGCCGAAATCCAGACGCGCCCTGAGCAAATCGAGCGGAATCGCCATCGCCGCCAGCCACGAGCCATCGGGTGACAACTCGGCGAAGGTCGCGATCTCCGGCATGGCAATTTCCAGCTCATCCGCCCGCACCCGGGGCGCGGTGAACTCGCAGGTCCACCACGCTCCGTTAGGAGCCAGATTGAACTCGAAATAGCGCCCGCTTTTCGGATCTGCGATGAAAAGCTCGGCCACGTCATAACGCCAGAGCTCGGCTTGGAACGCTCCGGGCCGCGATCTCGGGTGCAGCTCGGCGGGCTTCCGGTGGTTCGCGAGAAACCACAGCCGCTGGTGGTCCATCACCATTGAAAACCCCGCCGGCGGCTGGAAATCCCCACCATGCCAGTCCTTCCCCAGCCCGAACATCGGCACATCCAGCTCACCCCATTCCAACGGAGCGGCACTCGTGAAAATCGTCATGCCCGAGTCTTTCCGCCGCAGCGAGTCGCTGTCGAGGATGGAGATGCAAAGTGAAAATTACACGTTTACGAAAAAGTTTGAAAAATCATCGCCAGTTGGCCCGGGATCTGGTAATCAATCGTTCAGGTCCAACCATTCATGTCTCGCTCTCGCTCAGGATTTTACAGCACGATTGAATACATCGGCCCTCGCCCGCAAAAGCCGAAGCGCCCGAACTTTTTTGGCGGCTGGGTGATTGTGGCGATCGCCGTCGGGATGGGCTTCTGGTTCGCACAACCGTTCATCCCCTTCCTCAAGGCCGCCCAAGTCGGCGCCTCCACCGAGCAAGCGGCGATCCAGATCGCCTCGCTCGAGCAGTCAAAGGACTTCGGCAGCAAGCTCGCCGCCGCCGCTCTTTTCCACTCCGGCGACACCGTCGTCAACGATCTCTCCTACTACAAGATCGCCTATCCCAACGGGGACATCCCGGCGAACAAAGGCGTGGCCGCAGATGTGATCATCCGCTGCTACCGCAAGCTGGGCATCGATCTCCAGGTCGAGGTTCACGAGGACATGGCGGAACACTTCCGCCTCTATCCGCAGCTCTGGAACCTGTCAGGACCGGACACGAATATCGACCACCGCCGCGTTGCCAACCTCCAGCGCTTTTTCGAGCGCAAGGGACAAAGCATCACCCCGTCCCGCAACTCGATGGAATACCGCCCCGGTGATCTCGTCGTCTGGACCCTCGCCAACGCCGAGAAACACATCGGCATCATCGTCCCAGGCCCCGGCGACCACGCGAACGAACCGTGGGTCGTTGACAACATGGGTGCTGGCGTGAAATGGGAGAACATCCTGTTCGACTTCAATATCGAACGGCATTTCAGGTATCCGGCGGATGTCGGAAATTAAGCCGCTGGTCGCAAAGGAGCATCCGTGTTAGGGGTGTGATCCCGGCTCGGTGTTAGTCTCTTCATATTGCTTGTCGTTCCCTTGGATTGCATGGGCGCCTTCGCGGCAATTCACCCGGCAGGACCATGACCTCCTCCGGAGGCCATTGCTCTCTTCCCGTTTGAAAGCATCATTTACCGAATCTATCAGGCCTGGTGCGTGAGGCGAAAACTTCGACAAGCGCCGCCGGCACGGGCGAAACCGCGCCGGGCCATTTCCGGGTCTATCACACGAAGAGCATGGATCATCTAACAATCTTTTCTGTTTGTCCTTCGCCAAGATCGCCTTGAGGACGCCCGCGCCAGCTTGGGCATTGGGGCGGATCTGATCCGCCTCGCCCTTGCATGAAGCGCAAGGAGCTGAGCTGCACCGGATGGATGTCGAACTCTTTGGCGATCTGCTGGAGGGTCTGAATGTCCTTGAGCGCTTCAAGAGCTACGCGGGCTTTGAATTCGGGATCGAGTCTTCTTCGTTTTGCCTTCATTTTGTGTGCTTTAGGTTGGGTTCCGCACCCGGCCCCGACCACCACAATCCTGGCTTAGCCCCTGGCCCGATTTTTGGAGTCCGCCTCGCATCCGCAGAATCGGACAATTTTAAAATTCATTAACCGACAAATGAAACTTTACGCCGCACCAGATGAGATCCGGGACTTTGCAGGTGCGGATTGAAAGTTTGTTAATTAATCTTTAATTTTTCTTGAGCTTAATCATTAGATTCGCCAGGGTCCGCCCCAAGTAATTTGAAACGGCTTATCATTTTTCTCTCATCGAGTGAGAGAATAGGGGTCTAAACCGCGAAAATTGCCTTAAAAATCCCTGATTTCTCGAAAAGCGATGGGCTTGGAAACAGCACTTCGGTCGATCAGCCAGCAGCTCTCATGAAAAATTTTCTCCGTTCCCTCCGGTTCCAAAATCACCCTGAAAAGAGCCGTCCGAATGGAAGTTCGGAGTGCAAAGTGGCGGAAATCTTGCGCCCGATTCTTCTCGTGGCTGGACTTGTCGGCTGCCTCATCCCGGCAAACAGCAGCGCGGCGAACCTCCAAGTGTCCAACGCAAACGACGCAGGTGCCGGCTCGCTGCGCCAAGCGATCACCGACTTTTCAGCGCCGGGCGTCATCGACTTCGCGCCCGGCGTTTTCACGGATTCTTCCCACACCATCACGCTCTCCAGCGAGTTGGTGGTGAGCAAGGCGGTCACCATCGATGCCAGCGGACTTCCCAAGGGAGTCACCTTGAATGGCGGCGGCACGACCCGCCTGATCAGCGTGACCGGAGCAGGAAATTTGACACTCAAGCGCCTGACACTCAACGCGGGAAATAGCGCGGGTGCCATCGCCAGCGGATTCGGCGGCGCGATTTACAATGCAGGCCAGCTCAGGCTGGAAAACTCCATGTTCACCGGAAGCACCTCGGTCAACTACGGTGGTGCGGTTTCCAGCATCGGCAGCTTGGAGGTGATCGGCTGCACCGTTTCAGGAAACACCGCGGGCTCGCTGGGAGGCGGGATTTACAGCGCGAGTTCGGGAAACCTCATCATCACGAATACCACCATCACCGGCAACAGCGCGTTCCTATTCGGCGGCGGGGTTTATCACACCAGCGCGCTGACCTTGATCCACGCCACGCTTACCGCGAACCATGCGGGAAACAAAGGTGGCGGAGTTTATAACGACTTCAGCAGTGCGCTCGTCCTGCGGAGTTCGATCGTGGCAGGAAATACGGCACCCGAGAGCGCGAATTTCTTCGGCCCTTTCACGGTTTCTTCCTCAAACCTCACCAGCGGCGATCCGAAGCTCGCGCCGCTCGGTGACCACGGCGGACCGACGCTCACCATGCCGCCTCAGCCGGACTCTCCTGCTATCGATCACGCTGCAAATGAGGGGCTTCTGACTGACCAGCGCGGTTTTCCGCGGGCTCTCGGAGCGGCCTCCGATATCGGCGCGGCCGAGGCGGAAGTGAGTGGCTACAATCCAGCAGGCCTTACGCTTCACACCCGGGTGCCGACGGGAGACTCCGCAGGATTTTTCGAAATTTCCACCGATCCCGAGTTCCTTCCCGTGGTGGGAACTTTTGCTGGCACGGGGGTGACCGGGGATTTGAATGGAGCTCGTGCGAGTTCGGAATTCGCGCTTCCTACTGCGGTCGCCAAGGACGCCTTCGGCAATATTTTCGTCGCGGACTCTGGGAACCAACAGATTCGGATGATTGACTCGGCTGGAAACGTCACCTCCATTGCTGGCAGTGGGCCGTTTTCCGGGTTGGCGAATGGTCCCGGGCCGGATGCGAAGTTCAGTTTCCCTTCCGCAGTGGCCGTGGGGCCGGATGGAAATGTCTATGTCGCGGATACTTTCAACCACCGCATTTGCAAGCTCATCCGGCCGACGATCGTCGGCGGCGTGTGGACGGTCGAAACCTTGGCTGGTCCCAACACCCCCGGAAATGCGGGCTTTCTCAACCAGTCGGGCTCGGCTGCGCGGTTCAACTATCCCTACGGAATCGCGCTGGATGCAGCAGGAAATGTTTTCGTCGCAGATGCCCTCAACCACCGGATTCGCAAAATCACGCCGACTGGCGGGGTCAGCACCTACGCCGGATCCGGCACAGCGGGACTCATCAATACCGACACTCCGCCGCCTCTCGTCACCGACCCAGCCTACATTCCATCCACTGCCAGGTTCGACACTCCCAGGGCTCTCTGCTTGATCGGCAGCACTCTCTATGTCGCGGATACCGAGAATCACTGCATTCGCGAGATCACTTCGGGCGGCGCGCTGGCGTCTGCGGTGACCACTTTCGCTGGATCGACTGTCGGGTTTGGGGATGGCAACGGGACTTCGGCGAAATTTAACACTCCGTCCGGGATCACCACCGATGGGGTGGGCGTCCTTTACGTGGCTGACGAGCAGAATCACAGGATTCGGAAAATCGTCGTATCAAGCAAAGGCGTCACGACAGTGGCCGGAAGTGGCGTGGCTGGGTTTCTTGGGGGGAAATCCGATGTCGCAAAATTTGATTCCCCTACCGGCGTCATCATCGGTCCGGATGGGAACCTGATCGTCGCGGACGGTGAAAACGACAGGCTCCGTCGCATCATCATCCAAAACACCGAGATGGCTTCAACCGCGATCAGCGGGGATGTCATCAGCGGGATGCAGCAGGTCACTGCCACGATCAATGCAGACGCTCTGGGCCTCGATCCCGGTGCGCTTTACTACATCCGCTGGGTTTCCTCCACCTCGGTGACTCAGTCGATAGGCCTGCGTTTCACCCTCTATGAAATTCCGGTCCTGACCACCGAGCCCGCCACCAACGTCATTCCCACCGCTGCCCGGCTCAATGCCGCCGTCGATCCCAAGAACAATCTCACCGACGTTATTTTCGAGTATTCCACCGATCCCGACCTGCTGCCGCCTTACGGCGTGGGCACGTTGACGGGTTCTGCCACGGCCGGATTGACCGGCGCATCCGGCATCGTCAGTGACGGTAGCGGCGGTGCCTACATCGCGGACCGCAGCAATCACCGCATCCTCCGCATCACTTCTGCGGGTGTGGTCAGCACCTTTGCCGGTTCTGGAGTGGCGGGTTTCCTGAATGCGAATGGCACTTCAGCCCAGTTTGAAAATCCAAATGGCCTTGCAAGGGATGCCGCAGGAAATCTTTACGTTGCGGACGAGGCGAACCACCGCATCCGCAAAATCACCCCAGGCGGTGCCGTGACGACTCTGGCGGGTTCCGGCGTGGCGGGCTTTAGCAACGGGGCAGCCGCTTCCGCGAAATTCCTTTATCCCACCGGAGTGGCGGTGGATGCCGCAGGAAATGTCTTCATCGCGGACATGGGAAATCATCGGATTCGCCAGTTTTCCATTTCCACGGGCGATGTGACTACCCTCGCTGGCACGGGAACGGCGGGCATCACCGCCGACGGGAGTGCCAGCACGGCGCAGTTTTCCTCACCCCGCGGTGTCGCGGTGAATGCGGCAGGCACCCAAGTCTGGGTGGCGGACACCGGCAATCAGCGGGTTCGCCTGATTTTAGCTGGGAGTGCATTTTCCATCGCGGGTGACGGCACGGCAGCCTTTGCCGATGGATTGGGAAATGCCGCGCAATTTTCCTCACCCACGGGAGTCACGCTGGATGCGGACGGCATCGCTTACGTTTCGGATTCTGGAAACCACCGCATCCGCCGGGTGGACGCCGACGGCACCGTCACCACGCTTGCTGGCTCCGGCATCAATGGCAGTATCGACTCTCCGCTCACCGGAGCGGGTTTGTATCCGGCCACGGCCACTCAGTTCAGTTCGCCCACAGGTATTTCCATCGATGCTTCCGGCCAGCTCCTCGTCAGCCAAGCAGGACTTGCCCGAAAAATCGCCAGAGCTGCGGAACTGCCCATCGCGACGGTCACGCCCCGGACCAACGGCGTCGGCGCTCGTCTGGTTTCCGTGGACATTCCCCAGCCGCTCTTGCCAAACGCGACCTACTACTTCCGCGCCGTGGCCACCAACTACCGTGGCACTGTCACCGGTGAAATGCTCAGTTTCGTGACACCCCAAGCCGGAATCACCGTCGCAGACGGCTCCACGGCCCTCGCGAACAACCAGCTAAACCCGGTCAATCTCGGCTATACTCCCGCCGGCCAGCCAGTCGTCCGCCAGATCACCATTTCCAATCCCGGCAGCTTTCCGCTCTCGGTCAGCACGATCACCGTTCCCGCCGGCTACCAGATTGCAGCGGGTCCATGGACGATCAACCCGCTCGCCTCGCTCAATCTCGGCATCACCCTCACCGCCGCCACGGCGGGAACCTACAGCGGAAACGTCACGATCAGCAGCGATGCGGTTGGTCAGCCGACCTTCGCCTTCCCGATCAGCGGCGTGGTCCTCGATCCCCCCGCAGTGGTCACACTTGCTGCCACTGCCGTCACCGGCACTTCAGCCACCCTGAACGCCACCGTGAATCCGTTGGGCAGCAGCACCACGGTATGGTTCGAATGGTCACTGGATCCTGAATTCGACGGCCTGACCGTCAGCACCCGCGCCGCCGCCCTCAACGAACCGCGGGGCATTGCTACCGACTCCGCCGGAAATATCTACATCGCAGACACGCTCAATCACCGCATTCTCAAGATCACCACCAGCGGCACCACCACCACTCTCGCCGGGACTGGTGCCGCCGGGTTTGCGGATGGAGCAGGAAACATCGCACAATTTAACGAGCCAATCGGCATCGTGTTCGCGAACGGCATCGTCTATGTCGCGGATTCAAAAAACCACCGCATCCGCGCCATCACCGCAGCGGGCGTGGTGAGCACCTTCGCCGGACTCGGCACTCCAGGTTTCACCGATGGAGTTCCAGCCGCCGCCCGATTCAATCTCCCATCTGGACTCGCCATCGACGCAAACGGCGCCCTCCACGTCGCGGATCGCGCCAACCACCGCATTCGCAAAGTCGGCCCGGACGGCACCGTCAGCACCTTGGCCGGATTGTCCACCTCTGGCTCCACGAATGGCTTGGTCAGCGTCGCCCAATTCGACAATCCCATCGGCATCGCCATGGATGCTGCCGGAAATGCCTACGTCACCGAGGCATCCAGTCACGCCATCCGCAAGGTGGCTGCGAACGGTAGCACCTCCATTTTTGCAGGTTCCTACGCCACTCCGGGAAGCACCAATGCCACCGGAACCAGCGCCCGCTTTAACTCGCCGGCCGGTCTCGCCATCCAGGTCGATGGCACGCTGCTCGTCGCGGACAAAGGAAACCACCGCATTCGCTCGATCAGCCCGGCGGGAGTCGTTGCCACCTACGTCGGTTCCGGCACCGCAGGCACGGCAGACGGCCTCGGCGAGGTCGCCCAGTTCGACCAACCCATTTCGCTTGCGACTACGCCGACGGGTGGTGTCGTCGTCGGAGAAATCGCCCATGCCACCCTGCGGGAAATCGTTTCCACTCAAGTCCTCGTGCAAGTCGCCACCGGCCTCAGCGGCACCGTTCCTCTGCCCGTGGAGACCGTCCTCAACGGCCTCGTTCCAGGCTCCGTGTATTATTTCCGAGCCATCGCCACGAACGGAGGAGGCACGACCATCGGCAGCTACCTTCCCTTCGGCGGCGATCCATTCGTCGCCTGGCAAAGCCTGAAATTCGGCCCGGACGCAGGAAATCCCGCCATCGCTGGAGCCTCAGCAGACCCCGCCCATGACGGCATCTGCAACCTCCTGAAATACGCATTCAATCTCGAACCGTGGCTGCCTGGACAAGATGGCCTACCCAAGATGGCTCTCGGCTC
>Ga0209512_1002625_pt1 | contig 18644 bp, 14 predicted proteins | sample frozenSSSSmetaG_FD_184142 | JGI IMG/M metagenome (GOLD analysis project Ga0209512, IMG submission 184142) | Glacier valley bacterial and archeal communities from Borup Fiord, Nunavut, Canada, to study Microbial Dark Matter (Phase II) -... | ecosystem: Environmental > Aquatic > Freshwater > Ice >... | reverse complement strand
CTCGAAGATGTAAATCACGCCTGAAAACAAAAAACCGGTAAAATCCGATTGATTCGATATTTTTATTTAATTTCACTTTTCCAAAGGGCAGCCGCCACATTAAACTATTAATGCTAAACAATTTTTAATTTATCATGAGAGACATCGTCATCAAAGACGCCAGAGTTGTAAATGAAGGTAAAATTCTGAGAGACACAAGTATTCTTATTCGTAACGGCATCATTGAGAAAATATTCAGAGATGAAGTCCCCGCCAACATTCTGGCAAACGCCGATGTGATTGATGCAGACGGAAAATTTCTTCTGCCAGGAGTCATTGATGATCAGGTTCACTTCCGGGATCCAGGGCTCACACACAAAGGAGATATTGAATCGGAATCGAAAGCGGCAATTGCCGGAGGAATTACTTCATTCATGGAGATGCCCAACACAATACCACAGGCAGTGACGCAGGAATTACTCGAACAAAAATATCTCCGTGCATCCGAAGTTTCGCTGGCAAACTACTCCTTCTATATAGGTGCAACAAATGACAACCTTGAAGAATTATTAAAAACTGATCCATCAAAAGTTTGCGGAGTAAAAGTCTTTATGGGTTCCTCAACCGGTAACATGCTGGTTGATAATCCCGAAACGTTGTCTACCTTGTTCTCTAAATCGAAAATGCTGATTGCAACACACTGCGAGGATGAACAAATCATTCAGGCAAACATTGCGGCGGCAAGAGAAAAATACGGCGAAGAGGTTCCGATGAGCGAACACCCGAAAATCAGAGATACAAATGCCTGCTTTAAATCGACCTCGAAAGCGGTTGAACTGGCTAAGAAATTTGGAACAAGATTACATGTTCTGCACCTTTCGACAGCAGGAGAGATTGCTTTGTTTGAAGCAGGACCTGTCAAAAACAAGAAAATCACCAACGAAGTTTGCGTTCACCATTTATGGTTTACCGAAGCGGATTATGAAAAAAAGGGTTCCCATATTAAATGGAATCCTTCGATCAAATCGGCAAACGATCGGCTGGCATTAATAAAAGGTGTGAATGAGAATCGTATTGATGTGATTGCAACCGATCACGCACCTCATACACTCGAAGAAAAAGATCAGACCTATTTCAAATCACCATCAGGCGGCCCGCTTGTTCAGCATTCGCTTGTTGCAATGCTCGAAATGAGCCGTAATGGCAAGATATCAATCGAGAAAGTGGTTGAAAAGATGTGCCACGCTCCGGCGGATTTGTTTGGAATCGAGAAAAGGGGATATATCCGTAAAGGTTATAAAGCAGATCTTGTACTTGTTGACGCAGTACGTTGGACGGTTTCGAAAGAGAATATCCTTGCAAAATGCGGATGGTCGCCTTTCGAAGGAGATTCATTTTACTATTTTGTAACTCAGACCATCGTTAACGGGAATCTCGTTTACGAAAACAACAATCCAAATTCAAAAGGAACTTTTTATGAAGGGACTAAGGGCGAAAGACTCACTTTTAACCGGAACCATTCTTAAACATTGTATTCTTTTCGTAGTTATTATCCTTGTTGGAGCATGTCGCCGCCCCAGCAAGGATAAATTGCTTTCGGGAGAATCGTTTGGGAAGATCATTTATGACACCTATGTCGTAAACCGCGACTCCACAGATTCGTGGGGAAATGAATGTCTGTCGGAATTTAGCCGCAAAAAGCTAATTGACAAAGTCTTTGAAGCGGTATCGGATGGTAAAGTTACGCCATATGACTATTTCACCGGCGAGAAAATCGCTTCCAAAAAGATTAAAAGAATGGAAACAGACAACGTGTTTTCACGCAAAAATATCAGTAAGATCCAATTCGAGGAGAATTGGATCTGGGATGATGAAAAGAATGAAATGCTCAAACAAGTGATTTCGATGACCATTGCCTATGAAGTATTCGATAACGAAGGAAAGTCGAGAGGGCAGAAACCAATTTTCAAGCTAAAATTCAAAGAGTAGCCTAAAGTGATTATTTGATTAAGAACCGGGCAGTTGTACGTGTCCGCTGAGCAACAAAGACAGATCTGTCCTTTGTCATCTTTTGGATAACATCTTCGTTATAGTACCTAATTGTCAATAATTCAAGACCTTCATTGTAACGAACGAGAAATTTCTTCTTCAATTCCGCAATAATTTTATCAAATCCCCGTTCAGGCCGGTCAATGGCCAGCGAAAAATTCATCGCCGATTGCTGAACAAGGTTTACCTTCATCCGATACTGAGCGAAAATCTTATAAATCTCACTCATACTCTCTTCTGCCATAAACGAAAAGTCAAGCGGCGAGATCGTAATAAGGATAAGATCTTCTTTCACAATAAAAACAGGCACATAGTTCATGACATGATCAATGCTGCAAATCACAGACCCCTGTTCATCGGGTTCCATAAAAGAACGCACATAAAGCGGAATATTCTTCTCGACCAGTGGCTTCATTGTCTTTGGATGAATCACTTTAGCGCCATAGTAAGTCATCTCAACCGCTTCGCGATATGAAAGCTTGTCGAGTTTCTGCGTGGCTTCAAACTTATTAGGATCGGCATTCATAATTCCCGGAACATCCTTCCATATCGCAACACTCTCCGCATTCAGAAGATTTGCAATGATCGCTGCAGTGTAGTCGGAACCTTCGCGCCCCAAAGTTGTCGTATGATCGGTTATTGTGGCTCCGATAAATCCTTGTGTCACATAAACCCGGTTTTCAGCAAAGTTAAACTGCGACAGAAATAACTCAGAAGAGAGCGGCCAGTCAATATTTCCTTCGCGCCAGGTAGCATCGGTTCTCAGACAGCGCCGGATGTCCTTCCACTTATTATTGATGCCGTCAAAGTTAAGGTAAGCACTTGTAATTTTAGTAGCGAGAATCTCACCAAACGAAACGATCTGATCGTATTCAAAATCATAGTCGAGCGACGGAGAATTCTTCAACCGCTTTTCCAACAGCTTGAAATCAGACGTAATTTCATGACTTATTTCACTCGAATGATCTCCAAAAAGTTTTTCGATGATCTCAAAATGAAACTGTTTTAAAGTGTTTATATTCTGTAAACTAATTTCGGAGTTCCCATTAAAGTAATTTTTCGTTAACAATTCGAGTGCATTGGTCGTTTTTCCCATTGCAGAAACCACGATGACAAGATCATCGGGATAACGTTGTATAATCGAAGCCAGATTTCTTACGCCCTCGGCGTCTTTCACAGAAGCACCACCAAATTTGAATACCTTCATTTATAATAATTTATAATTCCTATCAAGATCAGGTTTAAAACGCTAAATCTATTAAAAGTCATTGAGAAATAGGCGAACGACAAAATAAAAATCAGGATATTTTAGAATGCATGATGCAAAGTGATTCTGAATAAATTACTGAACACATCAAAGTACTGCCCGATCAATAACAAAAAGAACACAAAAGAATATTTTGTATCTTTGTTGACTTTAAAAGGTCAATATAAAAACTCAAATTACTATATCACAAATCATTGTATGGCATACATTAACGAAAACTACCTGAAATTAAAAGCAGGGTATTTATTCCCCGAAATTGGAAGAAGAGTGCGCGAATTTGCAGCAGCCAATCCCGGTAAAGATATCATCCGGATGGGAATTGGAGATGTTACACAACCACTTACACCAACGATCCTCAAAGCCTTTCACGATGGTGTTGAAGAGATGGGACACAAAAGCACCTTTAAAGGTTACGGACCTGAACAAGGTTATGATTTTCTCAGAGAAGCAATCGCAGAAAATGATTACAAACTTCGCGGCGTAAATATCTCAGCGGATGAAATCTTTGTGTCCGACGGATCGAAATGTGACACAGGAAACATACAGGAAATATTTGGAGATAACAACATCATCGCCATCTGCGACCCCGTTTATCCTGTTTATGCCGACACAACTGTAATGTCGGGGAAAACGGGTGCCTGCCAGGCAAATGGTTACTTCGATAACATTGTATATATGCCATGCAACGAAGCAAATGGTTTTATACCTGAGCTACCTGCAACAAGACCCGATCTGATTTTCCTCTGCTTCCCAAACAATCCTACAGGAACCGTTGCCACCAAGGAAGTGCTTAAGCTATGGGTCGATTATGCCATCAAAAACAAGAGCATTATTCTTTACGATGCGGCGTATGAAGCCTATATTACTGAAGATACGATCCCGCATTCGATATTCGAAATAGAAGGAGCAAAAAGCGTTGCGATTGAATTCCGAAGCTTTTCGAAAACAGCAGGATTCACGGGAACACGTTGCGCATTCACCGTCATTCCGAATGAATTGTTCGCTTACGATCTCAAAGGAAATCAGGTAGCAGTAAAACCGCTCTGGATGCGCAGGCACACCACGAAGTTTAACGGGGTTTCGTATCCCGTACAAAAAGCAGCTGCTGCCATTTATTCAGAAGAAGGTAAAAAAGAGGTAAAAGGGCTCATCGCCTATTACCTCGAAAATGCACGGATTATCAGGGAAAGTCTTTCAGCATTAGGTTATACCGTATTTGGAGGAATTAATGCACCCTATGTTTGGGTCAAAACGAAGAATAACCTTACTTCATGGAAGTTTTTCGATAAACTACTCAACGACGCAAATGTTGTTGGCACACCAGGATCGGGTTTTGGACCGGCAGGGGAAGGTTATTTCCGCTTTTCAGCTTTTGCTGATCGCGAAAATGTCATTAAAGCAATGGCCAGAATCAAAAATCTGACCTATTAAACAACCAATGGCGGAGAATTTACATCTTCACAACAGCTGAAACGCCCTGAATGAATTCGAATCAACAGATATTCATTCAAGGCGTTTAAAAACATTCATTCAAAGGCTCGTCAAATGGCAATAAAATTCTTTAAAGTCGCTGCAATCATTCTGCTTTTCACGTTTGGATTCCATATCAAAGCACATTGCCAGCTTTATTTTCCCGAAGACATGATCAACGTTAAAGCACAGTTGATTGATGCAGTGACGAAAGAAGGCGTCGGATACGCTCAGGTTCTGAATATGCGGGTTCGGGGAGGAACAATGGCCGATGCACTTGGTAATTTCTCGATTCAGGCTGATCCCTCGGATACACTTATCTTTAAATCATTGAGTTTTAAAGATAAGAAAGTTCCGGTAAAGGATATTATTGTAACAGGAAATGATATTCCGAAGATTTTGATGACGCCATTAAGGATTATGGTTGAAGAAATAGAAGTAAAAGGTACTGCACCTAAAATCAATCTGACCGGGATTAATGTTCCAAAATATGCACCTGTATCAGTTGAATTACGTAGCGACTATTTTGCATCGAGGCCAAGTGCCCTCACTGCTGTCTTCAGACCTTTTTCCTATTTGTCGTATCATCTTAGTAAGAGCGAGAAAGAAAAAAGGGCGACAATAGCTGCCATCCGTTCTGAAAAAGACTGGAAATTTCTTTCACTGGTCTATAATAAAGATGTTATTGCAAGAATTTCGGGTCTTACCGGCGATGGATTGGAAGATTTCATGCTTTTTTGCAATGCATTTAACGGATTACCAGTTAATGCATCGAATTATGATGTTGAAAAGCGCATCCGGGAGCTTATGATTGAATATGCCGGGAAGAAACCATTGGCCAAATAAATTCTTTACAATGAAGATTCCTGTGTTTGAAGATATCATTGATGCTCATCAATTGATAAAAGCTTTTATTCACTTTACACCAATAATGACAAGTACTGCCATTAACAGTATTACCGGAGCAGAAATATTTTTCAAATGCGAAAATCTGCAAAAGACGGGAGCATTTAAATTTCGTGGCGCCTGTAATGCGGTCTTTTCACTGACAGACGAACAGGTTGCACGCGGTGTTGGAACACATTCATCAGGAAATCATGCGGCGGCACTTGCATTGGCTGCAAAGATGAAAGGAATTCAGGCGCAGATTGTAATGCCATCGAATTCTCCGGAAATAAAGAAAAAAGCTGTTGCCGGATATGGCGGTATCATCACCTATTGTGAACCGACGTTACAGGCAAGGGAGACAACCTTACTTAAAATAGCAGAAGAAACGGGCATTGAGATTATTCATCCGTACAATAATTTTAATGTGATAGCGGGCCAGGGAACAGCTGCCAAAGAACTTTTGGAAGCGATACCCCATCTTGATCTTGTAATGTGCCCTGTCGGCGGAGGTGGATTACTTTCGGGAACATCGCTATCGGTTAAAGCACTTTCGCCATCGACTAAAGTAATTGCGGCTGAGCCGTTGGGGGCTGATGATGCCTATCGGTCTTTTAAGGCAGGTTATATTATTCCTTCCATTCATCCCAAGACAATTGCGGATGGTCTTCTTACCTCATTGGGGGAAATAAATTTTGCTATTATCAGAAAAAATGTAGATGATATTGTTACCGTATCCGAAGAATCGATTGTAAAAGCGATGCGCATGGTTTGGGAAAGAATGAAACTGATTATCGAACCATCCTCAGCGGTTCCATTAGCAGCGATTCTTGAAAACAAGGAAGCATTCAGCAATCAGCGGATCGGAATCATCCTTTCGGGTGGAAATGTTGACCTGGGAATTCTTCCTTTCTGAAACAGAACACTCCCCTTCCGTATAAAATAGATAAATGCACAATTAGCCGAAAACGCTTGTACCAGGCGTTCATTGATAAATGTTAGGCATTCAATGAAAGATGTCAGGCAAACAATGACGACTGAGCATCAAACAATGACGACTGAGCATTAAACAATGACGACCGAGCATTAAACAATGACGACCGAGCATCAAACAATGACAACTGAGCATTAAACAATGACGACCGAGCATCAAACAATGACAACTGAGCATTAAACAATGACGACTGAGCATCAAACAATGACAACCGAGCATTAAACAATGACGACCGAGCATTAAACAATGACGACCGAGCATTAAACATTGACGACCGAGCATCAAACATTGACTACTGAGAATAAAACAATGACTACTGAGAATAAAACAATGACTACTGAGAATAAAACAATGACTACTGATTAGTAAGCAATAACATCACAGAGGTAACCATTGATAAACAGAAATTTTCTACTGAATCAATGTAACGTCGCCAACTTTTGTGATTTGTTCGCCATTAATAAACCGGAGCTTAATTTTCCAAACATAAACATCCTGAGAGCAAAGCTTCCCATTAAAATAACCATCCCAGCCTCTTTCAACTTCATTTGATTGGAAAACAAGGTTCCCCCAACGATTAAAAATCTGAAGTTCGTATTGTGTAACATCTCCATTTGCAAGATTTGGATGAAAAATATGGTTACGAGGATCACCTGTAATATAAATTCCACCCGACGAACCATCTTTTGAAGGAATAAAAGCATTCGCAATCTTCACCTCATCACTGTAAATTTCAATTCCAGGGGTCTGTAGAAATTCGTCCGTACAATTAAAAGCCGATGTAATCTTAAGTGAAACACTGAAAATTCCGGTTCTGGTATATTCATGTACAGGTTCGAAATCTATTGAAGATGTACCATCGCCAAAATCCCAAAGCATTGTATTCGCATTTTCGGATAGATTCACAAAAAAGACATTATTACCCGGGATGCGAACTTTTTTAGCCGATGCCCTGAAAAAAGCAATTGGTTCGTCATGAACAGTGATTACCTTTTCGGAAAAAGTCATCTCTCCAAGATTGTTGTAAACCTCGAGACGTACGTTATAAGTTCCACCTTCGAAATAAGTGATCTTAGGTTCAAATTCAGTTGAATGATTTCCATTCCCAAAATCCCACAAGAACTTAAATCCGTTCACTGAATTGTTCGTAAACTTCAAACTAAAAGGAGCGCATCCTTCCGTTTCGCAATCGAACGCCGTACCCGGAGCACCATCGTTGATGGTGACACCAATTTTCTTCGTCGAAGAACAAACATCACCCGTTGCTGTCAGTGAAACTGTGTAATACCCGGCTTTTGCATATTCATGCTCCGAAACATCGCCGGTCTGTGAGGCAGTTCCATCTCCAAATTGCCAGGTATAACTCCATGGACCGAATTTCGTCAGGTTAGTTAAAAGAACATTCTTCGAAGGCAATGTCTGTTCCAAAGGATGAACACTGAAATCAGCCTGCGGAGTAGGAAGTACTTTTACAACTGACTTATAAGTATCGACACACCCAAACTCATTGCGGGCGGTAAGCGTAACATTATACAGTTCCTCTTTACCATTCGGAGAAATAAACGTATAATCGGGATCTGCCAAAGAAACAGAGGCACTTCCGTCACCAAAATCCCATGCATAAGTTTTCGCTCCATCGGAGGAACGATTGCTGAACTTCACAAATAATGGAGAACACCCTTCGTCAGCAGATTTTGTAAACCCGGCCTTTGGCAAAGGAAAGACTGTAATTATATTATTCACCGTAGCTTTGCAACCACTGAATGATTCGCCTACCAATCGCACAATATAAGTTGTCGCTTTGCCATCAATTGCCTTAAATGTCAGTGTCGGATTACTTTCAGTGCTTAAAACTGTTCCATCTTCTGCCTGCCAGCTATAAGTTTTAGAACCTGGATAAGCGTTTTCAAATTTCACTTCATAAGGACTACACCCTTTTTGAGAAATTGGTGAACCTACACTGTAAGCAGGTTCCACCTTTATAGCCTGTTGGCTTGTCATCATACATCCAGACTCGCTGCTGCTTGTCAATCGAACGACGAAAGATTTTGCAACGGCTAATTCATTCATGAAAGTATGGGTTACTTCTTCATCAGCATTGATCGTTGTGTATTTAGTGCCGTCATTAAAATCCCAGGTATAACTATCGGCACCCGCAGGCGTTTTATTTTTGAAAGTAACTGTCAACGGTGTGCATCCGGATACTTCCGAGACCGTAAAAGATGGAGTCGCATTGACATTTACTTTAAGGATTGCAGGATTTGGAGCCATGCATTCGCCATTTGAATAATTGACCCTGATTGAATGATCGCTGCTATTATCCCAAACGACGGTTGCAGCGTTGGAAGTTAATGATCCACCGGAAATTATTTGTCCACCCGAGATCATCCAACTATACTTTACCTTCCCGGGCTGGGTCAGATACAAAATACTACCGCTGTTGGCGCAAACATTTTGCGGTCCCGAAAGAGTTGGTGCGGGAACCGGCAAAACAATAATTTCGCTCATGAGCGGGGAACTTGCAGAACAGCCATCACCATTTGCATAATTTACGGCCATTAAATATGAACCAGGGTTATTCCACAAAACAGTGATCGAATTAGATGAACTGGTTCCATCGGCAACTGTAACACCATCGTCGGCAATCCATCGGTAATCCGACATACCTGCCTCAGTAGTAAAAGTTACAGGAGATCCCGCGCAAACAACTGTAGGACTTGCAATCGTGATTGATGGCAATGGATTAACTTTCACGCTATAAACAGCAACAGAATTTCCCGTGCACCCGGCACTATTACCATAACTGATACTTACAGTTTGATCTCCGACAATGTACCAGTCAACTGTTATCGAATTAGTTCCTGCGCCACTTTTAATTGATCCGCCTGAAGAAACAATCCAATTATAGTTATCCATTCCCGGTTCGGTTGTATAAATAACACCTTTAGTTCTTGCGCAACTGTTACTCAATCCAGTTATGGTAGGACTAAGATTCCGGACTTTTACCTCCGCAAAGACAGGAGTACCTGCACATGTGCCATTCGAAGATAAGATTGTATAGCGAACGATAGCAACCGTTGTTTCTGTATTAATAAGTTGTTGCGCAATCGTTGAACCGGTGCCGCTTGCAGCACCTGAAACTGTTCCCGATATTGTTTCGGCACTCCAACTATAAGTTACCGTGCCATCAGACGGCTTAAGCTGAATGGTTGCAAGAGAACCGGAGCAAATTTCCTGAGTTGCCGGAAAAGCAGCTATTACCGGCGAGGAATTAACCTTTACGGAGATCTTTACCGGAACAATAGAAGAACATCCTGCATTGTTTAAGTAACTAACACTTACATTTTGCGTGCCGGCAGTTTTCCATAAAACTAAAATACGTTCGGTTCCAAGGCCGGCAGTAATAGTTCCTCCGGCAGAGATTTTCCATAGATAGGCAGACATTCCTGGTTCTGTTGCATATTCGAAGGTGTTCAATCCATGGCAAGTTTCCAAAACGCCCGCAATGGTTGGAATCTGTAATTGATTGACGGTAACATTGAAAACTGAAGGGATCAACGAGGGACAAATTGCAGTTCCTTCGTAGTTTACTTTCACAAACTGATTGCCAGTTGTATTCCAGGTCACATTAATTTCGTTGGTTCCAATACCGGTCGTAATGTTGCCACCCGGTGATATTTCCCATGTATAATTTGACATTTCAGGTTCAGTAGAATACTTCACATTTACTGAGCCAGCACATGCAACACTTTCACCAGTTATGACCGGCGTTGAACGTGGATTCACTGTGACATCAACAACTGCCGGAGTTACTGCAGAACAACCTGGCTGAGTATAGTTGACACTTACTGTCTGCGCACCGGGATTATGCCATTTTATTTCTGCTGTATTTGAATTAAGATCACCACCTGAAATTAATTCACCTCCAGAAGATATATTCCAATCATAATTTGTCATTCCGGGTATTGCAGTATAAATGCTTCCGGATGATTGTTCACAGACATTTTCGGGTCCCTCAAGCACAACAATTTGTGAAGTGTTGACAGAAACATTATAAACCAGGGGAACCGCGGCAGTACATCCTTTTTCGTTTGTATAAATCAACGAAATAGACTGATTGCCTTCCTCATTCCATGTAACTGAAATTGTATTTGAACTTGATGTACCGCCGTCGGTAGTCGTTCCGCCTGAAGAAACTACCCATAAGTAATTTGTCATGCCAGCAATGGCAGTATAAATAACACCTTCTGAATTTACACAAACAGCCGCAGGTCCATTAATTGAAGGAATTGGCAATGGGTTAACGGTAATGATCACTGATTTACTTGCAGAACAACCTGTCAATACGGTAGTCTCGGTAAGAGTATATTCAGTCGTCAGCAATGGAGTTACTGTCGGACTTGATTCAGATGAAATAAACCCGGCAGGTATTGAAACCCAACTGTAAGCACTTCCGGCATTTGCGGCTCCTCCTAACTGGACAGGCTCACCACTGCAAATTGTAACCGGATCGCGGGTAAATGGAACTGGTAATGGATTGACACGAACATTCCAGACTGAAGGTGTTTGTGACGGACATCCAAACTGACTATAATTTAAACTTACCGTTTGATTATCTGTTGAATTCCAATCAACAGTAATTGAATTGGAAGTTGTGGCATTCCCCGATGTAATGACGCCTCCTGAAGATATAACCCATTCATAATTTGTCATTCCTGCAGCAGTTGTATAGACATTCCCTTTTGATCCGGCACATACAACCGAAGGACCGCTGATTACAGGATGCGGATAATCGTTTACCTTTAATTTTACAGGTAATGCAACTGAAGTACCGCATTCGTTAGTAGCAGAAAGCAAAATATCATAGGTGCCAGCCGTGTTATAAGTAATTGCCGACGGAACTTCCAAAGTGGAAACAGAAGGTTCTCCACCCGTGAATTGCCACTTATAAGTACTGCCAGACACTCCAAAGCAATTATTGACCAGCGCGGTTGGAGTGATTGTTTGATTGACACATATTGCATTTACCGGATTAATTTTGACAGAGGGAGCTTGCTTAACCGTGATCGTTTTAAAAGTCGAAACGGTTCCGCAACCATTCGAAACCGTCAGATTAATGCGATAAGTACCAGCGTTGTCGAAAACAAATGAAGGATTAGCTGAATTTTTATCAAAACCTGTATTAAAATGCCAGGAACTTGCATTTGGCAAACAATTCGCTGAGCCAACATAGTTACTCACGGTCCAGATATATATTAAATTGCCGCAGGTGTTTTCTGTAATTGAGTTATTAACGACAGAAACTGCTGTTCCTTTGCAAACGGAAGGTGTGGAAAGGGCAAAATCAGCAGTGGGTTTGGGACTGATACAAAGAGGCAGTGGCAATGTTGTCTTCACTGAAACGCATTGGCCATTACTGGAAGTTAAAGAGACAGAATAATTTCCAGACGCAGTGTAGGTATGCGTTGGATTTTTATCGGTGGAAGTAATGCCATCACCAAAAGTCCAAAGATAAATATCGGAAGTTGAATTACAATTGTATCCTGAACCGGATTTTGTCTGGTTAGTAAATGAAATAGCAGTATTTATGCATCCATTGTCATTCACAGAAGTTGAAAACTTAGGAATGGGTGATTTATATACAATGATTGCGCCCATGTTTGCAGGAGTGGCGGTACAACTATTGATCGCTTTGACTTTTAAAGTGAACTGTCCATTTACGCCCGGCGGATCACATGAACTGTTAATGTAAATGTGATTGATCACGTTGTTATCAAGTACTTGTTGAAGTGTTTTAGTCTCAATCGCGGAACCATCACCATAATCAATTTCATAATAAGTGCCTGGTGCGTTATTCGCGGCTTCGGTAATCGTAAAACTCAGCGCCAATGGACTGCATCCAATCGTATTTCCGCCATTGTTACTTATTCCGATTGCTGGATTACTCTGATTCGAAACGGAATATTTCTTAACTGTTTCAACTCCGGCATTATCAATTGCGGTAAAAACCAAACTGAAAATTCCGAGACTAAGATAAGTATGTGTTGCAGAAGTAAAATTTACGGGATATGGGCCATCCGTTGAACCATCACCCCAGCTTATTTTATAGGAAGTAATGTTTTCTATATCAGTAGAAACATTGTTAACAACCAATGTATATTCAGGTTGGAATTTTGTTGGTATTTTATCACAATTACCAAATGGTGTTTCTTTATCAGCATCTTCAAGGAGCGGATTCTGTCCGTAAGCCGAAAAAGAAAAAGCGAATGCTAAAAACAAACAAGCAAAGGTGTAACTTACAATCATTGAGAATTCACCTGTATAAGACTTTGTCTTCATCTTTTTGTTTTATTTCTCCGTATTTATACAAAGACATAAATTGCAAATAGTAAACTATTTATTTACACCTCAAATTTAATTATTCTTTTTTGTATTTTTATTACACAAAGTAAATATATTTACGCAATCGTAAATATATTTACACTTCCTTAAATAATTTAAGATTTACGAAAAGTGCATAAGGCGAGAGCTGAAAAAAGCATTACAGGAAAGCGAAAAAAAACATATTGGAATATAAATAAATAGGCTACCAAATTCACGAAAAGTACCTAACGAAATAAGTTAGTATAAGGAGTAATATTTTACAGTTAAAAAATCCTCAGATCGCGAGGCTGATCCTTATCAAACCGTAATCCGGTACGTTTCGCAAAGCAATCGAAGTATTTGGCACCACATCCAAATATTTCTCCCATTTCAAACATCAGGGAGATTTCGTGGGCACCCGATCCATATGCAGCTAATGAAGAAAGCTGTATGTCATAACTATAGGATATCCGGAAAGATCCACGCTCCACGCCAACCATCAATACGACAGCATCACTATCAAGAAACTGGTTGTCAATATTTTGATTCTTAAAAATCGGGAATCCCCTGTACCAAACGCCAAATTCGAGGAGCCGGCTATACCAATAAGCACCAATGTCAAGTTGTTTAAACCCATTTTGATACTTGAACCGATAACATAACGATGCAGTTCGCGACTCTTCCACCCTGCGCGAACGTTCGCTCCAGAAATTAAGACCGCCAAAATTGACAATCTTTAAAGGCATAAAAGCCCGTTCGCCAATAAATGAATAACTCGGACGCAGAAGATGGTCTGCTGTCAGGCCAATCCAATATTTGGGAGAGAATAAAAACAACGACGAGGCCATATCAAGATAATTCGCTCTGGTATCGGAGAAATACTCGATATTTCCGGAATAAGAACCGGTACCATTACCATCAGGAAAAATAAGTTTGCTTCTGTCGAGACTTTTTTGACCAAACGTAAATTGCATACCCGGAACAAATTGCCAATAATCACCAAGTTTCACGCGATATGAATATTGCAAACCCAAATAGGAGGTATTCAAACTTGCAGTTCCTGCTTTATCCGTAACAAAAACCACCCCCACCCCACTTTTATACATATTCAAATATGCATCCGCAGCAAATGCATAAGTTTGATAAGTTTTGGAGATGCCTGGCCATTGATTCCGGTAATTAGCAACAAAACGCGTTCCACCAGAGGACCCGGCTAAAGAAGGACTTAAAATATTAGGGGCAGAATAAAACTGTGAAAAATGGGGATCCTGAGAATATACCAATTTCGCAGAAAAAAAGGACAAGCCTAATATGATATAAATAATGAGACTTCTCATATCAAAAAAACTTCTTGTTATTGCCTGAAAATTGATAACATAAATTCAAATTCCCTCAATTTAATACCAAAAGAATAAATCGTCGGAAGAAATCTTTACTGTCACAGGACGATCAACTTTAAGCCGCATCAAATTTACGATAAATATGAAGCTCAAATCGATAATAGTAAAATTATTTTATCATTACAACATATTTTTTACATGCCGTAAATATTTAAGCTGTTTCAGATTCCTGTCTTAAGAATCTGAATCATGCAATAGGTACAAGATTGATGACAATCCTGGGATTCGCAGTAAATGTCAACATCAGGCAGGATCAATTTACCTGGATTTTCCAATTTTTATTGGTTCAGCAATCAAAACGCTTGGCACTGCAATTTATTTCAACTAAGTTTGAAAAAAAAGAGACATTGGAAATCAACAAAACCATACTTGGAATTGACCCGGGATCAAATATAATGGGATATGGAGTCCTTAAGATCACGAAAAACAAGGCTCAGATTGTTACACTTGGAGTTATAAAAACAGCAGGATTCGCGGGTCATTACCAAAAACTTAGTCATATTTTTGATCGGACACTTTACCTTGTTGACGAATACAAACCCGACGAAACGGCACTTGAGGCACCTTTCTTCGGTAAGAATGTTCAATCGATGTTAAAACTTGGCAGGGCACAGGGTGTTGCAATGGCGGCATCGTTGTACCGCGGTATTCCCATCTTTGAATATGCACCGCTGCGAATCAAACAAGCAATAACAGGAAACGGTTCTGCTACCAAAGAGCAGGTCGCTTATTTCCTGAAGCAAATGTTTAATTTTGAAATTATGCCACATGACCTGGATGCCACTGATGGTTTGGCAACCGCTGTTTGTCACTTTCTACAGTTGAAAAATCCTGTAGGTGATGGCTCATGTAAAAATTGGGAAGCGTTTATCCGCCAAAATCCGGACCGGGTAAAATAGCATAAAACTATACAAATCTAAATAACTGGTTGTTATAAAAATTCACCAGCTATTTTGGCAGCTGTTTCGGTAAACTCTTCAGCGGTAAGTTTCAATTTGGGTTTTGAAAAATTGATGTCGCTCTCCGTATTCATAGGTACAAGATGAATGTGTGCGTGAGGGACTTCGAGTCCAAGTACCACAACACCCACTTTTTTGCAGGGAATCGCTTTTTTTAGTGCAAGTGCTACTCGTTTAGAAAAAAGCATGAGGCCCAAATATTTTTGATCATCAAGATCAAACAAATAGTCGATCTCAACTTTCGGAATCACCAATACATGACCTGTTACAAGCGGGAAAATATCAAGAAAGGCGAGATAGTTCTCGTCTTCTGCCACTTTATAGCATGGAATTTCACCATTTACTATTTTCGAGAAAATACTTGCCATAACAATCACTATTTAAGACAATTACATTCCAAGTTCAATATTAATAATTTCGAATGGAATCACACCTGACGGAACTTTAATCTCAACTGCATCGCCTATTTTCTTGCCCATAAGCCCCTGCGCGATAGGTGTATTCACACTTATTTTTCCTTGTTTCAGATCAGCCTCATGTTCTGAAACGATCGTGTAAGCCATTGTAGAATTGTTCTTTGTATTCTTGATCGTAACTTTGTTCATAATCTGAACAACATCCGTTTCAATTTTTGACTGGTCTATAATTCGGGCACCTGCCAACTGAGTCTGCAACATCGAAATTTTAGCTTCGAGCATTCCCTGGGCATCTTTGGCAGCATCATATTCTGCATTTTCTGAAATATCTCCCTTTTCAATAGCTTCTCCTATATTTCTGGATATAGCCGGCCTGTCGACATTGATCATTTGTTCAAGGTCTGCCTTAAGTTTTTTCAATCCTTCTGCAGAGATATAAGTAATTTTGCCCATCTGGAAAAAAGTTTTGCTGATTACACATAAAAAATAAGAAGAACTCCGGCATGCCGGAACCCTTCCCGATCTGATTAAATACAAATTTAAAAATATTCTTCAAGAAAAACACAAATGTAGACTTGAAAAATGTTTAAACTACCGATTTAAGTATACTTTCTATTCAATATTTCGGAATATACGACTGCCTTCCTAAGGGTAAAGCCATCCCTGATCCTTGATTTATATCGAACTGCCGGAATATCTGTTACGGTCTTTTGAGGAATAGGTAACATATTTTGCGCCGAAATTTCTGAGTTTAAATTCTCCTGTTGATGAGTGCTTTCGAGTACGTCCTCCCGATTTCCTTCATCTGTTTTTGCATCAGCAAAATCGTCATCCCAATTATATTTACCATCCTCAACTTCAGGTACAAGAAATTGTTCTATCGAATCAAAGATGTCATGAACAGGGGCTTCATATCCCTTCATGGTCTCTGTTTTTGTCTCAAGAACCTCCGGTACCGAAGCATTGGTTTGCATATTTTTTTTCTGTACCGTTTCCTGTATCTCTTTTTTCTTCTTGTTTTGAGTAATTGCCTGAATAATTGAGGCTACAACAATCAGGATCAGGAACAGATAGTCACCGATGGCCGCTTGTTGAAATATTATTGAATTGATATTCATTTTTACCTATATTAGCATTCCATAAAAATAAACAAAATGTTGACGCTAAAACGTATTCGAATCTCAAAAATTATAATAATAGCTTTAATACTCCTTTCAGCGGTTAATTGTTCGAAGGATCAAAATACTTTTTTGCCTTATGTAAGGATAAACCTGCCAATTCCGCTGGGCACCAACAACCACTTAACGATCCCTGGAAATTCAATCTTATTCCGGAACTATGGAGTAAAAGGGGTTATTGTAGTATGTGTCAATCCCGAATTAAACCAGTATCTTGCATATGATGCCTGTTGTCCTTTGGAAAAAGATTATTCAGGAACTGTTGAAATTGAGCAGGTTAGAATAGAACCTAATAAAATATTAAGCACAGCGTTTGTCGGTATCTGCAATAAATGTGGATCGGAGTTTTTATTGGCCAGCGGCCAGCCCATTAAAGGACCTGCAACCCATTATCTTCAAAGCTACAATGTACTTACATCATATCAGTATCTTACCGTTACGAACTAAAAGCGGTAGGGAAATGCCTTAATAATGCACTCCATACCGCTTTTGTTTTAAGACCAATGAATATTAATACCTGTAATGATCAGGTTTGTAAGGACCATTCGGTGAAATACCCAGATAACTTGCCTGCTCGGGGGTCAAAATAGTGAGCTTAACTCCAATCTGCTCAAGGTGAAGCCTGGCTACCTCTTCATCGAGATGCTTTGGTAAACGATAAACACCGATTTCGTATTGTTTTTTCCACAACTCAAGCTGAGCCAACGTTTGATTCGTAAATGAATTACTCATTACAAATGAAGGATGTCCGGTAGCGCAACCCAAATTAACAAGGCGTCCTTCTGCAAGCAGGAAGATTGCATGACCGTCAGCGTAAATGTATTTATCAACCTGCGGTTTGATATTAACTTTCGTTATTCCAGCCCATTTTTCGAGACGCGAAACCTGAATTTCATTATCAAAATGTCCAATATTGCATACAATCGCCTGATCTTTCATGGCTGCCATGTGTTCACCAGTAATAATATCCAGATTTCCGGTTGTTGTCACAAAGATATTTCCTTCTGAGACTGCTTCTTCCATGGTCTTCACTTCGAAACCCTCCATTGCTGCCTGTAATGCGCAAATAGGATCAATTTCAGTGATGATAACCCTTGCACCATATGATCTCATAGAGTGAGCACATCCCTTTCCTACATCGCCGTATCCGGCAATTACTGCCACTTTCCCGGCAATCATAACGTCAGTAGCACGTTTGATACCATCAGCCAATGACTCACGACATCCATAAAGGTTATCAAATTTCGATTTTGTGACAGAATCGTTTACGTTGAAAGCTGGAAATAGCAATTTCCCTTGCTCAACCATTTGGTAAAGACGATGGACGCCGGTGGTTGTTTCTTCAGATACGCCCTTGATTTCCTTTGCCTGACGATGCCAACGATTTGAGTCGGCGGCAAGTACTTGTTTTAAAACTTTATTCAATTCAATTTCATCCTCTGCACTAACCGGTGCATCAAGAATTTCAGCACTGTCTTCAGCTTCAAATCCGCGATGAATCATCATGGTTGCATCACCGCCATCATCTACAATCAACATCGGACCAAAACCGTTTCCAAAATCAAGTGCCCGTTCGGTACACCACCAATATTCGGCCAAAGTCTCACCTTTCCAGGCAAACACAGGAACGCCTGCCTCGGCAATAGCAGCAGCTGCATGATCCTGAGTTGAAAAAATATTACAA
>Ga0209512_1002624_pt1 | contig 18646 bp, 14 predicted proteins | sample frozenSSSSmetaG_FD_184142 | JGI IMG/M metagenome (GOLD analysis project Ga0209512, IMG submission 184142) | Glacier valley bacterial and archeal communities from Borup Fiord, Nunavut, Canada, to study Microbial Dark Matter (Phase II) -... | ecosystem: Environmental > Aquatic > Freshwater > Ice >... | reverse complement strand
GCATCAGTCTGCTTGAAGATCGCATGCTCCTTACTTGCCAATGTCAAATCACAAACTACGTGAAGGGAATGCCCTCCTCCAACTGCCCAACCTGGAACAACGGCAATCACCACCTTTGGCATAAAGCGGATCAAGCGCTGCACTTCCAAAATATTCAAACGGTGATAACCATCTTCTCCCACATAGCCTTGCTTGCCCCGTGCTTTCTGATCTCCTCCTGAGCAAAATGCCCAGCCACCGTCTTTTGCAGAGGGTCCTTCCCCACTCAATAGAACCACTCCAATAGAGGTATCTTCCTGAGCATCGTAAAAAGCGTCATATAATTCCGCAGTAGTTTTGGGGCGGAAAGCATTTCTTATTTCTGGGCGATTGAAAGCGATTCTTGCTACGCCGTCGCATTTTTTATAGGTGATATCCTCGTATTCTTTTGCTGTGATCCAGTTCATAACTTCCGATTTGGTTAAAAATCTAATTCTTTTGCAAGATAACAGGCTTCCCTGAATTTTGAAGTCAGGATTATTACCTTCGGGAAAGCCATTATCAAGCATAGCGCAAATGTTTCATCTCACTTTCGGCAAACACATATTTCAGACAAAAGAAGACTTTGAGCTTGAAAGCGATGATATTCCTGACTTTGCAAAAGCTGCTGTGCAATTCTGTAAGGAATGGCTTTCTGGTAAGGACAACTTTGTGCAACAAACATCTGGCTCTACCGGAACTCCAAAAAAAATCGAGATTTCAAGATCTCAGATGATCGCCAGTGCAACCTCTACTCAAGCCTTTTTCAAAACCAACGAAAACACCAATCTCCTTTGCTGCCTTGATCCAAACTATATCGCCGGTAAAATGATGCTTGTGCGAGCAATGGTTTGGAATAGTAAGATTCAATTGACAGAACCTAAGTCAAACCCTCTGTTGGAACTCAAGGATATTCCTGACTTTGTAGCTATGGTTCCGCTACAAGTAGAAGCTTGTTTACAGGATAAATCGTCTGCAGAGAAACTACAAAAAGTTAAACAGCTGATCATAGGCGGAGCTCCTATTAGTTCTGGATTGAAAAATCAGCTTATAGCACAGGGAATTCAGGCATACCAAACCTACGGCATGACAGAGACTGTTTCCCATATCGCGTTGGCTAAAATCCAACCTGGAGAATTAAGTTACAAGATGCTCCCTGGGGTTGAATTCGGAATGGATGCGCGAAAAGCACTTTGGGTGAAATCAGCTGCAAGTAATAATGAGATGGTGCAAACAAATGATTTGGTTGAATTCATAGAAAACGATTCCTTTCGCTGGCTAGGGCGAGCAGACTTTGTGATTAATTCCGGAGGAGTCAAGCTTCACCCAGAACTATTGGAAGCAAAAGCTGAGCGTATCATTGTTAGTTATTACCCAAACTCAGCCTTTTTCTTTTTTGGGATGAAAGATGAGAAACTAGGTGAGAAATTATGCTTGGCTATCGAGTCAACTGACAACAGCATTGAAAAACCCTCAAAGCTCCAAAAGGCACTAACAGAAGTCATGAATAAATTTGAAGCTCCAAAAAACACTTTTATAATTCCCTCGTTTTCTAGAACAAGCACAGGAAAAATAAATAGACCAAAAACAATACAACTATTATGAAGCTGGCACTTTTAAGCCTCCTTTTTATACTTTCTATTTCACCAACTCAAAGTGATTTGGGCTCAATTGAACTAGTCATTTCAGAAACTTCTTCTGATGATGGAGTGATTCAACTTCTTATTTTTGATCAAAAAAGCGGTTGGCCAGAATCACTCGATGAGGCTTGGAAGATAGTAACTATACCCATCAAAAATGGTGTAGCTAAGAAAACTATCAGAGATGTTCCTGCTGGAAATTATGCTGTCATAGTTTTTCATGATCATGATAAAAATGGGCAAATCAGGAAAAATAAAGTAGGATACCCGCTGGATAATTTTGGGTTTTCTAATAATCCGAGCCTACTCTTTGGAATCCCATCTTTTGACAAATGCAGCAAAAAAGTCATAGCAGGCGAACTCACACTTTTTGAAATTGACTTGCGCTAAGAAATTTTGAGGTAAAAGACCTACTTTTGCAGCAATGAAATCGAGCATGCCTGTGGCAGACAGGCATACCCCAAGAATCATTCAGTGGGTTGACAGATGAAATCGAGCCTGCCTATGGCAGACAGGCAGGCCCCAATCGACACACAGAGGGGCATTATTACTAGTGCGAGATTCCATGTGGCCATTGAAAACAAAATATAAACACATGAAAAAGAGTAACGACCACACAAACGGAATCGTAATTGAATTCGACTCAGGAATTATCCCACCTCCTTATAGCCATGTATATAGACTAGCACTAGACTGGAGCAGTTCAGAATTGAACGTAGAATTGGAACTTCATTATACCGACAGAGAGGATTTGACTGTAGACGAAATTGTCGACGAGGGATTTACTGCAAATGATGATTTCAGTTTCAAAGGCACGCTTGATTCAGTTTGGAAAAAGGTAGTTTCCATTGAATTTGAGAAAACAAAATGGAGCGGTAGACAATTAGATGAGGGCGGACTTACGCTTTCAGTTTTAGAAGACGGAAAAACCGGTGCAGCCAAAGCCCCTACAGATCAGGAAGGTTGGCAAATGCTGGCTCAGGACGTGATTCAAGCGATCTATGAGACTTCGAAGAAAGAGTCACCTCTTACTGTGAATTACCGTCAGGTAACTAATGAGGAAAGCATAGATTGCTCTATTACCATGAATTTCTCGAATCGGGAAGCTGTCTTAGTTTCGAAAAACAATTCGAGAATTATCAATTGGGAATATGCTGTTCAGCTTATGAAATTGGTGTTTTCTCCAGATTACAATTATGATATTGCTAAAGAAACAGCAGGCAACCAACGCGGTTCCTATATAGAATGCGGAGACGGCTACTGGCATGAGCTCGGCAAGGGAGTGGTTAATATTGATACCTCTTTTGACGCAGTTGGAAAGATAAAAGATGGGTTTGAAAACCTGATCGAGGAATAAAAAAAACCCTTTGCATTGCAAATAAGAACCTGATTCGCTTAACTTTAACTAGCTAGAATCAGGTTTTTTTATGGAAAAGAATAAAATTTTTCTCAGTCACAGGCATTCAGACACTCAAAGTGATTGTCATAGAATAAGAGAAACACTAGAAGAGGAATTCGGAGAAGATGCTGTTTTCCTGGATATAGAAAACCTTGAACCGGGTATTCGGTTTGCCGATGCGATTGATAAAGCGCTAAAGGCAAGCAAAGTCGTATTGGTAGCCATAGGTCCAGATTGGTTTGGTGATCCGGACGAAAATGGCGTTACAAGGCTTTTTCAAGAAAAGGACTGGGTAAGAAGAGAAGTTGGTGCAGCCTTGTCTCGTCCAGACACCCGAGTTATTCCACTATTGCTGAAGGGTGCCACTAGACCTACTAAAGAACAGTTGCCAGATGAATTAAAAGATTTGGCAGACCTTCAGACCTTCGAAATATCAATTACCAGATGGAAATATGATTTGGGCGTTTTGGTCGAGGCACTGGCGAAACTTATTCCCAGAAAAAAGAAACCTGAGCCAGAACCTACGCCAAGACCAAGGCTAGTTCCAAAACCACAAAAAAGCTGGTGGGGAAGAAATTACATATGGGTTCTCTTAGTATTTGTGGTTTCAATAATAATTAGCCTCATTCCAGACGAGAACACCAATTATGAGCCAGACCCAATTGATGATTCAGAAGTACAAGTAGATGATCAGCTGAACCAGGACCAAATCAATCAGCTGCGCGAAGAAAACCCTACTGGGAATGAAATCTATGAAAGTCTGGAATTAGAAGATAGTGATAATACTTCAGCCTCCACAGAAGCAGTTTTTGATTACTCAGGTAAATGGTGGGTATGGGAAGACGGGGTTAGAATGGGCTATATTCTAATCAAACAGAATGGTTATTTTTTCACCTTTGACTATTACTATTTTGATCAGAAAACAGGTGAGGGCACGGGAGAATTCGATGGTACCTATCTTTATACAACCCAATTTAGGATGTATGGAGACTCAAATAATTACGGGTTTTCATTTGGATCTAATGACGGCGGCGTAAACTGGTTTGGCCAGACATTCAATAACGGTTCGCCAGCAAATGCAGAGTTGAAAAAAAATTAACCCTTCAAAGTCCTTAGGTCTGCCCGAATATCAGAGATCATTTCCCCAAGATCTTCCATGGTCAAGGGCTTTTTCTTATCGCCGGGATTTGGGAAATCTGTGCTGATAAAAGCTTTTGCTTCCCAAACTTCCACTACCTCCTCACCTTTTACCTCGTAAGGCTTGTATTGCTCATTATCAGAAACTAGAAAAAGCTTACCGTTATCGCTCAGGTAGTTGAATACTCTTTTATAAACCACACCTTCAGAGTCTGTCACGAGTACATAGGTTTTGCCACTTTTGATGTCTTTCAATTGATCCACATAGGCTCCGATGACAATGGTACCTGATGCTAGAGGGAGCATGGAATCTCCAGCCAACTCGAAGGCACGGTAGGTCGACTGCTTAGAGAGTGTAGGTATCTGGAACTGAGGAAGGCTCTCCATGTATTCCGTATCTGCATAGCCATTCAGGTAACCAGCTGAGGCTTTCTGTCCTACCAGGGTGATATTCTCCTTATCATCTTGATCACAGGCAATGGTAAGAATATTGATACCTCTTTTCTGGATTGCTTTTCTTCCTTGATTTTCTATATCATGATTCAGAAGCTCCTCCATCCCTACCTCAAAAACATCAGATAGCTTACCGAGTGTTAAGAGTTTTGGTTCAGATCTACCATCTTCATAAGCAGAAATCATAGTGCGCTGTACATCCAGTTGATCGGCGAGATCATTTTGGGTGATTCCTTTTTGCTTACGCAAAAACCGAAGATTAGAAGCAAGGTATTTCATGCAGAGTAGAGGTAAAAGTTATGATCTTCGGGAGTAGCAGGGATGGGGAAAAATGGGTTCATGTTTAAAGCGGCACTCCTTCTTCTTTCCATTCTCTGTTTGATTTCGTCAATGATTTCTCCCACAGGCTTTGGACCATTTACGAGTAGGTAACCGTATAGAGGCTTTGCCTCGTCTTCGATGAAAAATTTAACCTGGCAATTACCTGATGCCAAAGTCTTTGTAGTGATGCTGATCTTTTCTTGGTTTTCCATAACTGATTCTTTTAACATCAGCTAAGATATAAATGTTGTTTTTATAAACATACCGATGTTCTAAAAATTAACATTATTTCATGACGCTTATTGTCAAAGTATGTCATTTGGACTTCTGAAATGCCTTTTGAGGGAATTAAGCAGGATGATTATTCGCAGAAGACGGGAAACCGAAGACGGGAGACCGAAGACGGAAGACAGGAGACAGGAGACAGGAGACAGGAGACGGGAGACGGGAGACGCCTGCCCGTCCAAAGGCGGGGAAGACCGAAGACCGAAGTGGCCTAAATGCTAGTATTTACCAAAGCCTGTAATGCTTTAGTCGCTTTACTGGCAGAAAAGCGGATAGACAAGGCATTCTGATTATCCGCAGCCGAACTATGACGGAAGACGGGAGACGGAAGACAGGAGACCGAAGTGGCCTAAAACCTAGAATTAAACTTATTCTAAGCTGCATTTAGATCTTTACTGGCAAAAAAGCCAATACGCAAATGGCCTATTTGCTACTCAGTACAGCATATTACCGCTTAGCCAATTATTACTCTTTATCATGCCTTAAACTTCCTTCCTTTGATGTAAGGTTGACCTCGACCCTACCACCAAAATATTCTCCCTATAAATGAGAGAAACGCTTTTTACGGAAGCTCCCAACTAGCCTATACAATGAAATACTGCCTCTACCTATTCTTTACGCTATTATCGATTTCTCAATTATCTGCCCAGAACTATTCTATTAAAGGAAAAGTAAAGCAAGCAGGTACGGAGATTACCATTCCGAACGCAACTATTTTGATTCAAAATCTACCCGACTCTGTGCAGGTGGAGGGCATGATATCAGATTTGGATGGTGAATTTGAAATTCAAAACATCAAATCCGGAGAGTATCTTCTCAAGATTCAATATCTGGGTTACCAAAATTTTTACAAAAATATACATGTCACTCAGGATTTAGATTTGGGTGTTTTAGGTATTAAGGAGCAAGCTACAGATCTGGACGAGGTAACTATCAGTGCAGCTAGGGCACAGGGGGAACAAAAAGGTGACACTACCCTATATAATGCTGATGCTTTCCAAACCATGAGAGATGCCAGTGCACAGACTTTAATACAAAAACTTCCAGGAGTAATATCCCAAGACGGAACACTACAAGCTCAAGGTGAGGCGATCACACAGATCTTAGTAGATGGCAAACCTTTCTTTGGAGGTGATATCAATACAGCTTTACAAAATCTCCCAGCGGAGGTAATACAAGGAATAGAAATCTTTGATCAAAAAAGTGATAAAGCAATACTAAGCGGATTTGATGATGGTGTGCGAATGAAGACTATTAACATTATCACCAAGCCAAATAGAAGAAAAGGTCAATTTGGAAAAACCACTGCAGGATATGGAACGGATGATCACTACTTGGCTGGAGCTAGTATCAACTCCTTCAATGAGGATCAACGAATAACTTTTACGGGGTTGAGTAATAATATCAATGTGCTGGATTATTCCAGTGATCCAAATGCTCAAAGCAACAACCGCCCCCAAAACGGCCTTATAACCACGAATATCCTTGGTGTGAATTATTCAGATAATTGGGGAGAGAAAATAAAAATCAGTGGTAGTTACCTCTATAATAATCGCAAAAACACGAGCCAATCCAGTCTGATCAGAGAGTATGTAACTGGATCTTCCTCAGATCAATTCTACACGGAGGAAAGTAGAGAAACACGCACCAGTCAAGATCATAGATTTGACATGAGACTGGAATACAACATCGATAAAAACAACCGGATTTTATATAGACCTAGATTCTCTGCATCCCGCGAAAACGAAAATTCAGGATTCTTTGGACAAAGCGTAAATGATATAGGTCCATTGAACCAAACAGAAAACATCCGGACTTCCAATAATAAAGATTTTGACATGTTCCATAGGCTTTTCTACAGTCACAAATTTGGAAAAGAAGGAAGAAGTCTAACACTGAGCGCCAATACAGGACTTCACGGAGACAATGATGCGGCCTTCCGAAATGCAACTAACATTTATTACCAACCCGACGAGCGTAGGGAATTGATCAACCAGGAGATCACCCGTGATAGATCAGGCACAGATTGGGAAACAGGCATTTCCTACACAGAGCCACTTGGGAAAAATGGGCAGATGGAGTTGGAATACGAAATAGGAAATCGCATCAATGATTCAGATCAGTTGACCTTCAACATTCTAAACGAGGAATTGTCAAACCCAGATCTGGCACTAGATACGGCGTTGAGTAATTCCTTTTCAAGCAAATATCTTCGTCATGAATTGGAGCTAGGCTACCAATATAAACTAGAGAAACTGAAGTTTCAGGCAGAGGTAGAATACCAAGATGCTAAACTTAGCAACGAACAGTTTTTCCCAGCTACGGAATCATTGGAAAGATCGTTCAAAAGCTTCCTTCCAACAGTTAGGTTTGATTATACCATTTCAGAGAACACCAATTTTGAGTTGGATTATGACACCGATGTAGATGCCCCTTCCGTGGGTCAGCTGCAAAATGCGGTAGACAACTCAAATCCACTACAGTTGAGAACAGGTAATCCTAACCTTGATCAATCCTATTCTAATAGAATGAGACTTAGATTCCGCAGCAATAATCCTGAGAACGATAGATCATGGTTTATTTTTGCTCAATACAACTTGGTTAATAACGCCGTTTCAAACAGCACATTCACTGCAGAGGAAGCGACCGAACTTCCGGGAGGAATTATTTTGGAAAAAGGATCCCAGCTTTTCAAACCTGTGAATTTGGATGGATCCAAAGACTTCAGGTCATGGGTGAGTTATGGTATTCCATTGAAATTCATCAAATCAAACTTCAATCTCAATGGTGGGTTTAGCAGCACCAAAAGACCAGGACAGGTAAATAATCAGTTAAGCTTTAACAACTCATCTAGGATCAGCACTGGGATTTCATTGAGCAGTAATATCTCAGATCAGATAGACTTCAACATCTCTACACGCTTCTCCTACAATGATGTAGAAAACACGTTAAATGCAAACCTGAATAATCAGTACTACAATCAGCGCTCAAGACTAAATTTGAGTTGGATAATATGGGAAGGGTTTATATACAGACTGGACGTAAATCATCAGTTGAACTCAGGACTATCCGCAGGATATGATGCTAATGTAGTATTGATGAATATGAGCATTGGCAAAAAAATATTCAGCAATCAGAGAGGCGAAGTTTCTTTGAATGTCTATGATCTATTGGGACAAAACAGGAGTGTTTACAGAAATGTAACTGATGCCTACATAGAAGATGGCCAAAACAATGTAATGCAGCGCTACTTCATGCTTTCTTTCTCTTACAATATCCGCCATTTCAACAAAGGAACGGATATGGAAGATTATAACGAGATTTATAATTAATCAATCTGATTATCCGCAATCTTGCCAGTACCTAAAATTTCTTTGCTCACCCGGTCAGAAGACCGATGACAGGAGACCGAAGTGGCCTAAAATCTAGAGTTGAGCTTATTTTATATTGCTTTAACCTCCTTACTGGCAGAAAAGCGGATATACCTATTAAATAAAAAAGCGGCTGATGGATGATCCATCAGCCGCTTTTTTTAATCTCAAATATGAATTGGAAAGTGTCCATTCAAGGACAGACAGATTTTCAAATCTTTAATCCAGAAGAGTCGCGCATTCAGCAATACACTCTCGGCATGAGTCTGCACATTCTTGACATGCATCATGATCGTGCTTTTCACATTCGCTAGCACAGTTGTAACAAGCATCCGTGCATTGTTGCATGGAAATATCCCTGTCAAGTAAGCTAATTTTTGATGCAGCAATACAATCCTTGCATGCATCTATGCATCGCTCACAAAAAAGGATACATTGCTCCATACCTTTCATTTGTTTACATGACTCTATACAGGCAAGGCAATCAGCAATACACTTTTCACAAGCTTCTAAACAGTTGTTCTTAATCTTAACTTGGGTTAGTGAATTCATAGGGTAATATTTAAGTTTAATAATAAGCTTTACTCATTTGCCACATTCAAAAACTGAATGACCTAATTCTTAAAACCTTAGAGAATTATTTCAATTTTTAGGAGCATGGCAATATCGGTACTTCCAATAAACAAGCCACTGAGTGAACTTACCCTTTTGATCGTCTTTAAAGCACTATTAGACTATCCAAAGTTATCAATTCTACTGAAAGTCAGACAAATGCGGGGTGGAATTATCTCAATTTGGGGAATCAAAAAACAATTCAACAAAAGTACATCCTCTACAAGAAACTTTCTAAGTCATTTTTCTATTAGCATGAAAGGAAAACATCGAAGATAGATGCCTGCAATTTCCTATTACCTATAGTAAATAACCAGCTATTTTGAATACTACCAAACCATACTCCCTACTCGATCTTGCCATCATCCGCGAGGACTTTGATGCCAAAGACGCTTATATAAGAAGCTTGCAAATCGCCCAGCATGCCGAGAAACTTGGCTACAGCAGAATGTGGCTTGCCGAGCATCACAACATGGCAAACGTGGGCAGCTCCTCCCCTCAGATACTTATTGGCTACTTGGCAAATGGCACTTCTACGATTCGACTAGGATCGGGAGGAATCATGCTTCCCAACCACAGCCCCCTGATCATCGCTGAGCAATTTGGAACGCTTGCCACCCTTTATCCCAACCGGATAGATTTAGGACTTGGCAGAGCTCCTGGTACGGATCAGACTACGGCTACCGCCTTGAGAAGAGGAAGACATGAGTCAGTACAAGAATTCCCGAGTGATCTCGACGACCTTCGTCGCTATTTCTCTGAAGATAATATGGACTCCAAAGTACGGGCATTCCCTGCCGAGGGATTGGATGTACCTATCTACTTGCTAGGCTCCAGCATGAGCTCTGCAGTACTTGCGTCGGAAAAAGGATTGCCATACGCATTTGCCAGCCACTTTGCTCCTGCATACCTGATTAATGCTTCCAGATATTATAGGGAAAACTTCCAGCCCTCAGCCCATTTGGCCAAACCTTACTTTATTTCCTGTGTGAATGTGATCGCGGCAGATACTGATGAGGAAGCACATTACTTGGCTACATCTTTTTATCAAACAGCATTGGGGATCATTCGTGGAAGATCATATCCGATGAAAAAGCCTGTGAAAAGTATGGATAACATCTGGAATGAAGCCGAAGCTGCTGCTATACAAAATATGATGGCTTGTACCTTCATTGGTACGAAAGAGTCATTAAAACCACAATTCGAAAGCTTCTTCAAGCAGGTAGAGGTAGATGAGTTGATGGTATCTACGAATATCTATGATACAGAGAAGAGACTGAAATCGTTGGAAATCACAGCCGAGGTTTTAGGATAAATTCCCGGTTCAGATATGGATTCTTATCATTATTCGTAATGATGCCAGTAGACTTGCTTTCGTTGGTTACCTAGCTGTCCCGATAGTTATCGGGAGACGGAAGACGGCAGCCCAACTACTGGCGGGGGTGTCAGAGGAGGACTAAATGCTTGAATTCACCTATTGCTTTTATCTCTTTACTGGCAAGAAAGCCGATATACATATACGTAAAAATGGAGAATTAATGTGTTGACTAGGTGAAGGAATGCCTTTTGGAAAATTTACGTTTAGCTTTTAAAAGTCTATACCTGAAGTCATCATAAAACAAACTAACAAGCAAAACTATCGCTGCTATTAGCAGGGTATTTAACTCCATCTGAAGTTTGGAATAGAAAAAACCACCAGCTAGCCCTCCCCCAAAAAAGAAGGATATAATGAATATCCGCAGTTTGATCGTAGCATGTAACTTCACTTTATGTGGATATACTTTTGGGAAAAACAATTGGGAAATCTCTATCCCCAAATCTGTAAAAAGACCTGTTAGATGAGTAGTTCTCACTATGGCGTTGGAAATCTTGGTCACATAGGAGTTCTGCATACCCATGGCAAAAAGAAGCAAACAGGCAATCAAATCTGCACGCTGTACCTCAACAAAATGAGCATACAACGCAATCGCTATCAAGAGCAGACTTTCTATTATTCCGGGTAACACAAAAACATTGAGTCTTCTGTTTTCTCTGAACTTCTCTATCAAAAGACTGGCGAAAAAGGAGCCTAGGAAAAAGGACAGGATATAGATGAAATAAATTGTTCCTCTCCAAAAATCAAGGTTTGCCACATCATTAATGAAAAGAGCAAAATGCCCAGTGACATTAGTAGTCAATTGCTTAAATGCCAAAAATCCGGTCACATTCACAATCCCCGCTACAAAAGAGAGCACCGAGGCGAGAAGTAGATTATGCTTGAAAGTTCTGCTCTTTCCCTGGTGTCTAAACATTAACTTTTTATTAAACCTGAAATAGGCATTAGAATATCTACGGCTGTCCCAAACCACTTCAAAATCAGACGTTTTACTTCACTATTCCTCCGCTCATTCGTCGGAAAGGGAAGTTAAGGTTCCTACTAAATAAAGCAGATAAAACCAGCTTCTAATTGTTAAGCCCTTAAATAAGACTCAGCTCATTTAGCATAGATGCGAATTTACCGATTTGATAGGCACATCGCACCACCTTCCCTCACTTAAAGCTCATATTTCCTGGACCTGAGTTCATACAAGAAATATTTACCCGTGAATGATCCTTATACAAGCCTTTTGAAGATAAATAGCGTTGAGTTAATCTGACTTACTCTTGAAAAAATCAGTAGATACAGACAACTTAATAATGCCCCGCAATGGGATTTATATTTCCCAAAAAATGAAGATAACATGAGTAAAATTTAAATAAACCGCCTTAAAATGCCTTTTAGAGAGATTATTTCTAGATGGCATTAGGATTGAATTTCCAGAGAAGTAGTATTATTCACTTTCTAACCACATATAAAACAACAAAACTATGAGTTCTTTATTATATTTCATTGCGGTAATTCTATTAATCGGCTGGTTAGTCGGAGTTTTCATTTATAGCGTAACAGGACTGATACACATACTTCTTGTTCTTGCTCTTGTAGCTATCATTTTCAGACTTATAGGTGGTAGGTAGATTTACCCTCAGCGCTTGGCATCCTGATCCATATCATTATCAGGATGCCAAGTTTTGTTTCTATAATACCTTCCCGCTTTTTGTGTAAATATTACCTATCTGATTTTTCCTACCAGAGTTTCTCATCTCAAGGTTGAATGAGGAATTTAAAATGGAGAATTTAAAATGAGGAATGAAGAATGAGGAATGAGGAATGATGAATGAAGAATTTAAAATTAAGAATGAGGAATGTTGAATACTGATTCGCCCCTACCTTATGAATTGTTAGGAATAGCATATTTGGGCGAATATTGATTCGCCCCTAACTTATAATTTACCAGCTACAGGGAAATACAAGGTTATAGTCGTTCCTACTCCAACAGCGCTAGTAGCTTTGATATGCCCACTGTGTTTCTGCATGATTTTTTTGCACAAGGCAAGCCCTATACCCGAACCGGTATATTCTGACGAAATATGAAGCTTAGTAAAAATATTGAATATGGATTCCGCATATTCCTGATCAAAGCCAATACCATTATCCTGCACTGTAATCACATGGAAGAGGCCATCCACATGTGGAGTAAAAACTCTTGGAGCACCTGAGGAGAGGATTTCTATTTTTGGTATAAGGTCTGCTTTGGCATACTTAAGGGAATTGGATATCAGGTTGGCAAACAATTGTTTGACCAAAAACTTGATGCCTTTGATTTTGGGTAGCTTTCCTATGGTTATGCTTATTTGAAAATCTGAACTCTCGACCTCATCATCACTGATTACTTTGATGAGTTCTTCTAACCCCAGTACTTCATAGGGATCATTATTGTTCTTTAATCGGGCATATTGCAGTATATCGGCCAACAAAGTCTGCATTCTTTCTGCAGAAAAATTCAGTCGCTTTAGCATATCAATCACGTGAGGAGGCATATCTTGCTCTACCAGCAAATGGGAAGAAATCAATTGAAGTTTTCTTAAAGGCTCTTGCAGATCGTGTGAACTTATCCAGTTAATATTTTCCAGTTCAGCATTTGCCTCTTTAAGCATTTCACTGAGTGTACGATATTTTTCTTCTTCCTTCATCACCAGGATCATATTTAGCTGACGCTGAAGACTAAAGGCATAAGACGCTGTTGCATCCAGTTCAGACTGAAACCAAGGTTTACTTGTACAGTCAACGATCTCTTTCCAAAGGTTAAATGAGTTTCTAGGAGATAATCCATTTTTATCAAGGGTGATAGATTTAGTGGGATCTCCTGCCCAGAGCACTTCGGATTTGGTCTCGGGTCTGTACCAAATAATACAATTATTACTATCTAAATCCAGAGAATGGTAAATCAGCCCAGCAGTCTTTTCACATAGACTTTTATGGTTAGGTAATTGATTTAAGAGTTTATCAGTACTGAAACTGGTACTAATACTATGTTCTGTAAGAAAATCAGCCAAAAAAATGACCTCTTCATCTGAATGGACCACTCCGTTCTTGTAGACATTCCCGTCAACTATAAGAGAAGCACCGGAGGCGTTACAAATCTGCAGAAGCTCAGGCTGTCTAATAAATTCTTCGAAGGACTCCTTATTGGCAGATAGGTCAAATGTATCAATCTTGTCAAAAGCGCTATTAACCTTTCTATATATCTCATATTCTTCGTGAGATTGTCTAAGACCTATCTGAGAGGTAATGAAATGCCCCTGAAGCAGGGCTGCCCGTCGAATTTCGGGAGTTAAATTCTTGGGAGAATAGTGATGGCAGGCAATCAGTCCCCAAAGCTTTTGCTTGTAAATAAGGGAAATAGTAAGCGTGGCCCCCACTCCCATATTGTGCAGGTATTTCACATGTATAGGCGAGGTGCTTCTAAGAATGGAAAGGCTTAGGTCCAAGTTTTTACCTACTTCATCATCAACTGTAAAAACAGGAACAGGTGTATAGTCTATATCTGCTATAATCCTTAGTAGGTTTTTCATATACAGATTCCTAGCCTGTGCTGGAATATCTGTATGCGGATAATGCAGACCTAAAAATGGCTCCAAGTCATCCCGACGACTTTCTGCATATACTTCCCCATTGTAATGACTATCAAAACGATAAATCATGACTCTATCATACCCAGTCACCTCTCGAGTACCTTTAGCTACAAGGCTGCACAGATCCTGCATACTGTGAGTGGAATGCATGTAAGTAAGAAATTGAGAAGTATGATCGTATACTTCATTAGGCATCTTGTAGTGCGGATTCCCAGGCTCAAGCTCAAGAATATATACTTCTCCACTTTTGTGTACAGTACATACAAATTCGCAACCCAAAAGTGTCATTTTCAGAAGGGATGAAGAGAGCATTTGTTGGGTAGTGATGTAGTCCAAAAGTGACTTCATCGCCTCCAGTCCAAATACTTCCTCAAATCTTTTCCCCAAAATCATGGTGTGAGATGCCTCGATAAAATCAAGGGTATTTCCACTACAATAGTCTATTAGAAATGAATCAAGTTTTAGACCTAAAAGAAACCCATGGGGCTGAATGCTACCTGGAATGTGTATTGGTTCCTGCTCACAATTAGTAAGGTTAACTAGATCACGGTTGACTATGTCTTTTATCTTCATAATTAGCTGTTTTCAAGAGTCCCTTGAAAATGTTTGCTAATAACATCAAAGGCATGATTGGCTCCGGCGATGATTTCATCTCCATTATGGTTTTTCTGCTCATGGGTGATCAATTCCGTCATAAATTCCTTCCAAAGCATTCCTGTAAGTTCTCCATAACCTGAAAAGTATGCAGCTCCAGAATCAGTATCTAATCCCAATACTTTATGAATATGCTTATAAATTACTCTGCCTCCAAGAGAAGATCCTTCAATTACATAAAAGACCCCCATAGCAAATCCAATGGGATTTACTTGCTCTGAAAAGGCAGTAAGTCTTCGCTTTTTTTGTTTTTGAAAGCCTAAAACTTCAAAATCTCTCTCCAACAGAGAGGTTTTTCTTCGCTCATTCAGTGAATTGATTTCAGTGCTGACGATAGGGAAAAGAGTGGTTTCCACATCAACTATAACGTCATGCATTAAATCCAAATAGCGTAAGTATTCTTGTATAGATACTTCAGGTGCTAGAATAGACTGTGAGACAGGCAAGGATTCTAGCTGCTCATGAAGTGGCGCTGTGGATTTTCTAAGTTCCTGCGTAAATACTGAAGATAACAAAGGAACAGTCATTTTAGCTTAATTTCTGGTGTACGTGAAATTAGTATTATCGGGAATAAAGGTTTCCCAATTAATCTGTAGTGAATGTTGGATGGATAGTTTCAGTTCATCAAAACGAGAGGACTTGGGGACGTAGTAATTCGCGCCAAGAGCCAGGGATTGCTGAACAAAGGGACCGTCTTTGGTGGTGGAAAGCATAATAACAGGCAATTTCTTAAACTTATCAGACTCCCTCAATTTCTTCAAAACCTCAAGGCCATTCATTTTAGGCATATTAATATCCAAAAATACTAGATAGGGGGTTGGAGGTGGATTATTAATAGCCGCCATCAATTCAACTCCATCAGCATGGGTTACCACTTCATAGTTACCGCCGATTTGCTTGATAATTAGCTTAAAAAACTCCAAATCATCCAAGTCATCATCAGCATAAAATATAGTTAGTTTCTCATTCATGGTGCAAAAATTTGTTCGCTATCGACAGGGTGTTTAGTAAAGATACGGAAAATTAAGCCTAAGTACTCAAGGTCGAATTTGGATAGTTGGTTATTTCCGCCACCCCCACCCCCGACCCCTAAAGGGGGGGATAGAATTTGGTTCCGTCACGGCGGACGGGTGGCAGTTGTTGGTTGTTGGTTGGTTCCGCTACAGAGGAGGTGGATCAAATAATAGCCCAGGCCTAAAGGTGCGGAATGGAAATGAAAGAAGTCAGGAAATGGATTAGTGGGAGTTGATGTCAAATTTTAAAGTCCAAGAAATGGCATCTTTTAGTTTTTATCTTCCTATTTTTCGAATCAATTATCCATGCCTAAGAAGTATACGGTCCTTTCAAAATCCACGGACTGGTGGATGGGAACATGAGCTGGATGAGTGAGCAAAATGATAAAGCTGACAAAAATTCGTTTACTTGGAGCTGAAATACCAGAGGTACGTTAATAAAGGCTTTGCGATAGCTGCAGGGAGAAAAAAAGCTCCGGAATAGTTAAAGAATTCGTGTTGATGTGGGAAAATTAGCATCAACATGATTTGTTGAAGTAGGAAAGGACCTGAGCGTGAGTGAATCTGGAGGATGATATTTTCTTGACTATTCATTCCTATAAAAAAAAAAATTCTATGAAGAGCAATAATTTTGGTAACACACTTTAAGGGAGAAACTTATACATATGTTTATAGATCAGCACTAAGTGTAAATTATTTTTCAATTAAGGATTAACCTCAATTACACATGCTTTTCAATTCACTTGACTTTGCTGTATTTTTACCAATAGTATTTGTATTATATTGGTTTGTTTTTAAAAAAAGCATCAGGTCACAAAACTTTCTAATTGTAATCGCGAGTTATTTTTTCTATGGCTGGTGGGATTGGAGGTTTTTGGCTTTAATAGCATTCAGCACATTAGTAGATTTTATAGTAGGGAAACAACTGGATAAAGCGGAAGATCGTCACCTACGTAAGAGTCTCTTGGTTTTGAGTATTTTAGTCAATATAGGACTGCTTGGGTTTTTTAAATACTACAATTTCTTTTTAGATAATTTTATTACAGCTTTTACATTTATGGGCATGCCTATAAAAGCTAATAGCCTGAATATTATATTACCGGTTGGAATTAGTTTTTACACTTTTCAAACCATGAGTTATTCTATAGATGTATATAGAAGGAAATTACGAGCTACGAAAGACTTGGTAGCCTTTTCAGCATTCGTTAGTTTTTTCCCTCAGCTTGTAGCCGGTCCGATAGAGAGAGCATCTAATTTGCTTCCACAGTTTTTTGAAAGAAGAAAGTTTGATTATTTACAAGCAAAGGATGGCTTGCGACAAGTGCTATGGGGCTTATTCAAGAAATTAGTTATTGCAGACAACTGTGCAGAGTTTGCCAATACGATATTTAACAACTCCACTGAATATGGAGGTAGTACTTTAGTGCTGGGCGCAGTATTTTTCACTTTCCAGATTTACGGGGATTTTTCGGGTTATTCTGATATAGCAATTGGAACATCAAGATTATTTGGGTTCAATTTGATGCAGAATTTTGCCTTCCCTTATTTCTCAAGGGATATAGCAGAGTTTTGGCGCCGATGGCATATTTCACTTTCCACCTGGTTTAGAGATTATTTATACATCCCGTTGGGTGGCAGTAAAGGAAGTAAGGTGCAGCAGATAAGGAATATCTTCATCATTTTCCTTGTCAGTGGATTTTGGCACGGTGCAAATTGGACTTTTATAGTTTGGGGAGCTCTGAACGCCATTTATTTTATTCCATTGTTGTTGTTTGGTACCAACAGAAAAAATCTTGAGACCGTAGCAATGGACAAGAGACGTCCGAGTTTGAGGGAATTTTCTTCTATTCTAGGCACTTTTGCATTGACCGTGTTCTCATGGATATTTTTTAGGGCTGAGAGTATGAGTCATGCCATGAGCTACATATCCGGGATATTTACTGCACAGCTATTTCAGGTTCCTGACTTCTCGGTGTTCCCCGGAGCACTTACCATATTGATATTGATCTTCGGATTTCTTGTAGTGGAATGGAAGGGCAGATTTGGTCAATATGCCATTTCCAGGATGCAAGCAATGCCGAGTAAAGCCCGCAGATGGTCCATTTATTTCCTGATCATACTGATCATCGATATATTCGGGAATACCTCAGAAGAAATAGAGTTTATATATTTCAACTTTTGATATTATGATGATAAAACTGTTCCTCAAACAAGTTTCTATTTTCCTCTTATTATTAGTAGTGCTCAATTTCTTATTGTTCATTTTAATCCGTGCATTTTATATTAGAGATTATGATCAAGTTGATTTAGGGTATTCAGAATACCTTCTTGCGGACTCCCATGGCACTCCCCTAGGTGATTTCACTGAAATCCATGATGTACATAATTTCTCGGGTCAAAGCGATTCCTATCTTGATATGGAGCGTAAGTTGAGATTTCTGATACGACATACCAAGGTAAAAAAAATCTATATCAGTGTAGATGACCACACCCTATCCCCAACGAGAGAGGATCAAAATAACCTGGACAGATCTGCTTATTATAGTGATAGAGAGGATTATTCAAGTTATAAGGAATTCATACATGATAAGTACCTTAACTATTATTGTGTGTTTGTGAATGATAGGTATAGTTTAATAATAAAAAATTTCCTGCAGAATGAATTGTTTGATTTCTCAAAGTGGGGAGGAAGTAGATCTAAGAATTCCTGGGAGGACATGTCCGCTTTGCAGCAAAAAGAAATAAGTACAG
>Ga0209512_1002623_pt1 | contig 18652 bp, 21 predicted proteins | sample frozenSSSSmetaG_FD_184142 | JGI IMG/M metagenome (GOLD analysis project Ga0209512, IMG submission 184142) | Glacier valley bacterial and archeal communities from Borup Fiord, Nunavut, Canada, to study Microbial Dark Matter (Phase II) -... | ecosystem: Environmental > Aquatic > Freshwater > Ice >... | reverse complement strand
TTTACTTTATTTACGATGCTCGAAACAATGGAACATTATTCACTTAGTGAACTTAAAAAGTTTGCGCAAATTGCTAAAAATTACATCAACCTTTGACCATCTCTGGAACTTGTGTAGATACCTATGCCTATATGGGAAGGGTATATACCTCGCTGCTTTTGAACGAATGGGTGCAATGTCAGATCATCAGATAGTTATATTCCCCGCTCAAAATCGTGTAGAGCTGACAGAGTGGCTGGGGCTATTTATATCCTAACTTCTGCGCCGCCTCATGTACTAATTGCTCGTACATATCATGACGCATCTGACTGATTTCTCCTGTTTTTACCGCCGTTAAAACGGCGCAACCAGGTTCTGTATGGTGATGGCAATTGTAGAACTTGCATTGTCCCAAATGCGGGCGAAACTCGGGAAAGGCGCGCTCTAACATGCCTTCGCTTAAGTGATGCAATCCAAATTCCTGAAAACCGGGTGAATCAATAATTATGCTGCGTTCGTTTAAATGATAAGAACGCACAAAGGTGGTGGTGTGTTTGCCGGTATCTAACGCAGCTGAAATTTCACGCGTAGCGATGTCGGCTTCAGGGATGAGCAAGTTAATCAGAGAAGATTTCCCCATGCCGGATTGTCCAATCAAAATGGTGGACTGATTTTCAAGCAGAGGAAGAAGTGTATCTAAGGTTTGCTGTGGATTCGTTTTGGCAGAAACTAAATGGACTGGATACCCTATTTTTTGATACGGTTCCAGCCGTTTTTGTGCTTGCGGTAACAGATCAGTAACATCAATTTTATTGAGCACCAGATGCGCTTTAATTCCGCCAGCTTCCGCAGCAACTAAGGCGCGCGAAATCAAATCATCCGCAAAGCCAGGTTCAGTTGCTACCACGATAAATAATTGCGACACATTGGCTGCCAATAATTTAGAGCGATACTGATCAGAACGATAGAGCAATGTTTTTCGTTCTGTAATGGCTTCAATCACCCCTTGGTTTTTAGAAGTGAGTTTGTATTCCACTATATCGCCGACGGCAACATCGCTCTTTTTTCCGCGCGTAACACAGTTAAATAACATGTCTTGCGCTTCCACCAGATAATGCCGCCCGTGCGCCGCGACAACTAAGCCAGCCAACGAACCAGGCAACTTAGTCATCAGGAAAACGATTGTTGATAAATCGCATCAACTTTAGCTGCGCAAATGAAATCATTTTCCGATAAACCACCTTTGCCACCATTGACGCTGTGCGTATCAAATTTGATCAGGCAATTGTTATACGTTAAGGTGATTTCAGGATGATGATCTTCCGCATGAATGACGTAAGCGATGGCGTTAATAAATGCGAGTGTTTCGTAATAGTTTTTAAATTTAAAATTTTTGACGATGCGCTTATTTGCTTCACCATCTGTTTCATTCCAGCCGGGAATCGCTTTTAAATAATCAGCGACTTCCGTTTTTGTCAGTGCATTTTCAGCATGTTTGCATTTGAGTGCGAGTAATTCAGTTGTGTTGGGCATGCTATTTTCCTTTATTGATTAAGTAAGTGATTAATCCGCACTGAAGCCGGTGGATGACTATCATAAAACGTGGAATATAACGGGTCGGGAGTTAGTGTGGAAGCGTTGTCGTCGAACATTTTAACCAGTGCTGAAATTAAATCATCGGCCTTAGTATATTGCGCGGCAAATTCATCAGCTTCGAATTCATGTTTGCGTGAAGTGAGTGAGCTGATTGGTGAAAAAAAGAACGTGAACAAAGGCAAGGTCAACATAAACAGGAGCAACGCCATTGCATCATTACTTCCTGCAACGTTACCGATAATGAGTGGTTGAACTCCTAAGCCGGTATAAAACCAGATCTGCATTTTCAGAAATCCCAGCAACGCGAGAAACCCCAACGATAAAACGAAGATTAACGCGATCCGTTTGACGATATGTTTTTTCTTAAAATGTCCCAGCTCATGTGCCAATACCGCTTCAATTTCTTGCGGTGCCAAACGTTCAATTAAGGTGTCAAAAAAGACGATACGTTTTGCTGCACCAAAACTCGAAAAATAAGCATTACCATGCGCGCTGCGCTTCGATCCGTCCATCACAAATAATCCTTTGGAAGCAAAGCCGGTGCGTTGCATTAATCCTTCGATGCGAGTTTTTAAGCTTTCATCTTCAAGTGGCTTAAATTTATTAAACAAAGGTGCAATGACGGTAGGGTAGAGCACCATCATCAATAATTGAAATCCACTCCAGACCAGCCACGCATAAAGCCACCATAAATCGCCTGCATTGCCCATTAATTTTAAAATCACCCACAACAGTGGTAACCCGATAACGGCACCGATGAGCGTGTTTTTGATGATGTCGGTAAAAAATAGTTTTATCGTCATTTTGTTAAAGCCAAATTTTTCTTCCAGAACAAATTGGTGGTAGTACTCCATCGGCAAACCGATCAGGCCAGTGATTAAGGCAAAGCTGGTTAACAACCCGAGTTGATAGTTCATTCCGGTGCCAAGCAGAGATACTAAATGGACGGACAACCACTGCAACCCACCAAACAGCGTGAAAATCAGCAGCAGAATTGCGCCAATAAAAAGATCAATCAGACCGAGCTTAGTTTTGGCAATGGTGTAATCAGCTGCTTTTTGATGGGATGGCAGCGTGATTTTTTCCGCAAATTGTTTTGGCACCGCAGAACGGTGTTGCTGTACAAAACGAATCTGACGTGAAGCCAGCCAAAAGCGGCATCCTAAAGTCAACATTAAGAAAACAACGAACAATACCGAAAATGAGAATGAATCCATGTTGCTCCTGTGAGAAAATGGCGGGCTAACTACATAGGGACGTTTATGTCAAAACCCAACATTTTACCTTCATCTCCGACTGCTAAACCCAATGAATTTAATCTGGTTTGGATTGATATGGAAATGACCGGTCTTGATCCTGAGACCGATCGCATCATCGAAGTTGCCGCCGTGGTGACAGATATGGAATTGAATATTCTGGCTGAAGGACCGGTATTTGCGATTCATCAATCTGATGCCGTGCTCGATAAAATGGATTCCTGGAATAAAGGTACGCACGGCAAATCGGGATTAATTGATCGTGTTAAAGCAACGAGTATTACCGAAGCGGAAGCGGAAGAAGCATTGGTCGCCTTTTTAAAACGCTATGTTCCAACCGGAAAATCACCGATGTGTGGCAACTCCATTTGTCAGGATCGTCGTTTCATGGCGCGTGGCATGCCTAAGCTGGAAGCTTTTTTTCACTATCGTAATTTGGATGTATCCACGTTAAAGGAACTGTGCCGTCGTTGGAAACCGGAGTTGGTCAAAGGTTTTAAAAAGCATCAGAAACATACGGCGCTGGCGGATATTCTTGAGTCAGTGGAAGAGCTAAAGTACTACCGCGAGCATTTTATTGTACGGTGAGGTGGATGAACCGTATCTCCGTAGGGTGGGCACGTTTTTGTGCCCACCATGTTTGAGATACTGAAGAAAGTCAACATAACGAAACCATTGAAAAGTTATGGAATTTTTTCTCGAATATCAGTAATCAACGATGGTGGGCACAAAAAGCGTGCCCACCCTACGAAAACCTGTTCCTGGACTCAATGCACAGTTGGCCCGGCCCCGCAGCAATCCTTATGTTTTTTACCGCTGCCACAATTACACACTTCATCAGGTTCTTGTTTTAGCTCAACGGGAGAATGCGCATTTCGTATCGGCAGCCAATATTGATATAAATGCGGAATCGCTGCTTCAACCTCAATGGCTAATTTATGGCATTTGCCCGGGTCGTCCACTAACTTTGTTTCTTCTTCGGTGATCTCATCTGCACCGAGTAAATAAATCGGGCGCAATAGCGGTGCTAAAGGTGAAGATTTAAGTTTTTCCCAAGCTTCGGCACGTAATTGCATACCTTCCCAAAATCCCCATGCCCATGTTTCACCATCAATAATTTCTTTGCCGTTTAATTCATAAACACAAAATAGCGGTTCAAATTCTTTAGGCGCAACTTCAAAAGTCAGAGCGACCTCATTCATAAAACGCGCAATAAGATTAACAATGCGTTCAGACTGTTTTGCAGATTCAAATTGGGGTTCTTCGTCTTCCAGTCCCCAAACATTTGGTAACCATTCAGATAAAGGAATAATTTCAGGGCCAATCGCAATTGCTGTCAGGTAACCGTGCAAAGCATCCATGGTCATTCCATCATCCCCAACCGCATCTGACATTAAAAAGTGATCAAGTTCGTCAAATTCTTTGTCTGAGAGTGGTTTATCTAAATTCATGGCATACCTTTGTTTGCGGAAAGCTGGCAGTTTATCGCTTTGCTGTTGTTTTGTGTGGGCTAGTAGTACATCGATTCACTTATTTTGTCTCTTAAAATCGTGCCTTTTTCCGTCTGGCGGCGTTGCTCGTCATTGCTTAGCTTGCTAAGCGGCTTCCTCGCGCCTTGCCAGACAAAAAAATCCATCAATTTCTAAGAGACAAAATAAATGAATCGATGTACTAGTAAAATAGCGCAGATTATTTACCGGGGAAAAAGATGACTCAGGATGAACTCAAACATGAAGTGGCGCGTGCTGCTATTCCTTATGTGGTTGTTGGGAAAATTGTCGGCGTTGGAACAGGTTCCACAGCGAATTTCTTTATCGACGAGCTGGCAAAAATAAAAGATCAAATTCCTGGCGCGGTGGCGTCTTCGGAAATAACTGCCGCCCGTTTGCGTGGACACGGCATTAAGGTGTTTGATTTAAATGAGGTGACGTCCATTCCGGTCTACATCGACGGTGCAGATGAAATTGATTACAACGGCGCGATGATTAAAGGTGGTGGTGCGGCGTTGACGCGTGAAAAAATCGTCGCTTCCGTTGCTGCGCAATTTGTTTGTATTGCAGATGGTTCAAAATTAGTGAAAGTATTAGGCAAATTTCCTTTGCCCATCGAAGTCATTCCAATGGCGCAAGCTGTTGTGGCGCGTGAGTTGAGTTTGTTGGGGGGTAATCCCGTGTTGCGCATGAAAGACGGTCAGCCTCTGATCACGGATAACGGCAATATGATTTTGGATGTGCACGGTTTAGAAATTACCAAGCCGGTTGCGATGGAAGCATTGATGAACAATATCGTCGGAATTGTGACGGTGGGTTTGTTTGCTAAACAAGGGGCGAATGTGTGTTTGTTGGGGATGACGGATGGGGTCCGGACTTTGACGTTTTAAATTTCAGCATTCCAACCAGCTTCTTTTTGATGTCGGACGGCAACAATGACGACTGATTTTCCATCGAAGTGGTACAGAACAACATAGCCGCTATCACCAAAACTAATAAGCCACTCACGATACTCTGGTTTTGTAACGTCAGCTGGCTTACCGACGTTAGCTTGTGCGGCAATGATTTCTACTCCCTTATCAATAGCTACCGCAGCACGTTTTGCAGCACCAGGGTTTTTTTTTGCCAAAAAGCGATAGATACGTTGTAAATCAAGAAGTGCAGAAGGTGACCAATTTAAACGTGACATTCCGGCGGCTCCAAATCTTCACCCGCTGCGAGTTTAGTCAGCCATGCACTAGCTTCCTCCTGTGTTACATGCAAACCAGTGGATTGGTATTCATTCCATGCCCGGATACCATCCTGGAGAAAAGCTTCATGTTTTTCTTCCCGAACAACATATTGCTCGATAGCTTCACACATCATCCAGTGTGTTGTCCGGTCACGGGCATCAGCAAGATATTTAATCCGCTTATGGATGTCCTGTTTAAGTTTTACCGCAACGGGGCGAGTGGTGGAGGTTGGCATAATATTTATACTTTCAAGATAAACGGTATAACTAAGTATAACAAAATTATACCTGGTTATACCAAACTAATTTACTCCGTTGGGGGTACATACCCCGCAGCCGCATCTGCTCCCTCACCAAAAAAATGCTTTTCCATCTGAGTCGCTAAATATTTACGCGCTCTGACATCGGCCAAATTCAGCCGGTTCTCATTCACCAACATCGTCTGATGTTTTAACCAGCCAGCCCAAGCTTCTTTGCTGACCTGTTCATAAATCCGTTTGCCCAGCTCACCCGGATACGGTGGAAAATCCAAACCTTCTGCTTCTTTGTTTAATTTAATACAGTGAACCATGCGACTCATAAGAACTCCTAAAGTTGTTTGATTAAGACGATCGATTTGCGCTGCCAGTTGTACATGCGCTGTCTGTCTTTGGGTAAGCCATCTACTGTGGCGGTAACGAAGCCGCGTTTTAAAAACCAATGTGCGGTTCGGGTAGTCAGGACAAATAATTTGGACAACCCGGCACGGCGGGCGCGTTTTTCCATATGGGTCAGAATGCGCTCACCATCGCCCTGACTTTGTACTTCCGGATTGACCGTTAAACACGCCATTTCGGCCATACCTTCGGCAGGGAAGGGGTAAAGCGCTGCACAACCGAAAATGACATTGTCATGTTCGATCACCGAGAAATTACTAATTTCACGTTCAATCAATTCACGACCACGCTTAACCAATGTGCCGTCAGCCTCCAACGGTTCAATCAATTCAAGTATCCCGCCGATATCATCAATCGTTGCTTCACGCAGGCTTTCCAGATTTTCGTGCGTCAGCATGGTGCCGACACCGTCATGGGTAAATAATTCCAGCAGCACGGAACCGTCCATATTAAATGGCACGATGTGCACCCGCGGCACGCCGGCATTGGTGGCCTTGATGCCATGCTCTAAATAATAAGCAGCATCAGCTGGCAAATAATTGGCGGCTAATTCCGTTTTGGCTTGTTGCGACGATAACTCACGCAGCTCAAAACCATCCTGATCGGACAAGAGCGGTGTTTCAGTGATAAAAATTAATTTGTCGGCATTGAGTGATTTGGCCGCCGCAACAGCGACATCTTCCATCGTCACATTGAATGCTTCGCCGGTGGGTGAAAACCCCAGTGGCGATAACAGTACTAAATTGCCTGTATCTAAAATACGATGAATGGTGTCGTAAGCGATTTTTCGGGTGATGCCGGTCAGGCCGTAATCAATGCCATCCAGGATGCCGATCGGTCTGGCAGTAACGAAATTGCCAGAAATGATGCGAATCTCGGAATGTGCCATCGGCGTATTGGGTAACCCCTGACTAAATGCTGCTTCAATATCCAGACGCAATTCGCCGGCAGCTTCTTTGGCACATTCCAACGCAGCTGTATCGGTAATGCGTATGCCGTTATGGAAACGACCTTGCACATTACGCAAAGCCAGTTGTTCTTCCACTTGCGGGCGTGAACCATGCACAATCACAATTTTGATGCCAAGTGCGTGGAGCAGGGATAAGTCTTCCGCCAAAAAAGGCAATACGCCAGTAACCACGAGTTCACCCGGAAAGGCGACCACAAAAGTTTTGCCACGAAAAGCGTGGATATACGGCGCGACGGAACGCAGCCATTGCACGAATTGTTCAGGATTTTCCATACGCGAAATTATACCTCTCGCCATTCAAGATGTCGGAATAGAAATTGATGAATTTTTCGTCTGGCAAGGCGCGAGGAGGCGGCGTGGCGGTTCCCACGCAACGACGAGCAACGCAGTCCAGACGGAAAATTCATCGATTTATATCCGATATCTTGAGTGACGAGAGGTATATATGATAGTTTCTCAAGAGGCAGCTATAATTTCGTCCCTATGTCAACGTTCAAACCACCCATTACGGAAAAGCCCTGGCCATTCCGCAATCCTTTACCGCCAATATCTTTTCCGGAAGAATTGCCGGTCTCAGGCAAACGCGATGAAATCGCACGCGCCATTCGCGACAACCAAGTCATCATTTTGTGTGGCGAAACCGGCTCCGGTAAAACCACGCAATTGCCCAAAATTTGTCTGGAATTGGGCCGGGGCAAAACTGGTTTGATCGGACACACACAACCACGCCGCATCGCCGCCTCATCAACAGCAAAACGTATTGCGCAGGAATTAGGTTCTGAACCAGGCATGCACGTTGGTTTTAAAGTGCGCTTCACCGACACCTTGTCCAAAGGAGCCTGGGTCAAATTAATGACCGATGGAATCTTGCTGGCCGAAACGCAGGGCGATCCGCACCTCAAACAATACGACACCCTCATCATTGACGAAGCTCATGAACGTAGTTTGAATATTGATTTTTTATTGGGTTATTTAAAGCAACTGTTACCAAAGCGGCCCGATCTCAAAGTCATTATTACTTCAGCGACAATTGATGCCGACCGGTTTGCTAAGCATTTTGGCACCGATGCCAATCCTGCTCCGGTGCTTGAGGTATCGGGCCGCCTTTACCCGGTTGAAATTCGTTATCGGCCAGTTCAGGAAAACGCAAAAGAAAAAGACCGGGATTTGATGGAAGCGATTACGGATGCAGTGGATGAATTATGTCGGATAGGTTCTGGTGATGTGTTGGTCTTTTTACCTGGCGAGCGTGAAATTCGCGATGCGGCAGAAGCACTCAGAAAACATCATCCGGCACATGTTGAGATCCTTCCTTTATTCGCTCGTTTATCCGCCCAGGAACAAGAACGGGTTTTTAAAAGTACCAACGCGCGAAGAATTATTTTGGCCACCAACGTGGCCGAAACTTCACTGACTGTACCCGGAATTCGCTTCGTCGTTGACACCGGATTAGCGCGCGTAAAACGCTACAGTTATCGCAATAAAGTCGAGCAATTACAGATTGAACCGATTGCACAATCTGCCGCCAATCAACGTGCAGGGCGTTGTGGTCGGGTTGCTGCTGGCATGTGTATCCGGTTGTACGAAGAGGATGACTTCAAAGCGCGCAAGCCATTTACTGAACCGGAAATTTTGCGTTCATCCTTAGCCGCTGTTATTTTGCGTATGCGATCTCTGCATTTAGCTGATGTGGAACGCTTTCCCTTTCTGGAAGCACCGCAAGGCCGTGCGATTGCGGATGGTTATCAGTTGCTGCAAGAATTGGGTGCGTTGGATGAAGAAAATAAAATGACTGCGTTGGGAGTGTCGTTAGCAAAATTACCGTTAGATCCGCGCATCGCACGCATGATTTTGGCGGCGACGGAACAGCATAGTTTGAAAGAGGTATTAATTATTGCAGCCGCGTTGTCGGTGCAGGACCCACGTGACAGACCAATCGAAGCACAAGCGGCGGCTGATTTAGCACATAAAAAATTTGCTGACGACAAATCCGAATTCACCAGTTATTTAAAAATATGGACGTGGTTTGAAGAAGCGATTTTGCATAAAAAATCGAACCGACTTTTGCAGCAAACTTGTCGTGAAAACTTTTTATCGCAACTGCGCTTACGTGAATGGCGTGAAGTACATTCGCAATTGCTGACTATCGTCAAAGAACAAGGTTGGCGTATCAATGAAACTTCCGCGACTTACGAGCAGTTGCATACTTCTTTGTTGACGGGATTGTTGGGAAATATTGGTTTTAAAGGCGAAGAGGCATCTCAGTATCTGGGCGCACGCGCGATTAAATTTTCCATCTGGCCGGGGTCGAATTTAATTAAAAAAGCAGGGCGCTGGATTATGGCGGCGGAGTTGGTTGACACCAGTCGTTTATACGCACGTTGCATTGCGCAAATCGAGCCAGAATGGTTGGAGAAAATCGGCGCGCATTTGTTGAAAAAAAATGTTAGCGAGCCGCGTTGGGAAAAACGTGCCAATCAAGTTTCGGCATTTGAGCGTGCCACGTTGTACGGTCTGGTCGTCTACAGTCAGCGACGTATTCAATACGGTTTAACGCATCCGGAAGAAGCACGGGAACTCTTTATCCGTGATGCATTAGTCGGAGGTGAGTTCGACACACGCGCACCGTTTTTTGCACACAATCAACAGCTATTACGCGAGATTGAAAATTTAGAACACAAGTCGCGCCGCGTTGATGTGTTGGTAGACGACAGTTTGATTTTTGCTTTCTACGACAAACTAATCCCGCCAGGGATTTTCAACGGCATCACGTTCGAAAAATGGCATAAAGAAGCCACGCAAAATAATCCGAAATTATTGAATTTGCAGCGCGACGATTTAATGCGCCACGAAGCGGCTGGTGTAACGACTGACGTGTTCCCTAAAAAACTGGTGCAGGCAGGAGTTGAGCTGCAGCTCAGTTATCACTTCGCACCAGGCAGTCCGCGCGATGGTGTTACGTTGACCGTACCGTTGTTTGCGTTAAATCAAATTTCGCCCGAGCGTTGTGAATGGTTAGTTCCGGGCATGCTCAAAGAAAAGGTGCAATTACTTTTAAAATCGTTGCCGCAAAAAATCCGCCGGCATTGCGTGCCGATTCCCGATTACGCCGCCGGCTTTTGTGAACGTGTCACTTTTGGTGAAGGACATTTTTTAGATGTATTGATGGCCGATATTCGCAATCAAACTGGCTTACAAATTAAGCCGGATGATTTTAAATTTGAAACGATACCGGCACATCTGACAATGAATTTTAAAATCGTTGATGAACACGGCAGACAGTTGGAAATGGGACGTAATTTAGCCGGTTTGCGGATGGAATTGGGTGGCGACGCGCGTGCGAGTTTTCAGAAATTGGTGAGTGAAAAGCACGTCAATGGTGGGGAGAATAAACCTGCTTTAAAAGAAAAAACCGTCGCAACTTCAACACTAGCGGACGCAGTTCAAAGTGAGGATATCGTCGCATGGACATTTGGGGAGTTGCCGGAATTGCTGGAAATTGGTCAAATCAGTGGGCGAACCCGACAAACGTTAATCGGATATCCCGCTTTGGTCGATAAAGAAACGGCATGCCAATTGCACGTGTTCGATGATCCCGATGTGGCAACCAAAATGCATCGTGGTGGATTGATGCGTTTGTTCGCATTGCAACTCAAAGAACAACTCAAATTTTTAGAAAAAAATATTCCTGGCTTGCAGCAAATGGGAATGCAGTTTATGAGTTTGGGATCGCAAGAAGAATTGCGCAAACAAATTATCGAACTCGCTTTTGACCGCACATTTTTGCAAGCGCCATTGCCGAAAAATGCTGAACAATTTTTGCAACGCAAAGAAGAAGGGCGCGCCAGATTGAATTTACTTGCTAACGAAATTGCGCGTTTAGCCGGCGTCATTTTGGCGGAATTTTTTGGTTTGCCTAAGAAGCTGCAAGGCATAAAATCACCATCAATAACCGACATGCAAACACAGCTACGCGCCTTGATGAGTAAGCGCTTTATTTTGGAAACGCCGTATTCGCATCTGGTGCATTACCCGCGCTATTTGAAAGCGATTTCGGTACGCCTGGAGAAAATGCGCAGCGATCCAGCGCGCGACGTGAAGCTAATGCAAGAATGGAATCAGGCTGCATCTGATTGGCAGCGCACCAGTTCTCAGGCAAAAAATAGTGATTTGAAATTGCAAGAATACCGTTGGATGTTGGAAGAGTTGCGCGTTTCATTATTTGCTCAAGAATTAAAAACACCAATGCCGGTTTCGGTAAAACGTTTGCAGAAAGTTTGGGAGAGTTTGCAGCGGTGAGTTTTTTAGTTGTAGGGCGGGCACGCTTTTGTGCCCACGCGGTTGGTTGATCATTAGTTTCTTAATGTATGTCTCGGTTGATCAATGACCGCGTGGGCACAAAAGCGTGCCCATCCTACGAAAACCGTCTCACCTAAGGCGTAAACCGAATCACATCTTGATAACGTGCATAAATCGTCTCAATGTCCTCTTTATCTAATTTCTTCAATCCGGCATTGAACTTATCGCGTAAAGCAACATCATGAAATCCGACGCGGTACGGCGTCTTTGGAAAGATAGGGTAGATAACAACCGGCGACAATGGTGCGCCAAAGATGCTTTTACCGAGCACCTGATTCAAGTAAGTAAAAATAGCCCGGTCGGCGATGATGACATCCACTTTGCCTTCGTTGAGCAGCCGGTTTTGATTGAGTTGTTGGTTTTCTTCAGAATAAAGCGGATCGCTTTGTGCAAAGCGTCGGAATGAATCGCCCAGATAATGTGTCGCTCCACGGAATGCACTGACTTTTAATCCCGTTAAGTCTTTCAAACCGGTGATCGATAAATTGTGCGATTTAAGTGTGATCGCCACGTTTTGAAATGTGACGTAGACATCCGAATAGTTGGCCTGAATCGCAGAATCTTTATTGACGGTGGCTATGCCGTCCACCATTTTTTGTTCATACAAAGACTCTTTACGTTCGACGGAACCGAAAACAGGCACCAGCTTGTAACCCGCTTTTTGCAATGCTTCACGCACGATCTCTACTTCGATGCCGTTCTCAGTCTTTTCGATGGAATAGGGAGTCCGTGCATTGTTGAATGCAATTTTTACTTCTTCTTCCGCATAACTGGTTGGGAGCGCCAGAAAAATTAACGACGCAAAGATGAATTGATGGGGGATAGATTTTTTGAGACGGGAAAGAATCAACGTAAGCATTTTTAAGACTCCTAGTTGAACGAAGCCGTTGATTCTATATTAATTTCTGACAGGGAAACTTAACTTGATGATGCCAGGGAGTTACGTAAGCTGTTCAAGTAAACAATAAGGGTATTAAATTCAATTCGGTTGATGAATCAGATCTGGGCCGGGTGGATTGGAGTTCCATTTTACTTCAATGAGAAATTAAAATCGGGATGAACGAAACCGCTTAAAAATAACTATAAAGCGGTTTGTTAAGGGACAAAAAGCACAGGGTATGTGGATTAAAAAGTGAGATTAAACCATCCCACTTCGCAATTAATACGTGTTTTGGCAGCGTCTGTACAACTGAGCCAGTTGTTCCCGCAATTCCTGATGTTCGTGTAATGAAGATTGCGTCTTAGCGAGTGCTCTTTGTACCAGCTCTTTCGCTTTTTTTGCATTGCCGGCTTTGACAAAACAATCAGCAGCAAAATAGTCTAAAACCGGGTCTTCCATCGCGCCGACCAGTTGCTCATAAAAGGCTTCCGCTGCAGAAATGCCTTCTTTGCGCCAGATCAGTGTTGCGTAGCACGCGTATGGTTGCGGGAATACAGGAAATAGCATCAGGAAGACGGAAAGCACGCACTGTTCGATATGAAAGTCGCCACAATCATAAAAACTATTCGCCGCTTCTGAGAATAATTTCAATGCTTCTGCATTTTCTTTAAGCTCATTCGTCACTATTTTGTTGATTTCTTCCGGAGATCCAAGATTATCCAGCAATCTTTGTGAGACATCCGCCACAAAACCAGTACATTTTTCACTATAGATCTGCAATCCCTCTTTGATTAATTTGCTGTTCTGCTCAAAAAGGTGATGAATTTGCTGAGTAGTCTGTTTGGCGTGTTGTTCCGCATCTTTAAGCGACTTGAACTGAATCCCTTGCTGTTGGGTTACTGCTACTGCCAAATCTTCGATGTATTTGTTGATGTCCTGTTGTTGCACGGCGGTCTCCATCTGTGTATGAGAAGCTAACTTTAGTAGCTTCGTTCCGGTTGCGCAATTAGGGTTAACCACAAAGAAAATAAAAAGCACATATTGCTGTGGTAAATGTTGTGCGCTATAATTGCCGGCTTTTCTGTCCGCGTATTTATTTTTGGGAAATATTATGGTTGTTATTCGTCTGGCTCGTGGTGGTGCAAAAAAGCGCCCTTTTTACAATATCGTAGCGACTGATTCACGTAATCGTCGTGATGGCCGTTTTATTGAACGTATCGGTTTTTATAATCCGGTCGCGTCTGGTTCTGCTGAGACAGTGCGTATTGCACAAGATCGCTTAACCCACTGGAAGGAACGTGGCGCGCAATTATCGCCAGCTGTTATACGCATAGTCGCTTTAGCCGCTAAGCAAACTCCGGCCGTAGCAGCGTAAAGTTGGTTGTGAGCTTCGTGAAGTTGGCTCATGACTCCTGAAATTATGCAGCGTGCAATGACAACTCCTGTACCGGCTGATCTGATATCGGTTGGGTATATTACCGGTGCTTACGGCGTACAGGGATGGGTCAGAATTCATCCTTATTCAATCGAAGCCAGTGCTTTGCTGCATGTAAAGACGTGGTGGCTTGGTAGGGGTGAAAATAAGGGCGAAGTGCGTTCAGAAGTTCCGACTGAAGTACATGATGTTGAAAAGTTGGAAGCAAAGCGGCATGGCGATGATGTCGTAGCACGCATTATGGGAGTTATCGGACGTGACGCGGCAGAAGCTTTAAAAGGTTCTGTTATTCAGATTCAGCGTAGTCATTTTCCTGTGCTTTCAGACAATGAATTTTACTGGCTTGACTTAATCGGTTTAGCTGTTGAGAATTGTCAGGGCGAAAGCTTGGGTGTGGTTGCTGATCTGATCGACAACGGTGCACATCCTATTCTTCGGGTCGTTCAATCTAAAGAAAATGAAACAACGACAACTTCCCCGGCGCGCGAATATCTGATCCCGTTTGTTGCGCATTTTGTGCCAACCGTTGATCAAAAAAATAAAAAAATTATCGTCGATTGGGGACTGGATTACTGACCGCAGCGTTTTTTAGGATATGGCGATCAAAATGCAATTTGATGTTATTACGCTTTTTCCTGAGATGTTCGTGGCGCTTACCCAATCAGGTATCACCAGACGCGCATTTGAACAAGATAAATGTGCATTAACACTCTGGAACCCGCGTGACTTTACCTCAGACAAACATCGTACCGTAGACGACAGACCATACGGCGGCGGCCCGGGCATGGTGATGATGGTGAAACCTTTGCAGTCCGCCATTGATGCAGCTAAAAACGCTGCCAAATTGCGTCAGACTCAACCAGGTTTGACGTCGCCCAGAGTGATTTATTTATCTCCGCAAGGGAAACCGCTTACACATCAGCGGGTGATGGAATTATGTGGTTATTCCGGCCTGGTTTTACTTTGTGGGCGTTATGAAGCAGTAGACCAGCGTTTGATTAAATCGTGCGTTGATGAAGAAATAAGTTTGGGAGACTTTGTCTTATCTGGCGGTGAGTTACCCGCCATGGCATTAATGGATTCAATAATTCGGCAATTGCCTGGCGTGTTGAACGATGAAGACTCAGCAGTGCAAGATAGCTTTGTGCGTGGTTTGTTAGATTGCCCGCACTATACTCGCCCGGAAGTGCATGATGGTGTTTCTGTTCCAGACGTATTGTTGAGCGGAAATCATGCTGATATCGAACGATGGCGACATGAGCAGGCATTACTGGCTACGCAGCTGAAACGCCCGGATTTAATAATAAAAGCGCGCACAGCAGGGTTGTTGAGTAAAGCTGATGAGCAATTTTTAAAAGAAAAGAATTCGTAAGCTAATCCGTAGGTTGGGCTAACGCTTTATCAGCCCAACATTTTGCGCAGAATGTTGGGCCGATAAAGCGTTAGCCCAACCTACGAGAAATTTTGAAAAGTAGTAAGTGGTGTGTAGTAAAAAAGAGAGCAGCAACGTAGTTTTATATGATTAACCCCATCCTCTACTGGTCAGATGCCAGAAGACGGATGACAGAGGATAGTAAATAATGTGCGCCAAAGGCGCGGTAGTTTTTATACTGTTCCCTGACATCTGTCATCTGATACCTGTGTATCAGCAAGATGGTTACCGGAGTTAAAAATGGATCTGATCCAACAGCTTGAACAAGAAGAAATCACCCGTTTGGGTAAAGATATCCCTGAATTTGCACCTGGCGATACCGTTGTCGTGTATGTCAACGTAGTCGAAGGTGCGCGCAAACGTGCTCAGGCGTACGAGGGCGTTGTTATTTCCCGCCGTAATCGCGGTTTGAATTCAAATTTCATCGTGCGTAAAATTTCGTCCGGTGAAGGTGTTGAACGTACGTTCCAATTGTATTCGCCACTGATCGCTTCGATCGAAGTGAAACGTCGTGGTGATGTACGTCGCGCTAAGTTGTATTATTTGCGTGAACGTTCAGGTAAATCGGCACGTATTAAAGAAAAATTGCCTGCACGTAAAAGCAAGGCTACAGGCCAGGCTACAGCTCAACCTGTTCAATCAGAAACAGCTGAATAACGATGTGTTAGTCAGAATAAAAAGGGCGCCAAATTTTGGTGCCTTTTTTTTCGGACTGAGTTTGATTTAGCTTAGGGAGTTAACATTGACCGTTCTTGTTTTTGACCCGCAATCCGCCACGATTGATGCTTTTGCTGGTGAAGCAGCCTTAGATCAATCACGGCTGAATTTGGCATGGATACGCCAGCGTTTTGATCATCCGCCGAAATGGCAGCCTGAAATTAGCGGCGAACCTAGCTTATTTCCGGCGGATAAAAATTTTACGGATGCTTCCGTGTTAATCGCCCTCGTAGAGCGCGAGAGCGGGTTGCATTTGCTGTTCACACGACGCACGGCACATTTAGCACAACATCCCGGACAAATTAGTTTTCCTGGCGGTCAGGTAGACGCAACAGATAACAACATAATTGAAACGGCATTGCGTGAAGCGCAAGAGGAAATTGGTTTAAACAAGGAACGAGTGGACGTTTTTGGTACCTTGCCTGATTACTTCACGGGTACCGGATATCGTGTCACACCGGTAGTGGCTGCCGTGACATCGTTGCCAGTGTTGGAATCCAATGTAAATGAAGTTGCAGAAATTTTCGAAGTGCCGCTGCCTATTTGATGGATGGCAGCGTACACCAGCGTCGCAGCGGTGTATTTCTTCAGCAGAGTCGTCGTACTTTCTACGCGATGCCATATCAGAATTATTTTATCTGGGGAGCGACTGCGGGAATGTTACGTAATTTATTTCATTTTTTACGGGCGTAGATTAGTCGTTGCCGTGTAACAGTCTTACGATGGGTAAAAATACTAATTCATTTAAGCTCTGGCCTGAAATAGAATCCGGCAACGTGTCAGAAACATTCTTTGATAATCTCTAATATCAGTGAGGCAGGAAAAAATGAATTTGCGTAAGGCGACAACATCAGACTTCGAGGCAATCTGGCCTATTTTTCAATCAGTCATATCCACCGGTGCTACTTACAACTTTGCTCCCGATACGGATTATCAAACGGCATTTGATTATTGGTTTTCTCAAAGCGCCACAGCGTACGTAGCGGAAGAGAATGGGAACATTGTTGGTACATATAAATTGATGACATATCAACGTGATCAGGGTTCCTGTGTCGCTAATGCGGCGTTTATGGTTGACCCTGATTGCAGCGGTCGTGGGATAGGGAAAGCGCTGGGATTACATTGTTTAAAAGAAGCAAAAAAAGCGGGCTATAAAGCAATACTGTTTTATTACGTAGTCAGTACTAATGAAAGTGCAATAGCTCTTTGGAAAAAATTAGGATTCATCGTTGTAGGTACTGTACCCGAAGCATTTTTGCATCCAAAAAAAGGTTTTGTGGATGTATTTCTAATGCACCGTTTTCTTGATGATATTGAGTGTTAATTATGTGGAATAAATTGTTCATCAGTCCGTTGGCCGCTGTATTACTTTGTTCGATGTCCTTATCGAGTTTTGCATCGGACGAAATGATAATAAAGATTGGTCACGTCGCGCCGATTTCAGGACCCATCTCCCATTTAGGTAAAGACAACGAAAATGGCGCGAAAATGGCGATTGAAGAATTGAATGCTCAAGGCATCGTCATTAATGGCAAAAAAGCGAAATTTGTACTTATTGCCGAAGATGATGCAGCAGATCCAAAGCAAGGAACTGCAATAGCGCAAAAATTAGTGGATGCAAAGGTAAACGCTGTTGCCGGCCATATGAATTCGGGTACTTCAATTCCCACCTCAAAAATATATTTCGACGCGGGCATCCCACAAATTGCTACCTCTACTTCCACTGAATATAACGCAAAGGGCTATAAATCGACATTTCGGGTGGTGGCAGATGACGGCCAACTGGGCGGTATGTTGGGCCGATATGCGGTAGAAAATTTGCATGCCAAAACCGTTGCTGTGATTGATGACCGGACTGCGTACGGCCAGGGCCTTGCGGATCAGTTTATTAAAGAGATAAATAAAGAGATAAAGCGAAAAGCCCCTAGCGTAAAAATTACGCAAAGACACTTTACTACTGATAAATCGACTGATTTTAATGGAATCTTAACGGCGATTAAGGCAAGTAAGCCGGATGTTATTTTCTATGGCGGTAATGATGCCGTCGCCGGTTCGATGTTGCGTCAAATGAAAACGTTGGGTATTCACGCCCGGCTGATGGGAGGAGATGGAGTTTGTACCGAAAAATTAGCGACGCTGGCCGGAGATGCGCTTAAAGAAGGACAAGTTGTTTGTGCTGAAGCTGGCGGTGTGACTAATACAGAGAAAAAGGCATTCGACGAATTTTTCATTGCGTATCAAAAGCGGTTTGGAATTCCTGTGCAAATTTATGCGCCCTATGTCTACGATTCCGTGATGTTATTCGCCAGCGCAATGCAGCAAGCGAAGTCGTCTGATCCTGCTGTTTATCTTCCTTTTTTACAAAAAATCCATCACAAAGGAATAACCGGAAATATTGCTTTTGATTCAAAAGGTAATGTGAAGGAAGGAACGATCACCTTATACACATACAAAGCGGGTAAGCGTACATCGTTTGCTTCCGTTCGAGGGTAATCACCAGAGTCAATATATCCAGCTTGAGTACACAGGGCGATTGCATGAAGCCCCGCATTTTTATAGCCCCCAGCTAATGCGTAGGTTGGGCTAACGCTTTATCAGCCCAACATTCTGCGCAGATGTTGGGCTGATAAAGCGTTAGCCCAACCTACGCG
>Ga0209512_1002621_pt1 | contig 18674 bp, 17 predicted proteins | sample frozenSSSSmetaG_FD_184142 | JGI IMG/M metagenome (GOLD analysis project Ga0209512, IMG submission 184142) | Glacier valley bacterial and archeal communities from Borup Fiord, Nunavut, Canada, to study Microbial Dark Matter (Phase II) -... | ecosystem: Environmental > Aquatic > Freshwater > Ice >... | reverse complement strand
AGCGGCGCATGCCGGCCTACAACCGGGCGCTCCGCAAGAGCGACGACGTGTGCGCGTGGCGGCTCGTGATCGCCAAGGGACCTGTGCGGCCGTCGCGCCCGCGCTGGAAGCTCGCGATCGCGCAGCCCGACGATCTCTTCTTCGCGCAGGATCCCGACCTCTACGGTCCGTTCGCGTCGCCGCGCCAGGCGGGGGTGGCGTTGCGCGCGATCGCCGATGCGCACGGGTTGTGTCCGGTGGTGCTCAAGCTGGAGAAGGGGCTGCCGGGAAAGCCTTGTTTCGCGCACCAGGTGAAGCGTTGCCGGGGCGCGTGCGTGGGGCTCGAGACCATGGACGAGCACACGGCGCGATTGAAGGACGCGCTGGCATCGTTGGCGGTGACGCCGTGGCCGTTCGACGGGGCGGTGGCCTTTCGCGAAGGGTCCGTGCTGCATGTGGTGAACGGATGGGCCTACATGGGGATTGCGACGGATGTCGAGGGGGCGCGAAGGCTCGCGGTGTCGCGGCAGAATTTCGATCACGACGTGTATCGGTTGCTGGTCCAGCGGGTCGGGGAGATGGGGGTCATCGCGCTGGGGGGATGAGAGGCCGACGCGGTGGTGCGGGTGGTGCGATCGGATTGGTCTCGTTTGAATTGTGTGTGTGCTTCCGGGGCCAAAAGCCGTCCTTCACGGCGCGCTCGAAAATCTTGTCACGGAGCCCCTACGAATGGCAGGTTTCCGGCGCGGAACCTGAACCCCACTGTGGCTCGACATGGACACCAGCGGCCGTAGCCCGCCGCCCGGTGAAAGCGCGCTTTGCCACACTTCGCCGACAGCCGGGCTGGACCATGCTCGGTTTCACCAGGTCCTGCGCGGCGACTGCCGTGATGCCCTGACCCATCTCATCTCCAGCACGATCGGCCCGATGGCGACATGCGCCATTGGCGCGAAGTCCTTCAAACCGTGGCAACAAATCTTGGGGTCCAGCGCTGGGCAATTGCCGTGGGTCGAGCTCATCCCCAACAGGATGCTTGTGGCCGCGGGCTGGCCGCCTGGCACGCTGCACACGCGCGGCCTAGAATCTGCAGGCCTTCGGGGTCCAACCCCCTTGATCCACCAAAACGGAACTGTCCAACATGAGCACCATTCTCGTCACAGGCGCCAGCCGAGGCATCGGCCTTGCCACCGCTCTGGCGTTCGCGCGCGCCGGCCACAAGGTGGCTGGCGCCATGCGCAACCCGGCGGCGGCGCCCGAACTTGCACGCGCCGCCGCCGCCGAGCGGCTGGCCGTTTCGGTGTTCACCATGGACGTGGATGACGATGCCTCGGTGAAGGAGGCGGTGCAACGCGTCGAGGCCGAGTTGGGACCGATCGAGGTGCTGATCAACAACGCCGGCATCGAGCGCACAGGGTCGGTGGAAGAGATGCCGGTCTCGGATTTCCGCGATGTGATGGAGACCAACTGCTTCGGCGCTATACGCTGCATCCAGGCCGTGCTGCCGGGCATGCGCGCGCGGCGCAGCGGCTGCATCGCCAACGTGACTTCGATTTCCGGCAAACTCGCTTCGTCACCGTTCGGCGCCTATTCGGCCTCGAAGTTTGCGCTCGAGGCCGTGTCCGAGTGCCTGGCGCAGGAGGTCAAGCCCTTCGGCATCCGTGTCTGCGTGGTCGAGCCCGGCATCATCGACACCGACATGGCACGCGACATCAGCGGGGCCAGTGACGTGTCGGCCTACCCGAACCAGCGACGCATGGCCGGGTTTTTCGCCGCCGCACTGAAGCAGCCGACGGCGCCTGGCGTGGTGGCAGACAAGCTGATCGAAATCGCCGAAGGCGGCAGCTGGCAGTTCAGGCACCCTGTGGGACCCAGCGCCGCGCCTTTCATGCAATGGCGCGCAGCGCTCAGCGATGAGGCATGGGTCGAGTGGGGTGCACTCGACGACGAGGCCTGGTACGCGCGGGTCAAGGCCGACTTCGGAATAGACGCGCGGCCCGATGCCGGCTGATGGACGGTCTACGCCAGCGTGCGTTCTGGATGTCGACGGTGCCTTTGCCGTGCAACCGGGCGTGACCGCTTCAGGGCGCACAGGGAGTCCAACTGTCATCTGCGTGGACCACGGATAGAAGTACGGGCGACCGGGCCCGAACTGGCGGGCATGGATTACAACCATGGGGTTAAAACGACGCACCGAGGAATCCGATGCCAATGAGTCTTCGCGCACTGCCCCTTACCCTGGCGTTCCTCGTGACGCCCGCTGCTTGGGCCCAGCCTTCGACGGCGCCCGCCGCGCCCGCCAACCCGGCCAGTAGCCTGTCCTTCTACGTCGGCCAATGGAACGAGTCGGGCGAATCACGCGCCGATCCAGCCGAAGCCTTCGGCAAGCTCAGCGGACGCGAGCGCTGCGACTGGACCTGGAACGCAGAAGCGGTGGCCGACGGACAGACCACGAAACTGCGCTACACCTTCGACCTGGTGGGCAAGACGGATCGGAAAATGACTGTCGAGTTCCAAGCCCCGGATGGCACATGGGCGCAGCTGCAAAAGGTGAACTACAGCCGCAAGCGCTGAGCTGAGCGCGGTTCGGTGCCTACAACGACTCGATGACCTTTTCGCCTGACCGCCGAGCCGGGCTTCGCGAGCAGTGATCCCAGCTTCGAAGCCTTGCCGGGATGCCAACGCCTTGGAGGTCTGCCGACCAGCCTGCCATTGAAGTCTCAGCGATATGAATGACGGGTCACGGAGCGCCGCGCCAGTACCGCTCATGGCCGGGTGTGGGAGATCACGAGCGGCCGCTTCGTAGAAGCGAAACTAGAAATGCGATGGCTCGCCGTCCGGCTCCTTCGGAGCAACCCGGCCGGCAGGTTTGGCTCGAAAGCCGACACACCCCTCAAGCAGCCGCCCTCACCAACCGATCCACTACCCCAGCCCATTCCCCCGCTTCCGGCGGCCGCTCGATCCAGATCTCTCGCGCCGTCAGCTCATCCAGCGCGCGCAGCACCGCATACAACTCGTGCGCGTACGTCGCGGCATCCAACGGTGCGCAACGCCACGGGCCCCCTCCAGCAGGAGCCGTCACCGACCAGCTCCACACCGCGACATCCAGCGGCACATCCATCAACGCATCCGCATCGACCAGCCGCACCGGCGTCGACGGCGCGTAATGCGACTCCAGCGTCCCCGGCGCCCGCGGCGCATCGCGGTCGGCGCCGGCCGGCAACGCGCCGATGACCTCGGCCAGCATCGCGGCCGTCACGCTGCCCGGTCGCAGCAGCACCGGCCCGATCCCGTCGAGTCGCGAGCAGTCGAGGATCGTCGACTCGATACCGACCGGACAATCGCCGCCGTCGACGACGAAGATCGTCGCGTGATCGACGACGGTGCTCGCGTCGTCGAACTCCGCCAGCACATGCGCGGCCCGCGTCGGACTGACACGGCCGAAACGATTGGCCGACGGGGCCGCGAGGCCGATCGGGCCGTGCCCGCGCAGCGCGGCGTAGCGGCCGAGCAGTTCCTGCGCGACCGGATGCGACGGGCAGCGCAGGCCGATCGAATCCTGGCCGCCGGCCGCCGCCGCGCCGACACCGTCGCGCCGCGGCACGATCAGCGTCAGCGGGCCGGGCCAGAAGGCTTCGACGAGCCGCATCGCCAGCGGCGGCATGTCGCGCGCCCACTGCAGCGGATCGGTGGTCGGCGCGAGATGGACGATCAGCGGATGGTCGCTGGGCCGCCCCTTGGCTACGAAGATGCGCGCGACCGCGGCGCCGCTCGCGGCGTCGGCGCCGAGGCCGTAGACCGTCTCGGTGGGGAACGCCACCAGCAGCCCGCGATCGAGCCGTTCGGCGGCCGCGTCCAGCGCGTCGTTCAGCTCGGGACCGAACGCGACCGCATTCACCAGCGGGCGATCCCGAGCACGTCGGCGACCTCGAGTGCGATGCGCTTCGCTTCGGCCGCCTGCTCGGCGACGATCGTCACGTGACCCATCTTGCGTCCGGCCCGCGCGTCGCGCTTGCCGTACAGGTGCAGGTTGGCCCCGGCGAACGCGCACACCGAGGCCCAGTCGGGCTCTCGCTGCACGCCGGCCGGGTCGAACCACAGGTCGCCGAGCAGGTTGAGCATCACGGCCGCGCCGTGGCGCCGCGTGTCGCCGAGCGGCAGGCCCGCGGCGATGCGCGCCTGCTGCGCGAACTGGCTCGTGATGCACGCGTCGATCGTGTAGTGACCGCTGTTGTGCGGGCGCGGCGCGATCTCGTTGACGAACAGCGCGAAGCCGTCGGCCCGCGTGACGACGAAGAACTCGACGCACAGCACACCGACGTAGTCGAGCGCGTGCGCGATGCGCAAGGTCGCCGCGACCGCGTCGGCCTCGAGCGCTGCGGTCAGGGAGGGCGACGGCACGGTGGTGACCGCGAGGATGCCGCTGCGATGGAGGTTCTCGGCCGGCGCGTAGATCGCGGTGCCGCCGTCCTCGCCGCGCGCGACCACGACCGAGACCTCGAACGCGAGGTCGAGTCGCTGCTCGAGCACCGCGGCCATCGAGCCGAAGCCGGCGAACGCCTCCTGCGCCGCGGCGCACGTCGCGACGCGGGCCTGGCCCTTGCCGTCGTAGCCGAGACGGCTCGCCTTGAGGATGCCGGGGAAGAGATCGTCGGACGCCGCGGCGAGGTCGGCGGCCGTCTCGATCACCGCGTGCGGCACGACGGCGATGCCGCACGACGCGATGAAGCTCTTCTCCGCGATGCGGTCCTGCGCGACGGCCACGCTGTCGGCCGACGGCGTCGTGAAGCAATGCTCGGCGAGGAACGCGAGGCTCTGCGCCGGGACGTTCTCGAACTCGGTCGTGACCGCCGAGCACTGCAGCGCGAGGCTTTCGAGCGCGGGGGCGTCGAGGTAGTCGGCCGCGATGTGCTCGTCGCAGACGGAGGCGGCAGGGCCGTCGCGCGCCGGGTCGAGCACCGCGACGCGATAGCCGAGGCTCTGCGCGGCCGACGCGAACATGCGGCCGAGCTGGCCGCCGCCGAGGAGGCCGAGCCAGTCTCCGGGTGCGACGACCCTGCGGTTACGCGACATCGCGCACGCCGCTCAGAGTTCGAGGCGCGCGTCGCTCGCGGCCTGCGTCTGCTGCGCGCGCCAGGCCGTGAGCCTCCCGGTCAGTGCGGCATCGCCGACGGCCAGCATCGCGACCGCGAACAGCGCGGCGTTCACCGCGCCCGCGCTGCCGATCGCGAACGTGGCCACGGGAATGCCGCGCGGCATCTGGACGATCGAGTACAGCGAGTCGAGGCCGTGCAGGTAGCGCGTGGGCACCGGCACGCCGAGGACCGGCACGGTGGTCTTGGACGCGAGCATGCCCGGCAGGTGCGCCGCGCCGCCCGCGCCGGCGATGATCGCCACCAGCCCGCCACCGGCGGCCGCGCGGGTCGCCGCTTCGGCGTACGCGAATAGGCCGTCGGGCATGCGATGCGCGGAGACCACGCGCGCATCGAAGGCGATGCCGAATTCCTGCAGCGTCTCGGCGGCGCCGCGCATCGTCTCCCAGTCGCTCGCGCTGCCCATCACGATGCTGACGCGCACGGCGGCGTCGAGCAACGCATCGTTTCCTGCATGCAACAGCTCGGCCGGCGGAGGCGAACGCGGAGGGGAAGTTTTTCGGGGCACGGTGAGGGCGCAAAAAGATCGCGTATTGTAAGGGCGAGGTTCCCGCCGTCCCAACGTCTTCCGTTCGCGCGCATCGCGCCGCGCCTCGATCGCACCCTTCCTCATGGCCACCGAACCCGGCAGTCCCAAACCGTCGCAGCGGCACATCCGCCTCACGTCCCACCCGGGGCAGCAGGGCATCGGCGCGGGATCGCCGCCGATCCGCTGGGGCGCCGCGACCGCGGCGGAGCGCGGACCGGTCGTCGGCTCGACCACCAACCGCAGCCAGCGCAACGTCATCGGCACCCACTCGGGTTCGTACGGCGTCTATCGCGCGCTCGCGGTCGCGGCCGGCAGCCTGACGAAGGGCCATCGCGCCGACCTGACCAACACGTCGCCGACCGATCTGATCGGCCCGAACCCGCAGTGGGGCGACGCGACGAAGATGGTATCGATCGACCCGTGGGGCGCATCGGTCTCCGACGTGTTCGCGAACTACATCGCGCTGGGCTACGACATCCGCCCGACGATCGCGGTGACCAAGGCGCACATCGACCTGCCGGAGATCCGCCACGCGATCACGTTCAACCGCCTGACCCCCGACAACCGCGTGCTGCTCGAGAACGGCTCCGCGGTGGTCACCAAGGTCGCGATCGAGCCGGTGTGGTACCTGCCCGGCGTCGCCGCGCGCTTCAACGTGGACGAGGTCGACCTGCGCCGCAACCTCTTCGAGGAGACCGGCGGCATGTACCCCGAGCTGGTCACGCGCAGCGACCTCGAGGTGTTCCTGCCGCCCATCGGCGGGCAGACGCTCTACATCTTCGGCGACCCGCGCGCGCTGGCCGACGAATCCGTGACGCTGACCTGCCGCGTGCACGACGAATGCAACGGCTCCGACGTCTTCGGCTCGGACATCTGCACCTGCCGCCCCTACCTCACGCACGCGATCGAGGAATGCATCAAGGGCGCGCAGCACGGCGGCGTGGGCCTGATCGCGTACAGCCGCAAGGAAGGCCGCGCGCTCGGCGAGGTCACCAAGTTCCTGGTCTACAACGCGCGCAAGCGCCAGATCGGCGGCGACAGCGCCAGCACCTATTTCCTGCGCACCGAGTGCGTGGCCGGCGTGCAGGACATGCGCTTCCAGGAGCTGATGCCCGATGTGCTGCACTGGCTCGGCATCACCAGGATCCATCGGCTCGTGTCGATGAGCAACGACAAGTACGACGCGATCACCGGCAGCGGCATCACGGTGGGCGAGCGCGTCGCAATCCCCGATGCGCTGGTGCCGGCCGATGCCAACGTCGAGATGCAGGCCAAGATCGCCGCGGGCTACTTCACCGACGGCGCGGTCCCCGATGCGGCGCAGCTCGCCGGCACGAAGGGGCGCGGGCTTGCCTGAGGCGAAGACGACCCCGGCAGCGTCCCTGGCGGAAGCCGATCCGTCGCGCAAGACGGTCCCCGCGGCGCACAGCGACGCGGAGCTCGACGCCGCGGTCCGCGTGCTGCGCGATCCGGCGACCATCCGCACGCGCTGCCATGCGATCGCGGCCGCCGTCGACGCGGGCCACTCGCCGCACTTCACGATCGATCGCATGCAGCTCGAGCCGGTCGCCGAACGCGTCGCGCAACTGACGCAGAGCCGCTTCCCCGACCTGCAGATTCCGTGTCACAGCCGCTGGCGTCACTTCGAGGCCGGCGGCGTCGATCGCAAGGAGCGTCTCGACGACCTGCTCGCCGGCCGCAGCACGCAGGAGATCGCGCGCTCGCGTATCGAGCTCACGCTGATCAGCGTGCTGCTCGACGCCGGCGCCGGCCCGCAGTGGCGCTACATCGAATACCCGTCGCTGACGCAACGCTACGCGCGGTCCGAAGGCCTCGCGGTCGCGAGCTTCCGCGCGTTCACCAGCGGGCGCTTCTCGTCGGATCCCGACGACCCGTGCCGCGTCGACGCCAGGGCGCTGATGACGATCGACTCGCCGACGCTGGCCACGATGTTCCAGGCCAGCCCCGGCAATCCGCTGGTCGGCATCGACGGCCGCGTGGCGCTGCTGCGCCGTCTCGGCGAGGCGCTGCACGACCAGCCGCAGCTGTTCGGCCTCGACGGTCGCCCCGGAATGATGTTCGACGCGCTGTCGGCCAGGGCGACAGGCGCCCCGAAGACGCTGCCGGCGGCCGACATCCTCGGCCTGCTGCTCGACGCCTTCTCGGCGATCTGGCCGAGCGGCCAGTCGTTCGAGGGCCGGCCGGTCGGCGACGTCTGGCCGCATCGCGATGCCGGCGGCGACGGCCCCAGTGCGGGCCACGTCCCGTTCCACAAGCTGTCGCAGTGGCTCACCTATTCGCTGCTCGAGCCGTTCGAGTGGGCGGGCATCGCGGTCGGCGGCCTCGATGCGCTGACCGGCCTGCCCGAGTACCGCAACGGCGGCCTGCTGATCGATGCGGGCGTGCTCGTCCCGAGCCGCCCGCGACGCCTCGCCAAGGCGATGACGCCAGCCGATCCGTGGATCGTTGAATGGCGCGCGCTGACGGTCGCCCTGCTCGACGATCTCGCGCCGATGGTGCGCGACCTCCTCGGCGTGACCGCGTCGGCCATGCCGCTCGCGTGCATCCTCGAAGGCGGCACCTGGGCCGCGGGCCGGGCCATCGCCGCCGAGCTGCGCAAGACGGGCGCGCCGCCGGTCACGGTCGACAGCGACGGCACCGTGTTCTGACCCCCTCCTCTTCCCCGAACGCCATGACCGACGTCGCCACGCCGCAAGTCCATCACCTCACGCATCCGCTGATCCAGCACAAGCTCACGCTGATGCGCGAGAAGTCGCGCAGCACCTACAGCTTCCGCACGCTGATGAACGAGATCGCGATGCTGATGGCCTACGAGGTCACGCGCGACATGACCACCAGCCTGATCGAGATCGAGACGCCGCTCGAGACGATGATGTCGCCGGTGATCGAGGGCCGCAAGACGGTGTTCGTGTCGATCCTGCGCGCGGGCAACGGCTTCCTCGACGGCATGCTCAGCGTCGTGCCGGGCGCGCGCATCGGGCACGTGGGGCTGTACCGCGATCCCAAGACGCTCGGCGCGGTCGAGTATTACTTCAAGATGCCGCAGGACATGCACGAGCGCGACGCGATCGTGCTCGACCCGATGCTGGCCACCGGCAACTCGGCCGTCGCCGCCGTCGACCGGCTGAAGGAAACCAACCCCAAGTCGATCCGCTTCGTGTGCCTGCTGGCCGCGCCCGAGGGCCTGAAGCACTTCGCCGAGGCCCACCCCGACGTGCCGGTGTTCACCGCCGCGATCGACCGCACGCTGAACGACCACGGCTACATCGTGCCGGGCCTGGGCGATGCGGGCGACCGCCTGTTCGGCACGAAGTAGCAGGCCCGCGCGAGACCCGACTAGCCCTCGAAGCCGCCCAGCTTGCGCTGGATGCCCTGCCGGTCTTCCTCTTCGCTCGCGATCGTCGCGATCATGTCCAGGACCTCGGACAGGAACAGCAGCTCGCGATAGGCGGCCAGCGAGAACCCCTGGCGGCTGCCGCCCCGGTCGTCGTTGAGCAGGCCGTCGATGGTCGCGCGGGCCTGCGGACCCGACCACGTGGTCTGCAGCTTCATCATCACCTGCGGATACGACTCGAGCTCGCGCGCCATCACGTCGGGCGACGTGGCCCACGCGGGCACCTCGGCGTTGAACAGCGTGCGAAAGCCCGACGCGAGCGCGTTGTACTGCGCCTCGCGCCCGGTCGACTGATACAGGCTGAGCAGCATCAGCCACACCGCCGCGCCGGGCTTCTCGGTGTCGCGGATGTGACGCGACAGCAGCGTCATCGCCTGCTTCGGATCGCCGAGCTGCACCAGCAGTTCGGCCTGCATCAACGCATCGGCGACCTCGACGACCTCGATGCGGTTCGCCGGCTGGTCGTGCCTGAAATAGGGATTGAAGCTGGTGCGATACGGACTCTGCGTCGGCAGCGGCGACTGACCCAGCGCGTCGGACGGCTGCACGCCGGAGTTGTTGGCATTGTTGACGTCCGTGGTCGACCACTGCGTCACCGCGTGATCGAGCGACGGCAGGTCGACCTTCGTGCCGCTGACCGTCACCGGCGAGCGCGCGGCCGCGCTGCGCTTGTTCTGGTCGAAGCCCCAGTCGGTGGCGCGCTGGATGCTCGGACGATCGATGGGGTCGTCGCCCTCGCGGTGCGTGCGGCGGCGCGACTGCATCGACGCCGGCCGCTCGTGACGGACCATGACGGCCACACGCCAGACCAGCAGCACGAACACCACGACCGCCGCCACGACCAGCACCACGGCCGTCCCGCCCATCCGCTCGACGAGATGGAGGAACGCCGATCGGTCGGCCATCTTTTCGGTCGATTGGGCGGACGCGACCTGCGCGAGAAGGAGACCCAGCGCGACCCGCGTGGAGACCCGACGCACGGACACCGGCGACGGGCGCGACACGGGTGGAACTGGATCAGGGATCATAGACGACACGGGCGGCTCTGGCCGGGAAACGACGCGCGACTGGCGACCGGCAGCCAATATTGCGCAAACTTTCCGATTCTAGCTGCCCGGCCGCCGTCGACACGAGATCGGCGATGCCGTTCCGACGAAACCGCGACAACCGGTGACAGACGGGGGCGGCCCCGTCCTGGCGGACAGGCGTCAGCCGAAGAGACGCCGCAGCGCCTCGCGATATTTGCCTGCCGTGCGCTCGACGATCTCGAGCGGCAACGGCGGCGCCGGGGCCCGCTTGTTCCAGCCCGGGACCGACTCGAGGTAGTCGCGCAGGAACTGCTTGTCGAAGCTCGGCGGGTTGCGGCCGGCGGCCCGCGCGTCGGCGTACGAGTCGGCCGGCCAGAAGCGCGACGAGTCGGCGGTCAGCACCTCGTCCATCAGCGTCAGCGTGCCCGCGTCGTCGAGGCCGAACTCGAACTTGGTGTCGGCGATCAGGATGCCGCGCGTGGCCGCGTGTTCGCTGGCGCACTGGTACAGCGCCACGCTGACGGCGCGCACGCGCTCGGCCAGGTCCGGCCCGATCGCCCGCACCACCGCGTCGAAGTCGATGTTCTCGTCGTGCTCGCCGAGATCGGCCTTGGTCGCGGCCGTGAAGATCGGCGCGGCGAGGCGCTCGGCATTGCGCAGACCCTTCGGCAGCGCGACGCCGCAGATCGCGCCGTCGGACTGGTAGTCCTTCCAGCCCGACCCGGCGAGATAGCCGCGGACCACGGCTTCGATCGGCAGCGGCTTCAGGCGCTTGACGACCATCGACCGGCCGCGCACCTGCTCGACCTCGTCGGGCTGCACGACGGCCTGCGGTGCGATGCCGGTCAGGTGGTTCGGCACGATGCCGGCCAGGAGCTCGAACCACGATAGCGCCATGCGCGTGAGCACCTCGCCCTTGCCGGGAATGGGCTCGGCCATCACGACGTCGAACGCCGAGATGCGGTCGCTGGTGACCATCAGGATGCGGTCGTCGCCGAGGGCGTAGTTCTCGCGGACCTTGCCGCGCCCGAGCAGCGGCAGGGAGTGGAGCGTGGAGGCGTAGAGGGTATGCAAGTGGAGCAAAGGGATGGATCAGCGCACGAACTCGACCGTGCGGATGTCTTCGAACGGGCCGCTGTAGTCGCCCAGATCGTTGGTGCCGACCATGAAGCAGCCGTTGATCTTCACGTCCAGCGCCTCGCCGTTGTTGAGCACGATGTGGGCGTTGCCGCGCTGGTTGCTCGCGTTCCAGTCCGATAGTTCGAAGCGACGGATGCGCGCCATCTCGACGAACTGGCCGTCGAGCGTCTTGAGGATCGGACGACCCTGGCAGTACTCCTTGATGTCGTCGCGCAGCTTGACGACCGTGCCGTTGCGCAGCGTGACGACGGCGCCGGTGAAAGGCGCGGCCTGCAACGGCGCGCCGGTGACAGCCGTCGCCGCACCGCCCTTCACGGTCGCGGCCACCACAGGCGGATCGACCGGACGCACGGGATCGATCCTGGCCGGGCCCGTCGACACGGCGTCGCGCACCTCGGACGCCTTCTGACTGACGAACGTCTTGCTCTTCTCGCCGAACACGCCGGCCTGCGACAGGATGGCAACGAGCCCGGTGACCGCCGTGATCACGGCCGCGGCCGCGGTCAGGATGCCGGGCAGCGTGGCCCACCAGCTGGTGGTCTTGTTGGGTTCGTCGGCCATCGGTCGCGGCAGTAACGGGAACGGACTGCAGTCTGACTCAAATCACGAGCCACAAGGTGGCCAGTGCGGCGAGCGACAGTCCGACGACGACGCTGTAGGTCAGCACCCGGGCACGACCGTCCCATGCGGAACGACCACCGTCGCCGTGTCGACGCGCGTCGATGGAGAACGCATCCGGCTTCGGGCGCGCGTGACGAACGGACTCGAGGAAGACCGCGACTCAGTGAACGACTTGCGCGAGCTCGCCCTTCTTGTAGCGCTCCGCGATGATGCTCAGGTTGGTCGGCTTGATCTTCGAGGCCTGGCCGGCCGAGCCGAACTCCTGGTAGCGCTGCACGCAGATCCTCTTGGCCGCGAGCATGGCCGGCTTGAGGTAGTCGCGCGGGTCGAACTTCTCGGGATTCTCGGTCAGGTAGAGGCGGATCGCCGCGGTCATTGCCAGCCGGATGTCGGTGTCGATGTTGATCTTGCGCACGCCGTACTTGATGCCTTCCTGGATCTCCTCGACCGGCACGCCGTAGGTCTCCTTCATGTTGCCGCCGTTGGCGCGGATGATCGCGAGCAGGTCCTGCGGCACCGACGACGACCCGTGCATGACGAGGTGCGTGTTCGGGATGCGCTTGTGGATCTCCTTGATGCGGTCGATGGCCAGGATCTCGCCGGTGGGCTTGCGCGTGAACTTGTACGCGCCGTGCGACGTGCCGATCGCGATCGCCAGCGCGTCGAGCTGCGTGGCCTTGACGAAGCGCGCGGCCTCCTCGGGATCGGTGAGCAGCTGCTCGCGGGTCATCGTGCCTTCGGCGCCGTGGCCGTCCTCCTTGTCGCCCTTCATCGTCTCGAGCGAACCGAGTGCACCGAGCTCACCCTCGACCGTGACGCCGATCGCGTGCGCGATGTCGACGACCTTGCGCGTCACGTCGACGTTGTAGTCGAAGTCGGCGATGGTCTTGCCGTCGGCCTCGAGCGAGCCGTCCATCATCACCGACGAGAAGCCCAGGCGCATCGCCTGGATACAGACCGCCGGCGACTGGCCGTGGTCCTGGTGCATCACGACCGGAATGTTGGGATACGACTCCACCGCGGCATCGATCAGGTGGCGCAGGAAGTTCTCGCCCGCGTATTTCCGCGCGCCGGCCGACGCCTGCATGATCACCGGGCTGTCGACCTCGGAGGCGGCCGACATGATCGCCTGCACCTGCTCCAGGTTGTTGACGTTGAAGGCCGGCAGGGCGTAGCCGTTCTCCGCGGCATGGTCGAGCAGTTGGCGCATCGAGACGAGAGGCATGGAATTCTCCGGGAGTGCACGGCTGCGCGCGGGGCGCGGCACGCGGGTTCAGACAGATGGGGATGACGGGTCGACGGCGATTTTACCGCGCCGCCGTCGCGCGGCCGTGCGCAAGCGCGCGATGCGCGCGAAAGCGCCCGATCGGCGCCCGGTCAGCGCGCCAGCAACGCCCGTTCGGCCGCCTCGAGCACCACGTCTTCGCCGTCCCGCCGCTGGGCGAGCGTCGGCACCGCGGCAATGGTCGGCAGCAGCGGGTCGGCCTCCATCCGTCGCCCGTGCGCGCTGCGAAAGCCCACCTGCGCGACGCGCAGCGCGCCGCCGTCGGGCAGCACGTAGTCGTGGCGGATCGCGACCACGCAGCCGCAGGTCGCCTCGCCCACCGCGATCGCGTCGCGCTGCTCGACCAGCGTGTGCGCCGTCAGCTCGGACGCGCTGGCCGTCCCGCGGTCGATCAGCACGGCGATCGGCTGCAGGTAGGGGTGCGGCGCCGGCACCGATTCGATCGTGTTCACGACGCGCCGGGCGCCGGCGCGGGTGATGGTGTCCATGATCGGCAAGCGACGTGTCATGAAGCGGCCGACCAGCCATTCGTACAGGCGCTGCTCGCCGCCCGGGTTGCCGCGCAGGTCGATGATCAGCCCCCGGCTGCCCCGGCGCGCCTGTTCGATGTCGTCGGCGAGGTCGCCGCGCACCGTGGAATCGAAGCGCGACAGGCGCAGCACGGCGATACCGGACGGACGCACCTCCAGGCTCTCGCGCGTCGGGATGTCGCCGGCGCGCGCCTGGACGTCGAGTTCCATCAGCGAGTCGTCGGCCCGGCGCAGCGCGAGGTGATGCCGCGGCGTCGTGCCATCGGCGGAGACCAGCAGCGCCCGCACCGCGCGCAGGCGCAGCGATCGCTCGGCATCGGCGGCGTCGAGCCCGAACGGTTCGCTGCCCAGCGGCTCCGAAGGCGTCGTGCGGGCGCGCTGGAAGAACGCCTCGTCGATCGCCTGTCCGTCGACCGCCTCGATGATCATCCCCGGCAGCACGCCGGCCTGTTCGGCGGGGAAATCCGGCACCACCGTCGCGACCACCGCGCGGCCCTCGCTGATCGCGAACACCATGCCGATCTGGGTCGCGCGGCGCACCCGCGAGTCCTCGGCCTCGCGCGGCGTGAGGATCAGCGTGTGCGAGTCGTGCAGCACGCGCACGTTGCGCTTGAGCATCCGGTAGAACTCGGCGTCGCTCTGGACGGCCGGCAGTTCGGCGAACGACTTCGCCTTCAACGTCGCGGCGTCGATGCCGCCGAAGGTCGGGTCGTAGTAGAAGTCCACGATCGTGCGCCACACGCGGTCGACGGTGTCGGCGCGCTGTGCGGCGGTGGCGTTGGCCGGCGCGAAGCGGCTGGCGGACGGAAGCGGCGACGGGTGCTGCGCGACCTCGGCGACCTCGCCGCGCGACGCGCGCAGGTCGCGGGTCGGTAGCGGCGCGCAGGCCGCGAGGAGCGCCAGGCCGAGCGCGATCAGCAGCGCGGCGCGCGGACGAACGGGGGGCGTCAGGATCGGCTCTCGGGCAGGACGGACGGATGCTCTCGCCGCGCATGCTAGCGCGCTACGGCACCGCGGTCGTGCAGCGGCAGGCGCGGCGGCGAGCAGGCCGCGAGCAGGCCGCGAGCAGCGAGACGAACAGGGCGACGACGCTGCGGGCGGCGTGGCCCTCCATCGTCGTCAGGCGACTTGCGGGGTTACGCCGGCCAGCAGTTCGCCGACCTTGATGATCTTCAGCGTGTTGGTGCCGCCCGCCTGCCCCATGGGCTCACCCGTGGTGATCACGATCAGGTCGCCCGACGTGACCACGCCCTTGCGCAGCAGCAGCTGCACCGCCTCGGCCATCGCCGTGTCGCGATCGAACTGCTCGGCGAGCTCGAAGGCCTGCACGTTGCGGAACAGCGCGAGCTTGCGTTGCGTGGGGTTCAGCGGCGTGAGCGCGTAGATCGGGATGTCGATGTCGTGGCGGCTCATCCACAGCGCCGTCGAGCCCGACGCGGTCAGCGCCACGATCGCCTTGCAGCGCAGGTGATAGGCGGTGAACAGCGCGCCGTAGGCGATCGACTGGTCGACGCGCGCGAAGGTCTTGTTGAGGAATTCGGCGTCGAGCTTGACCGTCTCGGACTCGTCGGCAGCCGTGACGATGGACGCCATCGCCTGCACGGTGGCGACCGGGTAGCGGCCCGAGGCGGTCTCGGCCGACAACATCACCGCGTCGGTGCCGTCGAGCACGGCGTTCGCCACGTCGGACACTTCGGCGCGGGTCGGGATCGCATTCACGATCATCGACTCCATCATCTGCGTGGCCGTGATCGCGAACTTGTTCGAGGCGCGCGCCATCTTGATCATCCGCTTCTGCAGCGCGGGCACGGCGGCGTTGCCGACCTCCACCGCGAGGTCGCCGCGCGCGACCATGATGCCGTCGGACGCGTCGAGGATCTCCTGGAGCGCGGGAATCGCCTCGGCCCGCTCGATCTTCGCGATCATGTACGGCAGAGGCGCCTTCGCTTCCTCGGCGGCCGCGTTGGCGAGCAGCCGTGCCATCGACATGTCGGTCGCGTTCTTCGGGAACGACACGGCGATGTAGTCGGCGCCGAGCTTCATCGCCGTCTTGATGTCCTCCATGTCCTTCATCGTCAGCGCCGGCGCCGTCAGGCCGCCGCCCTGCCGGTTGATGCCCTTGTTGTTCGACAGCTCGCCGCCGATGCGCACGGTGGTGAGGATCTTGGTCCCTTCCACGCGATCGACGATCAGGACGATCAGCCCGTCGTTGAGCAGCAGCACGTCGGCCGGCCGCACGTCGCGCGGCAGTTCCTTGTAGTCGAGGCCGACGTGATCGAGGTCGCCGAGGCCTTCGAAGGCCGCATCGAGCACGAAGGGCGCGTCGGCCTGCAGGTCGATCTTGCCGTCGACGAACTTGCCGATGCGGATCTTGGGACCCTGCAGGTCGGCCATGATCGCCACCTCGCGACCCGCGTTGCGCGCGGCGGTGCGCACGCGGTCGGCGCGCAGCATGTGGTCGGCGGCCGTGCCGTGCGAGAAGTTGAAGCGGAAGACGTCGACGCCCGCGTTGATCAGCTTGGCGAGGATGTCCGGCTCGGTGGAAGCGGGGCCGAGAGTGGCGACGATCTTGGTGGCGCGTGGCATGGCGGGCGCGGCGTGGGGCCGTCTCTGGCTGGATCGCAGGGCGGTCCGGGATTGCCAGCTTACCGCCAGAGACGTTCGACGCGACTTCGCCGTTCACGCGCGGCGACCGATCTTTGACCGGCCGAGCGCATCAGAGCGCGCGCCCGCCGGCATCGGCCGGTCCCACGACAGCGTCGCTGATCGAACAGCGCGGCGGCATCGCCCGCCGTCACGATCGACGCGATGGCCGTCAGGCCATCGACCGAAAGCCAGCTACGGGTACGGCTGGGAAGCTCCGTAGAGATCGTTGATTCGTCAACGATCGGATCCCCGATGGCTTCGTCGACGGGATCAGAAGATGAAGTCCGGGCCGGGCCCACCCCTGACGCAGAGGTAATTCGCTTGCACGTTGTCGGTGGCCGTCACGAGCGGCTCAAGGAGCTGGTTGAGGGGTCCGCTTCTGCCTATCGCCGCGTGGCTGCCGTACGTGGTGCCATCCCCCGCGACGACGGTCGCACTGGCCCTCGTGCTGCTCCACACATTGGTCACGGACGTGGTGAATCCCGCGAACGGGTGCCCGACCGGAAGGAAGGGCGCAGGGGCCGACGGATCGAATAGGCTGCCGAGCTCCGCGATCGACGGCAGACGCCATCCGAGGCGGGTGCCCAGACCGAGCCTCGCGCACGAGAGCGACGCGGATGTATAGGGCTGCCGCGTAGCCGACAGCGCACGCTGCCAGACCAGCCCGGTCTCGCGGTCGAGGACCGCGTTGCCATCGAAGTTCGACAGGATGACGAAGCGGGTGGTCGCCGGCATCGTCTGGTCCCATGACGGCGTCGCGTAGTAGGGCCCGGTGGCCGTGGTCTGCGCGGCAGCGTGACCTGCTGCCAGAAGGAGGCCGATCGTGAGTAATGCTTGTTTGCCGTTCATGATTTCCCTTCCGTGGAGTGGTTGGTCCGTCGAAGAGTCGATCGATCAATGGAGCTGGATCCGTCGCTCGAACAGTTCCTGTGCCCGCGTACGGACCGACTCGTCGGGATCGACCAGTGCCATACCCAGCAGGTCAGAATCGGCTCCGGGTACGGCCGTCCGCGCCCAGGCATCGATCATCTGCAGGCGCGGCTTGGGATTGACTTCGTCGCGCATCGCGGCGTACGTCGCGACCGGATCGTTCGCCCGTGCGAACGTGCCTCCTCCGACGTCCGCGATGCCCCGATCGGGCGGCAACGCGTTCGGCCGCACCGACCGGGGCGCGCTCGTCGCGACGGGTCCGGCAGGATCGAAGGTCAGGCTCGTCCCGAACGATGCCGCCAGGGCGACGACGCCGACCGCGACGATCGCGCGGCGGTCGACGACCTTCATGCGGTGAGCGACCTCGAAGCACGCCGCGACGGGCGAAGACCGCGCCGCCATCCGAGCAGCACGAACGCTCCGCAGATCAGGAGGAGCGGCGCCGGCTCGGGCACGGCGTTGTCTGCCGGTGGAGTGCCGACGACCGTGATCGGCGACGTGGGGGAGCCGCCCGCGACCGCGATGAACTCGATGAACGCGAGGACGCCATCGCCCGACGGCGCGGGCGCGAAGTCCTGCCACGCACCGTTGACGCCGACGAGCTGGCCGGTCTGGTTGCCGCCGCCGTCCAGCAGGATGAATCCCGGATTGAACAGCGACGGCAACGTCGCCGCGCTCGTGTAGAACGTGCCCAGCGTGATCGGCCCGGTCGAGAAGTCGCAGAAGCCGTCGCTGAACGGATCGCAGGCCGTGTTGATCTGGTAAGCAGTCGGGTCCCAGGCCAGATCGAACGTGAAGCTGTCGAGGTCGACAGCGCCGCTGATCACGATCGGAACGATGAACGGCGACGTCGTGGACGGAACGAACGGACCCGTCGCGATGGTCGACGCGACCGACGCGGCGTGCATGAGGACGAGGGCGCCGGCGAGCACGAAGCGCTTCATCCACGCACCGCGTCCTGCGGCCGCAGGACCGCGACGGAATGGGACAGTTGGAAAGGTTTTCATCGTCGACGGCCATCAAGGTGGAAATCGCCGACGGCAGAAGGCGGCGTCGAACAACGCGTGCCGAATGCACCGCCATCGGGGCTCGTGCTGACCAGCGAGCTCTCGGCATCGCGCATCGCTCTGCGTGCCGGCTGCCCATGGACCAGCGGCAAGACTGAACGCTGTACCCATCCGCTACAACACTAGTCGCAAGAACACGACTGCTGACGCCTCGTCGCAGCTAGCAAGAATCGTTCCGCGCTTTCGGCGTGATTGAAATCAGCGGCTTATCAACTCGGTCGCCCCAGCTGTGTAAGACGCTTCGACAAAGCGGGCGGCCCTGCAGATCAGGCGAAAGCCGCTCGGCCCGCGCCCCGATGTACTCGCTTTGCGCGAGGGTCGCCCCGAAAGACGTTGAAGATGGCGCGCTTCGGG
>Ga0209512_1002620_pt1 | contig 18675 bp, 20 predicted proteins | sample frozenSSSSmetaG_FD_184142 | JGI IMG/M metagenome (GOLD analysis project Ga0209512, IMG submission 184142) | Glacier valley bacterial and archeal communities from Borup Fiord, Nunavut, Canada, to study Microbial Dark Matter (Phase II) -... | ecosystem: Environmental > Aquatic > Freshwater > Ice >... | reverse complement strand
TCCGGCACCATGATCGGCAGCTGTGGCAAGAGTCTGTTGCTTCATCGAACTACAACGCAGTCGCGCTCGCGACGGTGGACTTGTTCAGCGTAGCCCTAAGTCTTGCTGCGTGTAGTCCATCGCCAATTGTGCGGGCATCCGAACAAGTTCGAATCCGGGCGCGGGAGCCAAGATCCTTTGGCGCTCAGTCGCTCGTGTTGACGTTTTCGTCAGCGGCAAGATGAGCGAAGAGCACATGGTGACTTCGCCGGTGCTTGAGAGTCCAACATCGCGGAGAGCCAGCAACGGCGCGGGGTTTGACAGACTCCGACTCCTTCGAAGCCTCTCCCGAACGTCCGCTTGGGCCCTGTTGTTTTCGGTCGCTCGATGACCGCTTGTCGATCGACAGCGGTCATCTGTAAGCCAAGGCTGAACTTCCGCAACCGCTGCAGAGTTGACCCATGCACGCTCCGTGACCGCTGTTCGAACTACCCCCGGCCGGCAGCTTCACCGAGCCATTCCCGGGAAAGATCATCCACTACCGCCGAAGTTCAGAGCCAGTTCCGACACGCCGATCCTGAGCCCCTATGGGATGTCGTTACTGCGACCATGTCCCGGTCGCGCGTCAGCCCAACGGAAGCTCCAGTCCTCTACTCCTCCTACGGGGCAAGTGGGTCTGTGCCTGCATCGATCTGCAGGCGCTCTTTCTATCCTTTTTTCATATTCACTTCTCCCAGGAAAGCGTCATGGGCAAGTACTTTCTCGGCTGGCTGCTTGGCGTGCCCGCAGTCGTGCTCGTCGGCATCTACGTGGTGACCCACGTCCTGTGATGAAGATCGGCATGCTCTTCCGCCTGGCGCTCGCGACTGGCTTGGCCAGCATCGCCTGCATGGTCTCAGCTCAAACGTCTGCGACGCCCAGCGGCTCCATGGCCCCAGCAGGCCAGGGCCCGGGTGCGACCACGTCGTCGCCCGAGACATCGGGCATGTCGACCAAAAGCCGCGCGACGGTCAAGGCCCAGACCCGCAAAGCCGAGGCTTCTGGCCAGCTGCAGCCAGCCGGCGAAGCTGCGACACCTATCGGAGGCGCCACCATGGCACCCATGAATGGCGAGCAAACGACGACAACGCCCGCCTCTCACCTCCACCGCGCATCCGTCAAGCGGCAGACCCGGACCGCCGAGCGCAATGGCACCCTGCAGCCCGCAGGCGAAGCGCCGCAGCCTTCGAGCGAGAAGCCCAAGCAGTAGCCGCGGCGCCGAACGACTTTCTACATTCAAAAGCAATCGCCATGAACCTGAAGACCCTCCTTTGCATCACCGCCACGGCGGTCGCACTCGTCCCCGGTGTGAGCAACGCCAAGGGCTGTCTGAAGGGTGCCGCCGTCGGCGGCATCGGCGGACATGTCGCCGGCCACCACGGCCTCATCGGTGCGGCTGCCGGCTGCGCGGTGGGCCGCCACATGGCCAACAAGAAGGACAAGGCGGCCGCCAGCCCAACGACGCCCGCGACGCAACCGGCGCCGACACCCGCAGCGCCCGCGAAGAGCTGAGCGACGATCACCCCGGACCCCACCGCTTCGAAAGCACTGCATGAAATCACTGACCCTGTCCGTTCTGATCGCCGGCGCCCTCGGCGCAGGCAGTGCTCTTGCAGCTACCCCGGCTGATGCCCCGGCCGGCACGATGGGCATGTGCAAGGACGGCTCGTACTCCTCGAGCGCCGAGAAAAAGGGTGCTTGCCGTGGCCACAAAGGCGTCAAGGACTGGTACGAGGAGGACGCGGTGCCGGCCAAGCCCATGAAGACAGCGGCACCCGCCCCGGCCAGCGAGCGTGCTCCGGCACCTGCGCCTTCGGCCACGATGGCAGCTCCCGCCGAAAAGTCGACGCCGTCGATGGCCGGCCGGACCTCTGGCTCCCCGATGGCACAAGCCCCGGGCGGCGGTGCCGGCCAGGTCTGGGCGAATGACAACACCAAGGTCTATCACTGCAGCGGTGACAAGTACTACGGCAAGACCAAGCACGGCGAATACATGTCCGAGAGCGACGCGAAGACCAAGGGCTTCCACGCGGATCACGGCAAGGCTTGTGGTTGAGCACTGGGCGAAGTGTTGAGTTTCTTTCGCGTCGGATGATCACTTGCAGGCCACCGGTGCAGCGCTGACGACATGCGCTTCTCGTCTGTCAACACCGCTGTTTGGATTGCAACCGGCTGGTTGAGCGGCAACTTCCGGATTTGGCTGCTCGCTCGTCGGTCATCGACCTGCACGGCGTGCGCGAGAAGATAACGATTGACAAGAGCGGCGCCAACACAGCAGCGATCGTCGGCCTGTGCACCGACTCAGGAGCCGAAATCGAGCTGCGGCAATCCAAGTACCTCAACAACCTGATCGAGCAGGACCACAGGGCCATCAAGCGCATCGTGCGACCGATGCTCGGGCTCAAGAACTTTCGCTGCGCACGCGCGGTGATCGCCGGCATCGAGACGATGCACATGATCAAGAAAGGCCAGTTCGCCGCGATCAAAGGTCGAGCCTCGTCCGCAGCAGACAAGTCCTACTCGCTGGCTTTCTGATCGACTGCCGTCGCCGGATCTTGCCGGAGCCGGCGGCACTATCGCAACAGAACCCACCGACATCACGGAGTTCCAGATCCCAGCCGGCAAGGTGTATCTGTCACCCATGATCGACTGCTTCGATGGCATGGTCGTCAGCTGGTCGATCGGCACGCGCTCGGACGCTGAGCTCGTCAACACGATGTTAGATGCTGCCATCGAGACTGTTGTGGCCAGCAACGACCGGCCCGTGGTCCACTCTGGCGGCGGCGGCTTCCTCGATGGCCTGGATGGCTGTCTCGGATCGCCAACGCAAAGTTGGTCCGCTCGATGTCGCGGAAGGGCTACTCGCCGGACAACGCGGCGTGCGGGGGATTCTTCGGCCGGCTAAAGAACGAGCTGTTCTATCCTCAGAGCTGGATGTCCACGACCATGGAGCAGTTCGTCGAGGCGTTGGACTCTTACATCCGTTGGTACAACGAGAAGCGGATCAAGATCTCACTAGGTTTCCGAAGCCCCATCGAGCATCGAAGGGAACTCGGGCTCGCTGCTTAACCAGTCCAAGATTTACGCCGCGCCCCCGGTGGGTCAACTTGAAATCGGCGCCGACAACCTGTGGAAGCGGGGTAAGTCCAAGGCTACTTTAGCTTCATCCCTTGCGCCGCCGCCATGGCCCGCTCCTGTTTGGCGTGATTGGACAGGTACTCAGCGTGCTGCGCCTCCGTGCGATGGGTGCCCAGCGTGGCGAAATGCTCGCGCAGCTTGTCGGCGGGTAGGTCAGCGCCGTAGGAGGGCGTTCCGGGCTGCTGTCGCCATGACGCATGCAGGCTGCCATCGTCCACGGCGTCGAAGCCCAGTTCCTCAACCAAAAGCATCACCTTTTGTTTGGCTGCCGAATCGTCGCCGGCCAGCGGCAGCGAGATGCGGCCGCGCGTGCCGTTGGGCAGGCCCTTGTTTTGGAGATGGTCGGCGTAGATGTTGTTGAACACCTTCACCACGGGGCGACCCAAGTGCTGCTGTACCCATTCGCTTTCAGTGAGGTCGCCGGTTTCCAGCTCCGGTATGTGGCCGTCGCGCAGCAAGGGGTAGTAGTTGCTCGTGTCGATAACAGGTACATCGGCGGCAACGCCCGCGAACAGGTCTTTGGGCAGGTCGGGGATGTTTTTCAGCGGGATGGTGACCACGATGATGTCACCGTGGCACGCCGCTTCCCGGGCCGTCACCGGCTTGGCGCCGGTTTTTTGAGCTACTTCTTTCAGCGTTTCGGGACCGCGGGAGTTGGCGATGTAAACGGAGTGGCCGAGGCTACCGAGCCGCACGGCAAGCGCGCTGCCGATGTGACCGGCCCCGATGATTCCAATGTTCATGATGCGTAGCTTTATGAAGGTTGCACGGCAACGAATTATCGCTATAGATAGCTAACAGCTACGGGGGCGAATACGAAGTTTCATATAGTGGACCGTATCTCGCGAGCCCAGCGGGGCGTCATGTTTGGGGAACGGAATCCCTACATCGGTAAGCGGTAAGCCTGCGGCGTCCTTGCGTACGCCGCAAATTCGTTTTCCGCCACTTCCCTGCGCCGCCAGGCCGCCATGTCGACTGCGGCGGGCATGCGCCGCACAGCCTCTGAGCCGGTGCGAGGCATCAACGTTTTGCAATGCTAGCGGACGTCTTCGAGAAGACGGGGCCGAATCGCACCGAACGTGCATGCACGGTGGCGGGTAGTGCAGCCGCTGCAGCACCCTGCGCAACGACTCGATCATCATCCTCTTCGGGCCTTCGGTCATCGCTGACCTTAGCCGATGAGGCTTACTGCAACGGAACCACTTGGGGCGCCGGCAAGCCAACGAGGTCCTCGAGAGCCGCAAGGCGGCGTAGGGCAAGACGCCTTGCTCGCAACGTTCTTTCTTATGTAAATCGTAAGCACCGGACGCTAGCGCATGCCGCTTTTAGTTCCCGTTCGGGGCTACTGGCTACAAGTTGAACAGCTCATTTCTCACGTACTTCTATTCCCGACAACAGGACCATCTCGAGGCCCAGCAGGCCGGCTCTTGAGCTTGCGGAGCCCTATCGCGCCTGCAGTTGTTGCAGCACCGCATCGACGGGTTCTGTCGCAATAACCAGCTGGCGTAGGCTACGGCGATGATCAAAGAACTACGCGGTGTTCTGCAGCGGCTGCACTACCCGTTGGAGGTGATGCTGGTGTGCGTAAGCTGGTACGCGGCCTACCCGCTGAGTCTGCGCGACATTGAAGAGATGATGGCCGAGCGGGGCGTGTTCGTCGATCACGCCACGGTTCATCGTTGGTCGATCAAGATCTTGCCGGTGCTGGCCGCGGTGCTTCGGAGGCGCTTGCGCCCTGTGGGCATGAGCTGGCGGATGGACGAGACGTACATCAAAGTCCGCGGCCAGTGGAAGTACCTGTACCGGGCCGTCGACCACGACGGCCAGACTATCGACTTCTTACTTCGTGCTCAACGCGACTACGCCGCGGCGCGGTGCCTCTTCGAGCGCGCCATCGAACGGCACAGTGTGCCCAAGACGATCACCATCGACAAGAGCGGCGCCAATACGGCGGCCATCGAGGGCCTGCACGCCGACTCCGGTGCGGACATCGGGCTGAGCCAGTCGAAGTACATCAACAACCTCGTCGAGCAGGACCACCGGGCCATCAAGAGGATCGTGAGGCCGATGCTGGGCTTCAAATCGTTCCACTGCGCACGTGCCATCCTGGCTGGCATCGAGACGATGCACATGATCAAGAAAGGACAGCTCGACAGGCCCAAAGCCCGAGCTTCGTCCGCAGCACACCAGTTCTACTCGCTGGCCTCTTGATCGTCGGCACACTACGCGGTTCGCTGAACCTATCGCGCTATTGCGACAGAACCCTGTGCCGGCACCGCGCCGAGTAGCCAGCTCGAGCGACGGGTCTTGACGGGGGCTGCACCCCCGTCCCCCGGAAGCTTTGCTCACCCGCAAAGCGGGCGCTCCTCAATGCGGCTCTGGAACAGGAGACTTCCCTTGGGCCAAACGGTGGTCGGCTAAGGTTGCCTGGAAGGGGACGGCAGCGCCGGCAGTCCCATGGACCAAGCGCGAAAGCGCGCGCCTGCAAGGACATCCCAGTTTCTCGGACGCGAAAAGCCCTAAGTCAGGCCAAGCCGATCAAGTTGGCGGTTCCTAAGCCGCCGCCCAGGACATCGCTCACAACTTATGTGATGGAATACAGCCACGATGTCGCTGCACACCAGAGCCAAGAAAAGCCTCTTCAGAATCTTTTCGCGTGAGCCGGTGCACGACCCGCTTGCGTCGCCGGCGCCGCAGTCGAAGGTCGAGGTCAAGACAACCACCTGCTACATGTGCGCGTGCCGATGCGGCATTCGTGTTCACCTCCGTGATGGTGAGCTGCGCTACATCGACGGCAACCCGGACCACCCGCTCAACAAGGGCGTGATTTGCGCCAAGGGTGCCTCCGGGATCATGAAGCAGGTGTCGCCAGCGCGCCTGACCCAACCGCTGTTGAGAAAGGCGGGAAGCCCGCGCGGTGCAGGCGACTTCGAGCCCATATCCTGGGAACGCACCTTCGAGATCCTCGAGGAGCGTCTGAGCCGAATACGCGCCACGGACCCGAAGAAGTTCGCGCTGTTCACGGGCCGCGACCAGATGCAGGCGTTGACGGGCCTGTTCGCGAAGAACTTCGGCACACCGAACTACGCCGCGCACGGTGGCTTCTGCTCGGTCAACATGGCCGCGGGAATGATCTACACCATCGGCGGGAGCTTCTGGGAGTTTGGTGGCCCTGATCTGGAGCGGGCAAAGCTGTTCGTGATGATTGGGACCGCTGAGGACCATCACTCCAACCCGCTCAAGATGGCGCTTGGGAAGTTCAAGCGAAACGGCGGTCGCTTCATCTCGATCAATCCGGTACGGACCGGGTATTCCGCCATCGCGGACGAGTGGATCCCGATCCGGCCAGGCACCGACGGCGCGCTTTTCATGGCGCTCCTGCATCAGCTGATCGCGAGCGACTTGATCGATCACGCATTTCTCAAGCGATTCACCAACGCTCCGCAGCTCGTCGTGCTTGAGACTGGTGGCTCTCGCGAGGGCATGTTCGCGCACGACCCCGACCCGGCCAAAGGTCCGCCGGGTGATGGGCGCGAACCGCACAACAAGCTGGTGTACGACAAGGCTTCTGGAAGCATCGTGGCGGCGTATCCTGAGGGCATCGCCGAAGGGCGCGACTTGGCGCTCGAAGGGCACTACGCGCTGCCCGATGGCACCGCAGTCGCACCCTCATTCCAGCTTCTGCGCGAGCGAGTCGCGCCCTGCACGCCTGAGTGGGCTGCCGCAGTTACCGGTATCTCCGCCGAGCGAATCGTCAAGCTCGCGCTGGAAATGGGTGAGACCGCGCTGCATCAGGCATTCGAGCTGCCGATCCCATGGACCGATGCGTGGGGCAAGCATCACGAGACGACCCAAGGTCGCCCGGTGGCCTTCCACGCGATGCGCGGTCTTGCCGCTCACTCAAATGGCTTCCAGACAATCCGGGCGCTTGCCGTGCTGATGAGCGTTCTGGGCACCATCGACGCACCGGGGGGCTTTCGCCACAAGGCGCCGTACCCGCGCCACATCGTGCCGAACTTTCGGGCGTTCAACTCGCCCGAGATGCTCAAACCCAACACGCCGCTCAACGCCGCACCACTCGGCTTCCCGGCCAACCCGGAAGAGCTGGCGATCCACCCCGACGGCTCGCCGATGCGCATCGATCATGCGTTCTCGTGGGAAAACCCGCTGTCGGCGCATGGCCTGATGCACACGGTAATCACGAATGCCACCAGGGGTGACCCGTATCGCATCGACACGCTGATGATCTTCATGGCCAACATGGCGTGGAACTCGACCATGAACACCATGGCTGTCCGGGAGATGCTGAACGCGAAGAACGCCGACGGCGAGTTCCAGATTCCCTTCCTCGTTGTTTGTGATGCGTTCCAGAGCGAGATGGTCGCGTTCGCGGATCTTGTTCTGCCGGACACGACTTACCTTGAGCGCCACGACGTGATGAGCATGCTCGACCGTCCGATCTCCGAGTTCGACGGGCCGTGCGACTCGGTTCGAGTGCCCGTGGTGCCTCCCACGGGGCAATGCAAGCCGTTCCAGGAAGTGATCGTCGAACTCGCCTCACGGTTGAAACTTCCCGCGTTCACGACCCCAGACGGAAGCCGCAAATTCAAGGACTATCCGGACTTTGTGATTAACTTCGAAGCGGCGCCAGGCGTCGGGTTCCTGATGGGCTGGCGGGGCAAGGATGGCAGCGAGCACCTTCGTGGCGCTCCCAATCCGAAGCAGTGGGAGATGTATGCAGCCAACAACTGCGTCTTCCAGTACCACTTGCCCCAGTCGATGCAGTACATGCGCAACTGGAACCGGGAGTACCTCGACTTCGCCAAGGAAAAGGGTTGGCGGCAGAAGAACGACGTCATCCAACTCGCCCTTTACAGCGACACCCTGCAGACGTTTCGACTTGCAGCCCAGGGCAAGACCGTAGGTCGTCAACCTCCAGAGCATTTGCGGGAGCGAATTGCCACCTACTTCGACCCGCTGCCTTTCTGGTATCCGCCGTTAGAGGACGCCGCGACCGACACGTCGGTCTATCCGCTTAACGCGATAACGCAGCGGCCCATGGCCATGTACCACTCGTGGGACTCGCAAAACGCATGGTTGCGCCAGATCCACAGCCACAACTACCTTCAAGTCAATCCATTGACCGCACGGGCAGCGGGCATCGCTGACGGCGGCTGGTGCTGGGTGGAGAGCCAATGGGGCAAAGTGAGATGCATGCTTCGCTACAGCGAAGCAGTGGAGCCCGGCACGGTGTGGACGTGGAACGCGATCGGCAAGGCCGACGGTGCCTGGCAACTCGCACCCGGCGCGGACGAGGCCCGCAAGGGCTTCCTTCTGAACCACCTGATCACGGACGAGCTGCCGTTTGGCCGTGGTCGAACCATCAGCAATTCAGACCCTGTCACAGGGCAGGCGGGTTGGTATGACGTTCGCGTGCGAATCAGGCCGGCAGAGCCAGAGACACCAGAGATAACCTCACCGCAGATTCCAGCGGGGCTAGCGGCACCCGGCGTCCTTGGCAAGGGCCTGTCGGGTCCGCTGACCTACTTTGCAGGAGGCAAAAAGTCATGATCGAATGGCTGAAAAGCGTTCTGCAGTCGAACGTCTTGGGTGGCGGAGACAGGCCCGCCACACACGCTACTTCGCGTACGGTAGCTGACGACACTGCCCCCGATTCGACCGGCGCAAACCCCGAACCATCACAAACCCTAGCGCGTCAGCTGGCGCTGGTGATTGATCTCAATGTCTGCGTGGGTTGTCATGCCTGCGTGACGTCGTGCAAGGAATGGAATACGTCGGGCTCCGCCGGCCCGCTGGTAGATCAGAACGCATACGGTGCGAACCCGACGGGCACGTTCTTTAATCGCGTCCAGACCTATGAGGCCGGTACTTTCCCGAACACGGAGACGATCCACTTTCCGAAGAGCTGCCTTCACTGCGAGGAGCCGCCTTGCGTCCCGGTTTGTCCCACAGGCGCGAGCTACAAGCGAGCAGAGGACGGCATCGTCCTGGTCGACTACGACAAATGCATCGGTTGCAAGTACTGTGCGTGGGCGTGTCCCTATGGTGCACGCGAAATCGACGAGGAACGACAGGTGATGACCAAATGCACCTTGTGCATTGACCGCATCTACGATGCCGCCCTGCCGCCCCGTGATCGCCAGCCGGCCTGCGTGTCGGCCTGTCCGACCGGCGCGCGACTGTTCGGAGACGTCAAGGACCCTGATTCGGAAGTCTCGAAGGCGATCCGCGAACGTGGTGGCTATCCACTTATGCCTGAATGGGACACCCGACCCGCAAATCAGTATTTGCCTCGCCGCCCTACGACATTCGTCGGTGAGACGACGCCGACTCCGTCACCCAGGGACCTAGCATGACCCGATGAATCCCGCGTTCTCGGTCATCGCATTTACGCTGCTCGCCGGAACAGCCCAGGGCCTCGCTGTCATGTGCTCGCTTGCGGTGCTAGCTGGCGTTGCGATGACTCCCCACTTTCTGTCTCGGAGCGTATTGACTGCGACCGGCATGCTTCTACTTGGCCTTGGCGCATCGTTCGTGCACCTAGGCCGTCCGGAGAGAGCCTGGCGCGCGGCCACGATGTGGCGCACGTCGTGGTTGTCGCGTGAAGTGATCGTCTTGCCTTTCTGCATCGCATTGCTGAGTTGTTGGTGGCTGACGCTGCAGCAAGCGGATCACACGCTGCTGACGCGGGGCTTGATACCCCTTGGCATCCTCGCAGCATCTGCCGCGCTTTGGTATTGCACGTCGATGATCTACGCTTGCCTGCGCTTCATCGAGGAGTGGGCTCACCCGATCACGCTCGTGAACTTCGTACTCGTCGGCCTCTCATCTGGGCTGCTCTTGGCCTGCGCGCTTGCGTCCTGGTATTCGGAGCGGGCGTTCCTGGCGGCGAGCGGGCCTGCCGCCATCACGTTCACTGCGTTGGCGTGGGCGAGCCGGACGATGGCGCTGCGTCGCAACGCCGCCATCCGTCACCGCTCAACCTTGCAAACCGCGACCGGCATACATGCATCTCGGCTTGTTCAGACGTCTATGGGTATGTCAGCGGGTTCGTTCAACACGAGAGAGTTCTTTCATCGCGCCTCACCCTTCATGTTCAAAGGCATTCGGCAAGCGGGCATCTGTCTCTCTTTCGCTGCGCCACTAGTGGCGATGTCAATCGCGTGGCTAGGCCAGTGGGACGCAGGGTGGACGACCGCTCTTGTGCTTCAGATCCCCGGCCTTGTCGCGGATCGATGGCTTTTCTTCGCGCAGGCCAAGCACCCTCAGAATCTCTACTACCAAGTGGTCTCATGACGATCTCGATACTCCGGCAGAAAGCCTGACTCACGCGACGTGAACCGCATCGTTGCTGCTGTCTTCGGTTCGTGGATTCACCGAGTCAACGCTTCCACGATTCGGGCCGACTTGATCGCAGGCGTGCTCGGTGCGTTGCTGGTGTTGCCACAGGCTTTTGCCTTCGCCACGTTGGCCGGATTGCCTCCCGACTACGGTCTCTACAGCGCGATCGTTCCGTGTGCGGTGGCGGCCCTTTTCGGCTCCAGCTGGCACGTCGTCTCGGGGCCAGCCAATGCCATATCGCTGGCGATCTTCGCTACGCTAGCCCCAATCGCCGCGGTCGGATCGCGGTCCTTCGTCGAGCTTGCCCTCGTCGTCACCATCATCGTCGGAGCGATGCAATTCACGATCGGCGTTCTCCGCATCGGCACGATCGCCAACTTCATCTCACCGCCAGCGCTCCGGGGCTTCATGAGCGGCGCTGCCGCTCTAATTGCTATTCATTCGGTGCCCGATCTCCTCGGTCTGCGTCCCCCTGCCGCTCACCAGCTCGGCCCGCTGAGCGGGTATGTGCTGGACAACATCGGTAACGCATCATTGGACGCGGTGGGGTCGGACTCTTTACGATCGTCTGCTCGACTTTGCTAAAGCGATTGGCGCCCCGTTCTCCGGTCATACTGCAAGCCTTGATGTGAGCAACGGCATTGACGTACGCGCTTGACCGCTGGGGGTTGACGCCCACGCAAACCATTCGCGTCGTCGGTGCGATCCCGTCCATCTGCCGCACTTTGCACTGCCCGCGGTGGACGTGAGAGTGTTGCCGGACCTGGTCGGTATCGGCATCGCGCTCACCGTCGTTTCGCTCGGGCAATCGATCGCTATCGCGAAGGTGGTGTCGGAGCGATCGGGGCAACACATCGATGCCAATCGCGAGTTCCGAGGTCAGGGGCTGTCGAATATCGCCGGAGGACTTTTCTCGTCGTACGTGTTCTGTGCGTCGCTGAATCGTTCACTCCCCAACTTCCAGGCGGGCGCGCGGACGCCGCTTGCTGCGGTCTTCGCTTCACTCTGGCTTCTGCTGTTGATCGCAGTGAGCGCGCCTGTCCTTGCCTTGCTGCCGATTCCTGCGATCGCGGCGCTGCTGTTGCTGATCTCGTGGTCATTGTTCGACGCCACAGGATGGCGCCGGCTTTAGCGCGTCGGTCGGCAGGACTTCGGGGTCGCGGCCGCTACGTTCGTTGCCACCGTCACGATCCGTCTCGAGATGGCGATCTTGCTTGGCACGATCCTCTCGCTCGTTGCCTACTTGAACCGCACGTCGAAGCCAGCCATTTGAATCATGGGGTTCGACAGCACCGAGCCGGCGCGTCCCTTCGTCATCCGCAGTGAAGTTGCCGCGCCGCTTGCCGAATGCCCGCAATTGAAGATGGTCCCGATGGAGGGTGAGGTCTACTTCGGCGCCGTCCCGCATGTTGCAGACCTTTTGAACGATCTGCGTGCGCCGGAGAGCTCTGCGAAACACCTCCTCGTGATGTCGAGGAGCATGAACTTCATTGATCTTACTGCAGGGGAGATGTGGCGCGCCGAGCTCCTGGCTCGTCGTTCTGCGGGCGGCGACTTTCATTTCCATCGACCGCGGCCGTCTGTCATGGAGCTCTGGCAGCGCACGGGATTCGTCGGTGAGCTTGGGATTGGGCACATCTTCGCGGCCAAGCGCATCGCCATCGCGACCATTTTCGAGCGTCTAGACCGGGGTATCTGTGCCCGGTGCCGAATTCGTGTTTTCGAGGAGTGTCAGCAACTCCCTCCGCCGGTCGACGGCTTGGACAGCCATTGAGCTTTCTTGATTTGCTGCGCTCAAGGCTTGACGGGTGCATGAACAAGCATTGTGAAAACTGGTTGTCAACCGATCTCGGCTCAGCCTAGGATTGCGTTATTGCGTTCCTTGATCGGTCTGGCATGCGATCTGTTATCCAACGTGCTGCCTTCGTGTCGTCGTTGACCGCATCGCTCATCACTCCAACGGTCGCGTCGTCTTGGGTGGCGGCAACTTCAGGGGTAGCAATCGTAGGGCTCATCGTTGTGTGGCTTGCCCGCGACCGGGTCCACTCGGTACCCTCCCACGGAGCTGAGCGATAGGACTCGCCGCCAAGGTCCGCAAACGAGTCCGGTTCCGGGCGTCGGATGATCCTCCGGTCTGTGAACCTATTCGCAAAGCGTGACGCCTTGGAGCTACGCTTCGGCATGTAGGGCAGTTCTTTTCGCGATACCGTCGTAAGGGCGGGTTGGCGCTCGGACTTGTCACCGTCTTGATTTCAAGCAGCCCGATACTCCGTCTCGTGCAATGCGTGGACGTGTCGGTGGCAACGGCCCACGATTAGCTTTTCGTACCGGAGACCTCTCATGACGCTCACGCGCCTCGTCACGTTCAATCAAGTAGGCGCAGCGAGCGCCAAAGGTCTGATCGCAGCGGCCGCCATTGCGGCGGCCTTTGCGGGTCAGGCTCACGCGGCTTCCGACATTCGAGTCTTGCTCGGTCGTGACCCCTCCGACCCGGGCGTACTCCAGACGACTGCCTTGATACCCGCCGCGCAATCTCTCGGACGCGCAACGGGTACCCGAGCCATGATCACACCGCTGGCTTCAATGGCCGAGGTGATGCGGTCCAGCCGAACCTTGGAGAACGAAATAATCATCGCGCCTGCGCACGTCACCGCTTCGGCGATGTTTCATGCGTATCAGCTGTTGGCGACGAGTGGCCAGGAACAGTCGTACGTGCTGGTCGCAGCCGAGGGAATTGACACGGTCGACAAGCTTGTTGGCAAACGCCTCTACCTTCCCCAGCAGGACTCCCTTCGGAGTTATGTTGCAAAGGGTCTGCTGGCTGAGTCGGGCATCAAACTCAGCCAGTTGTCCCATGTCGAGTACGGGAATACGTCGGGCGGCGGTCTCGTCGCCCTTGAGTTCCGCATGATCGATGCGACGATTGCCGACGAGGCGCAGGCGCGCGCCTGGATCGCTGCGCACCCGAACAAGGGACATATCCTGAAATCGACTCGCCCGGTCCCGGGTGGCATGAGCATGGTCGTTAGGAAGGACTTCTGTGTCACAGAATGCGGCCGTCTGACTGAATGGGTCAAGTCGGCCGACGGCCAGATCCCGGGCGTCGGGCGTTTTCAGGTCGCATCCGCCAGCGCCAGCAATCAATTCACGTACGTGGCCTCGCTCGGCATCACAACGCCCGATTCGGTGAAGGGCGTCACCCGCGTGAACGCCGAAGAGGTCGCTGAGCTCGCGAAGCGGGGCATTGTTGTTGTCGACACCCGGTCGCAGAAGGAGTTCGACAACGAGCACGTACCAGGCTCGGTGCTTGCGCCCTACATCGAGAAAAGTTTGAAGGAGGTCGACTTCGACGCGACGAAGGATGATTTTTCGTCACTGAAGAGTTTTGCCAAAGATAAGCCGATCCTGTTCTTGTGCAACGGACCGGAGTGCTGGAAGTCGTACAAAGCGTCGCGCCAAGCCCTCGCTGCCGGCTACACGAAGGTCTACTGGTTCCGGGGCGGCATGCCGGAGTGGCGTGAAAAGCATCTGTCGGTTGAAGGCTCGTCTGGCGCGTCCGCCGACAAGGGCACTTCGCCGGGAGGCCGCAAGCACTCCGTCGTGGCTTCCAACTAAGGGCTTTCGCTGAGGAGGCACGGCGAGCGTCATGCTGACGAGTCGCTCACAATTAACACCATATATTCACGACAGCAATGCAGCTCATGGACCCCAATTCATCAAATCGCAGACGTTTGTTGGCCGCGGGCTTGGGCGCGGTAGCGGGAGGAGGCCTAGCGAGCGTTGCTCGGTCGGTCTTCGCACAAAGCTCGGCATTCCAACAACCGTTTGCGAATGGCGAGCGCCAGCTGGTCGCCTATCCAGAGAAGCGGCCGTTGATCGTGCTGACATCGCGTCCTCCGCAGCTCGAGACGCCCTTCGAGGTTTTCAACGAGGGTGTTTTGACACCCAACGACGCCTTCTTCGTGCGTTACCACAACGCTGCTATCCCGACGACGGTCGATGGCGCAACGCATGTGATCAAGGTCGGGGGCAATGCCGCCGGCAGGAGCTTCCAGCTCAGTCTTGCCGACCTCAAGTCGAAGTTCAGGCCCGTCGAGATCGTCGCTGTCAACCAGTGCTCGGGCAACAGCCGCGCTTTTTTCAGTCCTCGGGTGACCGGAGGGCAGCTCGGAAACGGTGCCATGGGCAATGCACGGTGGCTCGGCGTCCGGCTGCGCGACGTTCTGGCGTTGGCCGAGCTAAAGGACTCTGCGAAGCAGGTGACGTTCGATGGGCTCGACAACGCCGTCCTGGGCGGCGGCGACTTCGTCAAAGCGCTCAACATCGATCACGCGTTGGATGCTGACGTTCTCATCGCTTATCAGATGAATGGCGCCGACCTGCCGATGCTCAACGGCTACCCGGTCAGGCTCGTCGTCCCAGGCTACTACGGCACATATTGGGTCAAGCATCTGTCATCCATCGAAATCATCGACAAGGAGTTCGATGGCTTTTGGATGAAGCCTGCTTACCGTGTTCCGGACAACGACTGCGCGTGCATTGAGCCGGGAACGACCCCAGCGGCAACACGACCGATTGGGCGTCTGACAGTGCGCTCATTCATCACGTCGCTCAAGGATGGCCAGCGTGTTTCGGCAAGCGGGACCACCACCGTGCGCGGAATTGCTTTTGACGGTGGCCAAGGCATTCACGAAGTGGGCGTGTCGACCGACGGCGGGCAGACCTGGTACGACGCCGTTTTGGGCCAGGACATGGGCCGCTATTCGTTTCGGGAGTTCACGTTTCCCCTCGCGCCCAAACGCGCGGGGCTCTACGACATTCGGACGTGTGCTTGGACGCGTGCTGGCGTCGGACAGCCGACGACAGCAGTGTGGCAACCAGCCGGCTACATGCGCAATGTCATCGAATCCATCAAGGTCAACGCGATTTGATGAATAAGGAAACCATGCCCCTTCTGTATTTCCGTTCGACGTCCATTGCCGCAGCATTGAGCATCTTCACCACGCTCGCTGCTTCGTCGCCGAAGACCATAGATCTTCCGGCGGATGGCGCGCAGCTTCGCCCGAGTTCTCTTCCTGGCTACGCCAAAGCACAGGCCAACTGCGTGATATGCCACTCCGCGGAATACATGCTCTATCAGCCGCCCAATGCAAGCCGAGCCTACTGGGAGGCGATGACGAAGCGAATGAAGACCGTCTTCAAGGCACCCGTGGACGACACCGACATTCCCGTCATCGTCGACTATTTAGCTGCGACGTATGGGGCCCAGAAACCTTGAAGGAATGGCCAGATGAGCAAGGAATAAAGTTGATTGCTGGGAGGACGTCCCGTCGGAGGACAACGACAGCCGGCTAGCCCACTCTATGGCCGGCCGCATTGCTGCCGGCCGAGCGGTAGTCGCCGGATTACCGAGTCGACCTCGTGCTCGACATTCCCACCCTCCTCCCCCACGAGCCTGGATAGGCGGCCGGTAGCCACGTTGTCTACGCGTTTGTTGTGCGTTCAACGAAAGCTTCTTTTCGCGCCCATGAGCCCAAGTAGCTCCGATGAACGCACGCGTCGTTAAGCTCGTCGAACTCTGAGTGCGTCGCGGGCAGCGTGGCGAACCCGATGTGATCTTTTGGCTGTTCGATGGGCGCTTCGCAAAGCGCGCAGGGTATGCCGGGGAAAAACAGCGCCATCGATCGTCCCTTCCGGTTCTACGGTTCGCCGTTGTAGCGGTGGTCGCCCAGCGCCGGCGTATTACCTTCGTAGCTCTCCACCGGTGGCCGCTTCATCCCCTTGACCGGGTTGTGCGTCACCGCGTTGCTCTCGCATAGGTGCTCGAACAAAGAGGAGAGGGCGGCCAGCCGATGCCGGATGGTCATCCCGCTCAAGGCAGGCCCGACCAGGTCATCGCGCCAGGCGATGACGTGCGAGCGGGTGACGATCCGAAACTCCCCCGGCTGCTTGATCCCGGTAAAGCCCATGAAGTCCTGCAGCGCGTTCTCGTACGCCCGCCGGGTGCTCTTGTTGTCGATGTTCGCGAACCACTCGAGCTCGGACGGCACCTCCGCCAGTCCCTGAAAGCGCGCCGCCGGCAGGTGCCGTTGCTCTGCAGGGAGGGAGATGAGCTGGTCGGTCATGGGGCAGCTCGTGCCACGTCAGAGGCCGGTGTCGCCCAGGGGTCATGAGTCCCGACGTTCCAAAGCCGCCCCTCGTGGTCGCGGACTGTGAAGCCGCGCCCTCCGTAGTCCTCGTCCCGGATCGACACGAGGACGGTCCAGCCTTCGTTCTGGGCCCGAGCGAGCACCACATCGGCATCATCGACCACGATGTACGCGCTCTGCGTCTCAAAGCCGCCGATCTCATCCGGATGACGGATGAGATCGCCATATTCGGAGCTGTGGTCGATCGAGCTTGGCATGACCATCCCGCCTTCCAGAACCAGCTGGGCGTGAGACGCTGAGCCGTTTTCTCCGGCGACGACAAGGTGAGCCTGAAACCCGAGCACGCGGCAAAGCACTTCGATCGCTCGCGGTCCGTCGCGATAGCGCAGGCAGGGAATGGCAGTCGATCGGTTCTGTCGCAATAGGCCGGCAATGGTAGGTTCAGTGGATGCGAGCTGAGCCGAAAAAGATGATTGAAACGCTGTGCCGGGTGTTCAAGCGGCTGCACTATCCGGTGGAAATCATTTTGGTTTGCGTCCGCTGGTACGTGGTCTATCCACTGAGCCTGAGGCATCTCGAGGAGATGATGGCCGAACGCGGGGTAGTGGTCGATCACTCGACAATTCACCGCTGGGCAATCAAGATGCTGCCGGTGCTCGCCGCGGTGTGTCGCCAGCGCAAGCGTCCGGTAGGCCGAAGCTGGCGAACCAATCAGCGCATCGCGAATAAGGGATGCATAACGTGGCTCACCGTAGGGCGCGAGCCCCATGAGCTTGTATTCACCCGAGTTGACTTTGAAGCCGCAGTAAGACGTGAATGCGCTGTAGAGCAATCCCAGCGAGTGGGGATAGCGGATTTCTTCCAGGAGCTTGATCTTCGTGTCGGCTCCGACCCCCAACGTGCAAGTTGCCCACTCGCCCACACCATCGATGGTGAGGATTGCCGCGCTGTCGAAAGGGGACGGAAAGAAGCAGCTTGCCGCGTGCGACATGTGGTGCGGGGTGACCAGCAGCCGAGGGACCTCTCCCAGGCACGCTTCTAATTCCATGCGGAGGCTTGCCTTGGCGCCGAGAAGCGTCCGGCAAGCGGCGACAAACTGCTCGCGCCCGGCAGGCGCAACGGTTAACGCGTTTTTGGTAACGCGATCGAGCGTAAGCATCGGGTTGTCATAGAACACTACGGCGTCGAGATCCGAGGGGTCAATGAACGCCTCGCCCAGGCAATAGTTGATCGCGCGTTTCGGGAAGCGTGGATCGTGCTTCTTGCGAGAAAAGCGTTCCTCTTGGGCCGCCGCGAGGATCTCACCGTCACGCACCAAAACGGCTGCCGAATCGTGATAGGAGGCCGAGATGCCGAGCACGTAAGTCATTAGTAGCTGTGGTTGTTCAGACGACTTACAGAGGCACCGCCAAGTCGCTGAAATCTTGGCATGGTCCCCTAAGGGCGACGGTACAGCGTGGCTGCGTTTGGCCGTGGGCGTGAGTCGTAATCAGCGAGGCTTTGGATTAATAGGCTACCTTGAACGTCGGGCTGTCCTCCGCCCTCGTTTTCCGGTGGTCGTAGATCCGCGTCGTGGCGATGTTCGCGTGGCCGAGCCACTCCTGCACCTTTGCGATGTCGGCCTGGTGGTCAAGCGCGTTCGTCGCCGCCGTCGCGCGCAGCGCGTGCGCACCAATCTCAAACCCGAGCTTCGCCGAGTACCCGCGCACGATCTTGTAGATTGCGTCCGCAGTTATTGCCTTGGCCAAACCCCCAGCCCGATTGCCAACAGCCCGGAAGAGGGCGCCCGTAGCCTCCAGCCCGCGTCCATCCGCCTCGAGGTAGTCGACGATCAGCCCGTGTGCCGCCGGATGCAGCGGCACATATCTCGTCTTGCTTCCCTTGCCCAAGACCTTCAGATGAGCCACGCCGCGGCGCTCGTGCCTGAAGTCCTTGATCGTCAGCTTGCACAGCTCTTCACGCCGCAGCGCGTGATAGAGCAGGGTGGCCAGAATCGCCCGATCCCTCT
>Ga0209512_1002618_pt1 | contig 18683 bp, 10 predicted proteins | sample frozenSSSSmetaG_FD_184142 | JGI IMG/M metagenome (GOLD analysis project Ga0209512, IMG submission 184142) | Glacier valley bacterial and archeal communities from Borup Fiord, Nunavut, Canada, to study Microbial Dark Matter (Phase II) -... | ecosystem: Environmental > Aquatic > Freshwater > Ice >... | reverse complement strand
CGACGGATATTTTGATGAGCAGGCCCGATTGTTTTTCCGGGATATCTATGACCATAACTTGCGGGTTTACGATATGTTGGATACTTTAAGGGATCAGGTGGGCAATGCTACTGACCTATATCTATCAGTTGTAAATAACAACATGAACCAGGTTATGAAGCGTTTAACGACTATTACCACAATTTTTATGCCCATAACCTTTATTACGGGTGTGTTTGGGATGAACTTTGGGCACTCCCCCCAGGTAGAAGGCGACCCTGGTTGGTATTTCTGGGCCTGCATAGTGCTAATAGCTTTTGTGGCATTCTTGATGTATCTGGCCCTCAAACGGATGCGGTTATTATAAGCCAGCCCAGGTTTTGAATATCCCTCAACTGGCCGATGTATTAGCCGAGTTGGTAATTTTGGCAGGATTAGAGAATGCCAGCTTCCTGGCTAACTCAATTGGTTGTCAGGTGGTAGTAGATTTAGCCGTGCTGTATCCCGCTTTGGTTAAAAAGCTGATTGAGTACCTCCTGTTTATGTTTATGAATTAGGTACTCATTAGCATAGCACAGGTTGGTTCTCCTTCTTTTTCCTACTATCCTTTTGTTAATGTGCCCTTTTTACCCCCTTTGGGGTTTCTTTTCTCCAACGCAATTGAGCTGGCTTAAAATGACAAAAGTGGTGTACGGTTGGGCTAATGTAGCATAATAGCCATAAAATTTTGGCGATGAGCTTGACCAGCCAGTCCGAAAATGCTAATCTTTGATTAGACAAACCTCAAACAAAATAGCTAGGAGAAAAGATGGCTCAAGCTTCTTTTAATTTCTCGCCCATTCAAACCGCCGAGGTGGTGATAATTGGTGGTGGGGTAATGGGAACCAGCATTGCCTGGAATTTGGCCCAACGCGGCTGTACCGATATTATTATCATCGAGCAAAATTTGCTGGGAAGCGGCTCAACCTCCAGAGCGGCAGGGGGGATTCGCCAGCAGTTTTCCAGCCCCGCCAACATTCGGATTGGGATGTATTCGGTAGATTTCTTCAGCCACTTCCACCAACGTCTGGAACTAGAGCCAGACGAGGGCGGGGTGGATTTCAAACAGTGCGGCTATCTGTTTCTGGTGACGGACGCAGAAGATTTAGCCGTTTTCCAGCGTAATGCCGCCCTCCAACAAAGTTTGGGTGCGCCCGTCGAACTCCTTAGCCCGCAGCAGGTCGCCGAGAAATGGCCCTGGCTTTATGTGGATGACGTTATTGGCGCAACCTACTGCCCAACCGATGGCTACGGCAACACGGCAGAGGTAGTCCAGTCCTTTGCTAAACAAGCCAAACGGCGGGGAGTGAAAATCTGGGAAGAAACAGCGGTCAAGGCGGTCTATCGGGACGGACGTAAACTGCTAGGTGTAGATACCGACCGGGGCATGGTAGCGGCTAATATTGTGATTGGTTGTGCGGGGGCCTGGAGCGGAATTTTGGGTAAAATGATGGACGTAACTATCCCAGTTGAGCCTGTTAAACGCCAAGCTTTTTTCACCGAGCCGTTCCCCGATATTCAAGGACATGTGCCTTTTGTGATTGATATGCTGAATGGCTTCCACTTTCGCCGGGAAGGGCCGGGCTTTTTGTTGGGCGAGAGTGACGAGAGCCAGTTGCCCGGTTTTGAGACTACCCTGGATTGGGGCTGGCTGGATACGGTGGTGGAACATGCCCTGCACCGCGTGCCGGATTTTGAACGAGCCGGAATTTTGAGTGGCTGGGCTGGATTATACGATACCTCCCCCGACCATAACGGCATCGTCGGGAAAGTGCCAGAACTGGATAATTTTTATCTGGCAACCGGGTTTAGCGGGCACGGCTATATGCAAAGTCCGGCAATCGGGCGGGCCATTGCCGAAATGATTCTGGACGGCGCAAGCACCAGCCTGGATGTCGCCGAACTCAGTATCGAACGCTTCCGGGCGGGTAAGTTCAACAAAGAACGAAACGTGATTTAGGGAAGGATGAAGGATGAAAAATCAAGGATGAGGAAAACAGGAGTAAGAATTTGTAGGAGGATGCTCCGTCATCCGACAGATTTGTCGCAGGACAGAGCCTGCTCCTACAATTACTTCCGAAATATCCTGTTTATCCTTGTTAATATCTTTTCCCACAACCAACAACTGACCACCGACAACCGAATTTACAAGAAAGTAATACATGAAGCCATTGCCGAATGAGATTGAACAACGGTTTGGAGTAGCTGAAGGGATATTGTTGCCTGTGACGGTGACAACTTCCCAATTGGGGATGTTACGAGCCGCCGAGCAATCTTCGGCAGATGGGATAAATTTGCTGGTGGTAGCCTTTGTAGGGGCTAAACTGGTGGCGCACAGCGAGCCCTACAGCCAGCGTTACAAATTACCCGAAGTGCGTCTTCCCGGCGATATTCTTGACCTAGAGGTCTTTGAAACCAGCCTCAAACAAAACTTTCTGGCTGAATATGAGGTTGAGATTGAAATCAGCCGCTATGTGATGATGGTTCATTGTACTTTTATGGACGACCAGCGTACCGAGGAAGAAGGGCCGAATATGTCCAGCCGCACCCTGCACATTTTTACCGCCCGCGTGCCCAATGCCGACGAGTGGCAGGAGGAACTCTCGGTAAGCGAGGATAGCCCTATTCGGCTAGTGAAGCCCCGCCACTTACTGGATTCGTTGCATAGCGAGTGGTCGGACGTGAAGACGCAGTTGAGCAGTGGTCTGACCCGTTATTCCGACATGAAGGCCGAGTATGATGAAAGTTGGGCCTTTGTGCGAGCTCGCACCGCTGCCCTGGTTTTCAAGAAACTTTATAATTGGGAATTGCCGGAAATATAGGCGGTTGTCAGTTGTCGGTAAAAAAAGTTATTGGTTATTAGTTCCTGGTTAAAATCCAAAATCGGGGAAAATTTGTAGGGGCAGGTCCCCGTGCCTGCCCAAATTTTTATTAACAAGGATGGACAGGATATTTCGGAAGTAAAGAATAGAGGGTATATTCCTCCTTTCTAGTTCAATTTTACAGTAGGTGTTGGGCGAAGGGCGTGCTTTACTCCCTCTACCTTTGAAAAAGAGAAGCCAGCTTGCGGGTTGGGTGAGGGCTCGAGCCAACTGGCCCTTGAGTTTGGTGCTAGGTTAAGATTCCACCATCAATCATCCTCATATGTAATACCTATACTTCTCCAGATAATAATTCTGGCCCTCCTTTACCACTTTGGCCCGGCCCGCAAGGGACTAAAATGGAAACCTACTCAAAGTGGTCATTAGGACTGTATTCTTTTTTTTGGTAGTTTATTTTTCCAAAGAGAGCAGCCTTCAGGTTTATAGGATTCTATAGTGGCATAATTCTTGATAATTGGTAAACTGAGGTAATAACAATGTTACAACTTGAAACAGCCGAGATAAAACCAAACCCAGCCCAGGTAGCGCGAAGTGCCGGGCTGCGCTACGTTAGCGATAATAAACCCGGTATTCGCCGCGAATTGCACAATGCACAATTTATATATTATAAGCCCAATGGTAGTCGGGTTGAGGATGAGCAGGAGTTAGGCCGAATAAAAAGCCTGGCTATCCCCCCTGTTTATACCAACGTGTGGATTTGCCTTATCCCAAACGGACATTTACAAGCTACGGCCCGTGACGCAAAAGGGCGGAAACAATATCGTTACCATAAAAAATGGCGCGAAACTCGCGATGAAACCAAATATGGCAGGATGTGGGCTTTCGGCGACGTTTTACCAGTTATTTACCAAAGAGTGCAACAAGATTTGGCTCGTTCTGGGATGCCCCGCGAAAAAGTGTTGGCGATTGTGGTGCAATTACTGGAAACAACCCTTATCAGGGTGGGAAATGAGGAATATGCTCGTACCAATCGCTCTTTTGGCTTAACCACGTTGCGTAATCGGCATGTGGATATTTCCGGCACAACCATTAAATTCAAATTTAAGGGCAAAAGCAATAAAAATCACGTTATAGAGCTAAAAGACCGCCGATTAGCCCGAATGGTGAAACGCTGTCGAGATTTGCCTGGGCATGAATTATTTCAATATTTGGACGACGAGGGCCACCCTCATAGTATAGATTCAGGTGATGTTAACCAATATCTGCAAGAGATTACCGGGCAAAGTTTTACCGCCAAAGACTTTCGCACCTGGGCAGGTACTATACTGGCCGCCCTTTCTCTGGAAGCGATTGGGCCAGCCGAGACTGTTACAGAAGCCAAAAGGAATGTGGTAACGGCAATCAAAGAAGTAGCTACCAAGTTAGGTAATACTCCAGCGATTTGCCGCAAGTGTTATGTCCATCCTGAAGTAATAAATGCTTATATGGACGGAAGCTTGTTTGAAACTTTCAAGGATATGATAGAGGATAACCTCCAGGGAACCGCCGAGAAGTTATCCCCAAAAGAGTTAGCTATTATGCAGCTACTAGAAAAAAGACTTGCTGATTAATTTTATTCCTAATCCCATCAGCATCTCTAAGGATGCGTTATTTTCTTCCGTATTCAATCCTTGACAACTAACACGGTATCTAAAAAATCTCCCCGCTTTTGCCAGCGTCTCAATTAGCTATAACTGGGGGTCGGCGGAGGCGGAGGTACAAGAACATCCATCCCAAAATTACTACCAGCCACCACCTCTCCGGCAGAATGCTGTTGGAGGCTAATGCTGGTATTGTCCCCCGTATTAGAAATCGGACTAGCGGTTAAACCTGCGATAACCACCGCCAGTACCAATAATCCTTGCCTAAATTTCGTTTTCAATTTTTTGACTTTCATAACAATGTCCTTTCTTAAACGTTGTTAGTTCGATGACGCGACTATTTTATAAGTGAAAAATCCAACCGCCCTTTCCCCATTCCCTTGCAATCACAGCCTGGGGCAAATTTGGTTACAGCTTTTTCCAAAGCTTGCTTAGTTTTATTTAAAGAAAATCCCGGATTTTTCTGTAATACCATTGCCCCCGCTCCGGCGAGAATTGGGGTCGAAAAACTGGTGCCACTGCCTATAGCGTAACCACCATCAAGCCAGGCACTATAAATATCAACCCCTGGGCTACTAAGCTCAATATAATTACCAAAATTGGCAAAACTAGCCCGGTAATCATTCTTGTCAGTGGCCGAAACCGCCACCAGTTCGTTATAAGCGGCGGGGTAATAAGGTTGGTTGGTGGCATCATTACCTGAAGCCGCCACCACCACTATTCCTTTATTACTAGCCTCAATAATGATGTCGTGTAGTGGTTTTAAATCATCAGTGGTGCTAAAACTTAGATTGATAACCTTAGCACCACTGTTGAGGGCAAATCTAAAGCCAGTTAGCACATTATCCAGGGTTCCAGTTCCATCGGCATCCAGCACTCGTACCGGGATAATCTGAGCGTCCGGGGCAACCTGAGCAATAATCCCCGCCACAAACGTGCCGTGCCCGTTAACATCAGAGCCATCCATTACCCCGTTAATCGCATCAAAACCTGCGATTACTTTACCTGCCAGCAGGGGATGATTGGATTTAACCCCGGTATCCAGCACCGCTACTTTTATTCCCCGCCCAGTAGTGCTATTTTGAGCAACGTTCAGTTTGGTTTTACTCCAAGCCCATTGGGTCGCCAATGTGGCGGGGCTGGGAGCACCACCCAGTTGGGAAAAGTCAAAATGGAAACGATTGGATGCTTCCAGAAAACTAACCGTTTTGTTTTGCGAAACTGCCATAATTTTTGTGTCTAAACTCATTGAAGTTGATAGAGCCGCAGTGTCTGTGCCGCTGGGAACATCTACTCGGATATAGTTATCAGCAATTTTGGCCCAATTTTTTAGATTATACTTGGTCAGAATCTCATTCAGATTGTGCGGGTCGGCTAGTCTAAAAACTAACTGGTTAGAATGTCCCGCCGCTTTGGCTTCCGGCAGACTGACAAACCCGCAAACTCCAACCAAAAGGTGAAACAAGATCAAAGCCAGCGTTGCAAAAATGAATTTACGGTTCATTGCTTCTTTTCCCCTCTGAAACGGTTGGCTACTTATCTCACTTTTGCAAGATTGAGCCGCCCTATACCCATACCACTACAGCTACAGTCGCTGGGAAACTTATCAATAGCGTTCTTTATACTTCTTTTTAGCTTATCAGGGGTGTAATCAGGGTGTAAAGACTTCATAAGGGCCAAGCCACCCACTACTATCGGGGTTGAAAAACTGGTACCGTTCGCCCAGCCATAGCCACCTTGATAATACATACTATAAATAGTTACCCCTGGCGCGCTTAACTGGATATAGCTGGAATAGTTGGCAAAATCTGCCCGGTAATCGCTTTGGTCGGTAGCCGAGACCCCAATAGTTTCGGAATAAGCGGCGGGATAATAATAATCAGATACACCCTCGTTTCCAGCAGAGTCAACCACCGTCATACCATTTGACCGCGCGTTCTGCACGGCATTATGTAACCAATTGCTATCGGTAGCGGAGGAGAAACTAAGGTTAGCAATAGCGGCGTGTTGGTTGACGGCATATTGCAACCCGTTAACTACCGAGGATAGAGTGCCATTACCGCTTGCGTCCAATACTCGCACTGGTAAGATGGTAACTTGTGGGGCAATTTGCAAGATGACCCCGGCGACGAACGTGCCATGACCGTTAACATCATTACCGTTTGCCGCTCCGGTAATTGCATCGTAGCCGGTGAGAACATGGCCTTTTAAATCCTGGTGATTATAATTGACCCCCGTATCCAGCACGGCAACCGTAACCCCCGCTCCCTTGTTGATTGGTTGGATAGCCGAAAGGTTTATCTTCTGCCAGGCCCATTGGGTTTGGGCGGTAGTATAACCACTATCCGAAGATTGGCTAGTACCGTTAATAACCGAGCTTGCATCAAAACTGAAATTGGAACCATCCAACCCAAAATTGGTGGGATTGGCTTTAAGAATAAGATTGGGGTCGGCGTTTTCGACCCGGCTGTCCTGGCGCATTCGGTAGGAAAGCTGGCGAGCATCTTCCCCCCGTGTTTCCCCTACATAGCTATTGGGAACCAACAGCGCGCCGCTCAGTTCAAGGTTATAACTTGACAATACCTCGTCAAGTTTAGCGTGGTCGTTAACACTGAAGACAACCTCAGCAGGGTTATATTCAAGCGTTTTCTTGGGGGTGGGGGCATCGTTACAGCCCGCCAGTAACAATGAAAGAAGCAAGGTTAAGACTAACCCGGTTAATAACCTGTGCCTGGATTTTGTCATTTAAAGCTCTCCCAGCTATTCGCAACTACCCATAAATGAACATATACATACCGCGTAAATGTTCAGCATTTCTATATATATTTGATGCCGAAAATCATCGGGAAATTTCGCTCTGGAACCACCTGTTTACCCACATCACATTGCTAACCTTCCTGTGTGATGAAGGTGTACCAGCGCATGAGCTATTTATGGTTTCATTAACGCTAAATTTAAGGAAACAACCTGGGGTCTAAAAAAGAAGAGTATGAGGCACTTTAGTATTATTAATATTATATTAAATTTCAAAATTAGACTATAGCAAAATCGGGCTACTAAATCCCTGGTACTTTTGGGTTATATTAATATAACTTAGTTATAGCCAAAACAATTTGATTTAGCGGCTCGTAGAATATTATAACTTCAAGCATTGTGAGGAAAAAATTTTAATACCGTAATACAAAAGTAATATTTTTGTAATGATAGTTTCTCTCTTGTGTGCTATTGTTAAAAAGAGGAACAACCTCGAAAGAGTGCAGGCATTTAGTAAAAGTAGCGTAGTTGGGTTCGATAACATAGCGAATTTCTTACTTATGAAGGCTGCTGTAACCGTTAACAAAAGCTGTGATTTTGAGTAATAGGTACTAACACTGTTCTTATTCCGATAATTTTTTATCGGTTTGGGCCGCGCAGGATTATCAGAATAAGAAGAAGCTTATTTGCTCACGTTCAGAATTAAAAATGGTTAAAGATTACTTATTTAACAGCATGCTTATTAAGTTTTGTTATTATTGGTTTATTATGTATTAAGAAGTGAAAAATGGATGCAAAATATTGCTGACCGTTTTTTAAGAGTACCCAATAATCTACCAGCCCGCATTAATGGGTTTGTTGGGCGTGAGCGAGAACTAGCGGAAGCTGTTGGCTATTTAAATGACTCACAAACCCGCTTACTAACCCTGTCAGGGCCGGGTGGCGTGGGCAAGACCCGGCTGGGGGAGCAGCTAGTTATTGCGGGCGGAAATGAGTTTAGCGATGGGTGTTTTATAGTTCATCTTGCCTCGATAAGCGACCCTACGTTGGTAATTAGTACCATAGCGGGGGTGTTGGGTGTTAAAGAGAATCCTGGGCTGAGTCCAATTAAAAATCTTGCGGATTTCCTGCAAGAAAAACAACTGCTTTTACTGCTCGATAATTTTGAGCAGCTAACAGGTGCTACCTCCCTGATAGCCGAGCTACTTGAAGCAACCACCAAACTAAAAATAATTGTAACCAGTCGGGAAGCTCTACGGTTGGTGAACGAACGGGTGCTGGTAGTGCCGCCCCTGGATTTACCCGACCTGGAGAACCTTGGTTCAATCCACAACTTTTCTGAATATTCGGCTGTCCAATTATTTGTGCAGCAAGCCCAACTGGTTAACGCTACTTTTGAGTTGGGTGCTGAGAACGGCCCCATAATCGCTGAAATTTGTTTGCGGCTAGATGGTTTACCCCTGGCGATGGAACTAGCGGCAGCCCGGATTAAAATCCTGACTCCCAAAATGTTACTGGCCCGTCTTAGCAACCGACTTAAATTATTGACTGGCGGGGCGCATAACTTACCAGAGCGTCAAAAAACCCTGCGTAACGCCATTGAGTGGAGTTACGAACTCCTTGAACCAGCCGAGAAAAAGATACTGGCCCGTCTGGCGATTTTTGTTGGTAGTTTTGATGCTGCCTCGGCTCAGGTGGTCTGTTATGCTGATATACCAGAGGTAATGACTAATGTTAGCCTGGAAACTTTAGCCGAAAAAAGTCTTATCCAGTCGCTAAAGCAAACTGAAGGCGGCCTCCGTTACAAAATATTAAGCACCATCCGGGAATATTTACTGGAACGGCTGTTACAGGAAGGCGAAGAACAAGCCGTAAAACAGCGTCACGCCATCTATTTCCAAAATATTGCCGAAGCGGCCGAACCCCAATTAACGGGTGCTGAACAATTGGGCTGGTTCCGGCGGCTTAAACTTGAGGAAAATAATCTGCGGGCGGCTTTAAGCTGGGCGCTTGAGGGTACAGATAAAGCTGACCTGGAAATCGGCTTGCGACTAAGCGGAGCCTTGTGGCGTTTCTGGCAATTAGAAGGCCAACTCCAGGAGGGGCAACGCTGGCTGGAAATAGCTCTGGAAAAAAGTCGCGAACTCCCACCCGGTAATGACTTTATAGAACTTCGGGCCAAAACCCTCTATGCGGCTGGCATATTAGCACGGGATTTGTGCGAATATGTTCGTTCGGCCCAACTGATTAATGAAAGCTTGGAGCTGCAAAAACGGCTGGGAGATAAGCGCGGTATTGCCAACGCCTATAATACGCTGGGCTCGATTGCGGCTTATCAGGGTAACTACCTGCAATCCCGTTGGTTGCACGAAGAGAGTCTGGCTTTACGCCGGGAACTAGGCGAAAGTAGAGGGATTGCGGTCTCGTTGAGCAATATCGCCGCCGTAATGAACGCTATTGGCGAATATACGGTTGCCCGACAATATTATCAGGAAGCCTTATCAATCCTGCGAGAGCTTGGCGACCAGCGCGCCGTTGCTCACTTATTGAGTAACTATGCCGAATTGCTTAGGCTGGCTAAAGAATTCGACCGGGCCAAAGCTACTTTTGAGGAAAGTCTTCATATTCGGCGGTCGTTGGGCGACAACGGTGGAGTGGCTTCTACTTTACTTGGTCTGGGCGATATAGCCAGAGAATTGACGGAGTACGACCAGGCTCTGGAATATTATGGCGAAAGTTTGCAGTTACTTAAACTTACGGGCGACCTTCGCTACGCCACCCTTTGCCTTGTATCTATCGCCGGAATTCAAACTAGCCTCGGAAACCCGCTTGTGGCAATCCATTTGTTAGGGGCTGCTGAAACATTGCGGCAATCTATCGCATTTATATTTGAACCAGCCGACTTACTTGCCTACGAAAAATTGGTTGGCCTCTTGAAACAACAAATTGGACACGCTGAGTTTGAGGTTGCGTGGATTGAGGGCAGCCAATTTCCGCTGGAGCGGGTTTTTGCCCTGGCCTTGCGGGATTATATAACTCTGAAGGGGAGCAAATAATTTTTTAACCAGCATAATATTCTAACCGTAACGGCTCACAAGGTTTGTCACACCCCAAAGGGGCGTGAGCGAACGCGAAGAATCTCTATGTTATAAACAAGACCCTTCGCAAGCTCAGGGTGACAATCGGGGTCAACGCTTATCTCTAACCTTGTAAAAATGGCACGAAAAGAATTGATTGGCAATGATTCAATTGAAATTTAATTCGGAAAATCGAACAATCCCTGTTAACGGTGATAAGTACAAATCATTGATAAACTTGTCAATCCAGTTAAATGCTGAAATTGATTTGGAGCTGATGCTGGGTGGGATAATAAGTGAAACCAGTCTGCTTCTGGACGCGATGGAGGTAAGCTTGTTCCTGGTAGACCAGGAGCGTAATGAATTATATTTACGTAGAAATAGCAACCCTGATTATCCAAAAATAAGCATCCCTATCGGGCGCGGGATAATTGGCAGTGTGGCTTTTGACGGTGAACCCATTAACCTGCGGGATGCTGAGCTTGACCCTCGTTTTGAGAATGAAGTTTTTGGTACGGTGGTACGCTCAATTCTGGTAGCCCCGGTTATCGGCCCTGATGATGAAATACTCGGCGTGTTGACCGCGATGAATAGCCGCCAGGGTTATTTTGCCTTTCAGGAGGAGGAAATACTCAGCTATCTTTGTAAGCTGGTCGCAAGTGCGATGGAACGTTCCGCCACCTTAAATGAACATGTGGAACTTAACAAGAAATTAAGCCACCAGGCCCGACATGATGCTTTAACCGGCTTACCCAACAGGATCGCCCTGGAAGAAAAACTCGAAGTAAAGCTCGAAGAGTCCCGGAATGAGGGCTATAGTCTGGCGGTCTTATTTATTGATTTAGACCGCTTTAAGCTGGTAAACGATACTCTGGGTCATTCGATTGGCGACATTTTATTACGACAGGTGGCTCACCGACTTAAAACCGGGGTGCGAATGGGTGATATAGTAGCCAGACTAGGCGGCGATGAGTTCGTGGTGGTGCTCGCCACCGTTAAAAATGAGCAGAGTATAATAAAGATTTCTCGTAAGCTTTTGAAGAGCTTACAACAACCCTTTTTTGTGGAAGGGCAGGAACTTTATCTCAGTGGAAGTATCGGGATTAGCCTTTATCCTGAGCATGGCAATAACGTCACTGAATTATTGCGCTATGCCGATAATGCTATGTATTTGGTTAAAGAAAACGGGAAAAATAATTTCCGCTTTTTTGACGAGCAAGTCAATCGCACTGAACAAAAGCGACTCTGGCTAGTTACCCAGCTTCATAAAGCCCTGGAATATAACGAACTAATCCTTTATTACCAGCCGCAGCTTAGTCTGAGCACTGGTAAACTTACTGGTATGGAAGCCTTGATAAGGTGGCGACATCCCGAATTAGGCATAATTTCACCTGGAGATTTTATTCCAGTCGCCGAAGAAACAGGATTAATCATCCCAATTGGCAAGTGGGTGTTGGAAGAAGCCTGCCGTCAGTGTTTGGAATGGCAACGCAAAGGTTTCCCCGAACTAAAGGTTTCGGTAAATGTTTCGGCCTTGCAGTTTAGTCGGGATGATTTTGTAGCGGGAGTCCTGAAAACGGTTCGTAAAATTGGCCTTGCACCTGAGTCTTTAGAGGTAGAGTTGACCGAAGGTATTCTGGTAGGGGATATTCAAGGAACTGTTCATAAACTCATGGAGCTAAAAAGGGCGGGCTTACTGATTGCGATTGATGATTTTGGAACTGGCTATTCATCGCTCAGCTACCTTCAGAAATTACCGATTGACATCCTGAAAATAGATAAATCCTTTGTGACTCCGATAGGTCATCCCATAAATGACAACTCACAAAATCAGGCTCTGCTTAAAATGATTTCAACCCTGGGTCATAGCCTGGGAAAACGAATAATCGCGGAGGGGGTCGAGAATGAAATTCAACTTGAGTTGCTCCGAAAGTTGGAATGTCAGGAATTTCAGGGCTATATTTATTCACCCCCGCTAGATCCGGAGGATTTTGAGCAGAACGTGTTAGCAGGTAAACTGGAATGGGCCTATTAAAATCCAGGTCAATCTATTAAATATCTTTAGCAAGCTTGGCTACTTGCGCTAATAAATTTCTGATGGCTGATTGTATTCAGGAGAATTAATATGGATGAACATCCATCCAACACGTTAACTTTCTTTCTTACCAGAACAATAGTAGACCCAGAATTGCGGCAGCAGAACCCCCATGCCTTTCAGCAGGCAGTTAATATTCATGACTCACTGGTTCGGCGGATAATTAAAGAAAATAAAGGCTATCTTTATAAAATTGTAGGGGACTCTCTTTACTCGGTATTTCACACGGCTGACAATGCTATAGAAGCGGCTTACAAGAGTCAACTGGCTTTATTGGGTCAGGACTGGGGCGAGCAAATCAAAGAATTTAAAGTGAGTATGGCCCTACATAGCGGGGAAGTTAGAGAAACCAGTGGGGATTATAGCGGGCCAGCATTGGATCACGCCATCGCCCTACTTGATAGCGCGCATGGCAGTCAGGTTTTATTGTCGCAGCCTAGCTTGGATTTGGTAAAAAATTGGTTACCGGGTGATTTAAGTCTGGCTGAGCTAGGAAGGTATCGCCTCAAAGACCTGGGACAGCCTGAACTGATATTTCAACTTGTAACCAGCGAGCTACCAAGCGAATTTCCCGCAATCCGCACCCTGGATAACTGGCCGCACAACCTGCCAATACTAACCACCGATTTTTTCGGTAGAGAGCAGGAAATTGAACGGGCTTGCCGCTTACTACGCCAGGGCAAAGTGCGCCTGATGACCTTTACCGGGGCGGGTGGTTCGGGTAAAACTCGCTTGAGTCTCCAGATTGCGGCGACAATGCTGCACGAATTTGAGGATGGGGTTTATTTTGTAGAGCTGGCGGCTTCGCGGCAAGCCGAGGAGGTTGTCACTGCCATTTCCCGGATTCTGGACATGAGGGAAAGCAGTGGGCGGGAGCAGTTGGAAAACTTGAAGAGTTACCTGCGAAACCACCGCCTGCTTTTGGTGCTGGACAATTTAGAACAAGTGGCAGAAGTAGCCCGGTTGGTTAGCGAATTGCTGGAAGCCGCTCCCGGTTTGAAAATACTAATCAGTAGCCGGATTTCCTTGCAAATTTATGGCGAGCAGGATTTCCCGGTACATCCTTTATCCCTGCCAAGTCTGACCAAGCTACCTCCCCTCTCGGAACTCTACAAATATTCCGCCATAAAGCTCTTTATTAACCGGGCCAAAAGAGCTCATCTTGATTTTGAGCTTGATTCCAGCAACGCTACTGAAATTGTCGAAATTTGTACCAGATTAGATGGTTTGCCACTGGCCCTAGAACTAGCCGCCGCCCTGTGTAAAACCTTTTCATTTAGTGAAATGTTGGCGCAGTTAAGCCAACGGTTGGATTTATTGCTGAGTGAAGATGCTGCTGTACCAATGCGCCAGCGCACGCTACGAGGTGCTATTGACTGGAGTTATAACTTGCTTGAAGAAAGCGAGCAGACTCTATTCGCCCGATTGGGAATATTTGTGGGGGGCGGTACGATTGAGGCCATCGAGGCTATCTGCAATCCAGATAATGACCCTGAGCTGGATATATTTGAACTCCTTTCAAATCTGGTCAATAAAAGTTTGCTGGTGCAGACTGAAACGAGCGATGGTCTGGCCCGTTTTTCGATGCTGGAAACTATCCGCGAGTATGCCCTGGAACGCCTTGAGCAAAGAGCTGAACTAACTTTAATATTGCAGCAGTTCAGGGATTATTTCGTAACTCTGGCGGAAGAAGCAGAACAAAAACTCACCGGAGTAACACAGTTAAGTTGGTTCCACCTTTTAGGTTACGAATATCTTAATTTGCGGGTGGTGGTGGAGCATGCGTTGGAACCGGGGGTACTAGACATAGAAACCGTCTTAAGGCTGGGCGGGGCACTCTGGCGATTTTGGTCGTCGCGGGGATATTTGTTAGAAAGCCGAGGCTGGCTTATGAAAGCTCTGCCAAATAGCGAAGCGGTAGATGGGTTAATCAGGGCCAAAGCCTGGTTTGCCCTGGCTATTATTAACCGCGATTTGGGGGAATTTGAAGTAGCTTTGCAGTATCTGGAAAAAAGCCTGGAATTATATAGAGCCTTAAATGACCGCCAAGGGTTAGCTCTGGTGCTAAATACTTTGGGAACGGTCATGGCAAGCCAGGGAAAATACCTTCAGGCAATTGCCTATATCCAGGAAACCATAACGATGCGGCGGGATTTGCAGGACAAGCGTGGTTTGGCCGCTTCCCTTTGTATTCTGGGGGCGGTGTATGCTGCCCAGGACAATTTCGATGCGGCTATGAAATATTATCAGGAGGCTCTCGGTCTACTCCGGCAGCTTGGTGATCGGCGCACATTGGGTCAGTTGCTTAACAATATGGGCTTTTTGTGGATACACCGAGGCGATAACAATAAAGCCAGTGACTTGATTGAAGAAGCCCTGACAACCCTGCGTGAACTGGATGACAAAAGCGGGATTGCTGCCTCCTTAAACCAGTTGGGTGATTTAGCCATTGCCAGGGGTGATTATTTCCAGGCCCGGAAATATTATATCGAGAGCCTTCACCACTATTATGAGATTGGTGACAACTTGAATATTATTTTTAACCTTGAAGGCTTAGCCCGTTTGTATGGTCTCCTGAACAAGCCCGCCCTATCTGTTATTCTTTACGGAAGAGCGGGGGCTCTCCGCAAAACTATAAATGTCCCTCGTCAATTGGTCGAAACCAGGAATTATGAGGAGCTTATGAACAAAGCCAGAAGCGGCCTGGAAGCGGCGGATTTCAAAGCGGCCTGGGAAAGAGGGGAAACTTTACCTCTTAAAGAGGTAATTTCTTTAGAATTTGTCACAGTTTAACCTGTCAGAAGAAATCGAAACAACGGCGGACGATTTGCTGGCTGGTCACTCTATTAGGGATTTAGCCTCTGAAAACTGCTAAAATTCGTTTTAGAGGATTTTATCGCTATACTGACGAATCCAGCTTGACAACATCGGGATTGCCAGTTGGTAGCTTTTTCCTTTAACTTCGGTCAATAAGTCTCGACGTAATAATCTTTGAATGGCCTGTTTAGCAATCGGTGGTTCCAGTCCCGTTAACTTACCAATCTCCACATAGTCAGTTACCAGCGACTCGTTGCGGATTAGAGTTTCCAGGCAGACCCGTTCATTTGGCCCGGTGCGGTTCCATAAATCATCAAAATAGCTGCCCCAGCTTTCCAGCGTGGCGGCTACAGCCATTTCTACATCTGGTACTTCGGCCTTTTCGCGTTCCTCATCGTTCAAATATTTAATCAGGTCGGAGCAAACCGCCTGTAACAGGAGTGGTTGACAACCCGTTACCTGGATAATTTTCTCCACAACTGCGGGGGAATAAATCTGGTCGCCGCGAAAATTGGGTAAGGGGTGGGTTATCAATAAACGGGCATCCTCGGCCTTTAGGAAACTAACCTTAACATTTTGCACATTAACAAAATAGCCTGACCAACCACTGCCCATTTCAGCAAAAGTTTTGACCCCGCTATATAACAGGGCCAGCCGAGGGCGATGCTGGATGGTATTGCGAAACCAATCCAATAACAGATTTAAGTTCAGAGCCTTTTGAGTCATTTCTTCTTCAAGTTTCTCAAACTCATCAAAAGTAATCAAAAGGACTTTATCGGCTTTTTCCAGAGTTTGTTCAATATTCTTGAGCCAACTATCAAAAACGGCATAAATAGCCAGTTCATTTTTAGCTTCGGCTTCGGCAAGTTTAGTAGTGGCAAGGCGGCTAACATTATAGCCATTTTGACTTAAAACCGTAGAAATTTCCTGGGACAGAGCCGAAAAGAAACCGCTAATGCTGGCTCTGACTGAAACATTTTGCAAATCCAGATAAACTGGCAAATAACGTTTGCCTAAAAGGTTGGGCATCTGTTTAAGCGCGCTGGTTTTGCCCATCCGCCGTTCGCCATACAATAAAAAGGTTGGGCGGCGCGACCCTTGCGCCAGGGCTTCTTCCAGTAACAGGCCAATATCACGCCGTCCCACAAAGAGGTTGTCCTGTTCAAGCGGGCGTGAGTCCAGCAATCCCCCTGGTATGTAGGGGTTGTAAATTGACCCCGCCTTTTCAACCTCTGTTTCAAGTCGGGCGCGTTCGCGAAGGACGACCTCTAGCCATTTTTCGGCTATCACCACCAGACGCTGGTTAAACTGAGTATTACTAAAAACTGTGCCGCTCCGTAGTTGGCGCAGGCTTAGCTCAAAACTATCAAGACTTTGCTTACGGGCCTGTAAACTCTGGGTATTAAGAAAGCGGCTGGCCTCCCGACTGGCCTCATTCAACCGACTTAAAGCACTCCGCCAGTTTGTATCAAGGGTATTGGAATCCTCCGGCAGATATTGGCCCAACCAGTTAGAGGCTGTCGCAATATCCCGCAGACTTTCCCGCTCGTTCATCTCCGCCAGCACTATTTCCTGAAGAGTCTTGCGGGCTGCCCAGATTTGTTGGGGTCGCTTACGGGCAATAAAATCTATTTCAGTAAGAGCCTTAGCCCGATTCTGGTCAGCCGCTACCAGCAGTAAGCGGTCTAAATTTAGTAGAGGTAGATAAACTTTTTCATCCCAATACAAGGCCGAATGGTGCAAATATTCAAAAACCTTGCTGGGCTCTTCCTTACTCCTGAAATAGTTAATGGCAATCGAAGTCCCGCTGACCAAGTACAAGGGCAGCCGATAAAAACAGGCTAGAAAGAAAGCAAAAAATACCAGCCCCAGATTAAGGTTATCATAGCTTCCAAAAACAATCGCCACCACTAGTCCAATTGTAGCACTTAGCAAACTGGCTAAACCACCCCGAATATAACTTACAATACCTCCTATAAGCAGCAGCATTATTGTATATATAATAACGGCTATTCCTACTACAATCAGGAAAAACCCGTTAAATGAGCCAAAGAATCCATAGATTTCCAGAGCTGGTTGGGAAAAATCATTTAGAATGCACCCTATAAAAATTACTAATAGACCAATTAACAAAGCGGCAGTAATTAAAAATGGGATAAGCGGCAGAATATTTATTTCAACTCCCCAGGCTAGGCTAGCGATAACCCCGCCAACGATAAAACCCAGGTAACAACCTGCAATGATAAAAGGAATAGAGGCATGGATATAAAATAATGACACTAAAATAAACAGACTAATAACACTTCCGCCCGTAATAAAGGGGAAAAGACCAGTAGCAGTTCTAGTATTATCGCCGCGCTTCTGTTTAACAAACTGGCTTATCATTTTAATCCCAATAGCTACGGCTAACCCAATTAATGCTAAAACCAGGGCAGTTTTTCCAAGTATTGAAAAACCCCCTCCTAAAACCACCCCTAAAGCTACTACAAAACGAGCGTCGGTATTAAAGCTGATTTTAATTTTTTGCGGAAAAGCACCTGTGATACTACCTGCCAGACTTGCCATTAAACCAATCAGTATCCAGAGAGAAAAGTCAAGATATAACTCAAATGAAGGTCTATTGAGTACATAATAAAAAAAAGTAGCATAAACGCCCCCCATGCTAGACAAAATCCAACCAAACAACATTCCAAAAGATACCGCATAGCTAAGAGCGAAACGAAAGTTAAAAATCAGGCCAAAAGACAGTCCCAACAATACCCCACTTAACACCAGTCCCGCAGCATAAAGGGGTATCAAACTTAATTTGACCTCAGCTTTTGCAAATGCATCTAATAACTGAATATAATTTTGTTGTTGTTGTTCAATTTCATAACTCTCGGTGTATTGGGTATTCAAAATGTAGTTCTTAACTGCCGTTCTTGAGGCGGTATTAATCGCAGGGGTCGGTCTGGAAATATATAGCACCGGGTCGGCTACAAATTGTTTAATTTCGTCAACAAACTCAAAGCGTTGGTCGTTTAGCACAATTGGAAACAATAAGTAGGAGAGAGGAAGGATTATCAGGTAACAAAAAAGAAACAGAGGGAAAATTGACCGTAGTAACATTGGTCCGCGCTGCCTAAAGGTAAGCTGGTCAGTTTCTTCACGAAAAGCCTGGGGTTGAAAAATGCAGCGAAAAAGCCAGATAAAAGGTTCGGCAAATAGATATTTCCAGCCTTTTTTCAAAGTGGTCATACCCGTACCATCCCTCGAAATTTGTCCTCAAGTCGTTCGCTGAAATCCTGCCAGTATTCGGGGTCGTTGGGGCGGTAAAGGTCAGGGTCTTCCTCCTGACTCAGCCGCTTATCCAAGTAAAGCATCTCGCCCACCAATTGGAGGCGCAGGGGGTGGCTCTGCCCCAACTCCAACAGTTTAGCTCTTTCCGGCTCATCAAAACCCACCCGGCTGGCCTGTTTTT
>Ga0209512_1002608_pt1 | contig 18711 bp, 18 predicted proteins | sample frozenSSSSmetaG_FD_184142 | JGI IMG/M metagenome (GOLD analysis project Ga0209512, IMG submission 184142) | Glacier valley bacterial and archeal communities from Borup Fiord, Nunavut, Canada, to study Microbial Dark Matter (Phase II) -... | ecosystem: Environmental > Aquatic > Freshwater > Ice >... | reverse complement strand
AAGCATATGAAGATCTTTTTGGGCAGTGATCACAATGGTTTCCTGATGAAGGAAAAAGTTTTCGCGTATCTTGCAAAGCACGGGTACGATGTTCATGACGTCGGCGACACGCAGCTCGATCCGGATGACGATTTTCCTCAGTTCGCACAAGCTGCGGCTCTGAAGGTACTTGGTGAAGAAGAAGGTGAAGCGCGGGCGATCCTTCTTTGTGGCGGTGGACAGGGTATGGCTATGGCAGCAAACCGTTTTAGAGGCATTCGTGCCAGCGTTATTTGGGATGCTTTTGAAGCAAAAATGACGCGGAACGATAACGACAGCAATGTCCTCGCCCTACCGTCTCGCATTCTTGAAAAAGAAGATGGTACTTGGGAAGGTATCATCGAGACATGGCTCACGACTCCGTTTGCTTTCGCAGCTCGCTATAAACGGCGTAACGCCCAGATTGACGAGTTGTAATATGTCATCCGTCGCACCAACGATTCTTTCCGAAACGGCCGAGGAGTACAAGGTTGCGGTTGAACGCTTAACGCCGTTTGCGCATCGAGTGCATATCGATATTAGCGATGGTGAATTTGCCCCAAACTTCTTGGTGAACGAAACGCAACTTTGGTGGCCAAAAGAATGGCAAGTCGACGTTCATGCAATGGTGGCTCGTCCTAGCGAGCACATCGCACAGCTTATTGCTTTGAAACCAAACATGATCATTTTTCATGCCGAGATCAAAGAGGATCGTGCTGCGCTGGTGAACCAGATAAAAGCAGCCGGTATCAAAGCCGGCATTGCACTGCTTCGCACGACTGTTCCGTCAACGCTTACAGATGTCATCAAACTTGTCGATCACGTCATGATTTTTTCTGGCGATCTCGGCAAGAATGGTGGCACCGCAAGCCTGATGCAGCTTGAAAAAGTCCGGCTAATAAAGGCAATCAACCCGGCCGTAGAAATTGGCTGGGACGGTGGCGTGAACATTGAGAATGCTTACACTTTAGCTCAGGGAAATGTAAATGTTCTGAATGTTGGTGGCGCGATTGCAAAAGCCGAAAACCCTGGTGTCGCTTATGCAGCCTTGACGAAAGAAATTAATAAACACGGAGTGATTTAGGTGGATAAATTAACAGTTCCTCAGATTCAACAAAAGGCGAATGATATTCGCGAAGATATTATTCGTATGCTAGAGCACGCCGGAAGTGGCCACAGCGCCGGCCCACTAGGTCTGGCCGACATTTTCGCGGCACTTTATTTTAACATTTTGAATATCAAGCCGACCGAACCTGAGTGGGCCGATCGTGACATCATGCTATTAAGCAACGGTCACTGCGTCCCTGTGCAGTATGCGGCAATGGCCGAGTCGGGCTTCTTTGATGTCGAGGAGCTCTCAACGCTTCGCCAATTTGGTAGTCGTCTTCAAGGCCACCCAGAACGTGAACGTCTCCCTGGCCTAGAGAACACAAGTGGCCCTCTTGGCAGTGGATTATCACAAGCTGCTGGCTATGCGTACACACTGCAGTATATCGACGAAGTGAAACACCGGTTTGTTTACGTCATGATGGGCGATGGTGAACTTGACGAGGGCAATATCTGGGAAGGCGCTATGTTCGCCGGCAAGAACAAATTATCTCAGCTTGTTGCTTTTGTTGATCGTAATAACATCCAGATCGACGGTAGTACTGAGGATGTCATGCCACTCGAAGACCTAAAAGGTAAGTGGGAATCATTCGGCTGGCACGTCATCGAGATCGATGGCCACAATATTGAAAGTATTATTGATGCTACGAGTCAGGCTCGAGCGATTTCAAATCGCCCAACGGTGATTATTGCACACACTATCCCTGGAAAAGGCGTCGACTTCATGGAATACGACTTCAAATGGCACGGTATGCCGCCAAATAGTGAACAAGCAAAAGTAGCGCTTGAAAAGTTACGAACGCTCGATGGAAAAATTACGCACGAAGGAGCTGGAGTATGACCTACCCACTAGACCCCAATCTATTTACTGACGACATGAAACTCGACCCAACTCGCGCCGGCTTTGGTCGTGGCTTGAAAGCTGCTGGAGAGGCTAATGAATCGATCGTTGCATTATGTGCGGACCTTACTGAGAGTACTCAGATGCATTTATTCAAACAGGCTTTCCCGAAACGATTTGTTGAAGTGGGTATTGCCGAACAAAACCTCGTCACTATTGCGAGCGGAATGGCACGTGCTGGTAAAATTCCTTTTACGAGTAGCTATGCAGCGTTTAGCCCTGGACGAAACTGGGAACAGATTCGCACAACGGTGACACTTAACAACCAACCGGTCAAAATTGTTGGTTCACACGCCGGCATCTATACCGGAAGAGATGGGGCGACTCATCAAATGCTTGAAGATATCGCTCTTATGCGTGTCCTTCCTCGCATGGTTGTAGTTGTGCCTGGTGATGCTATCGAAGCCGAGAAGGCGACGCGGGCGATTGCCGAGAACGGTCAGCCAAGCTATATTCGATTAGCTCGTGAAAAGACACCTGTCTTTAGTCTTGACGAGTCACCATTTGAAATCGGCAAAGCATATGTCCTCAAAGAAGGCGACGATGTTTGTTTGATGGGGACTGGAACGATGACATATCAACTGTTGCTGGCTGCTAAACTGCTAGCCGAGCAGGGTGTGAACGCCGAAGTAGTTCACGTCCCAACGGTCAAACCTTTGGATGCAGAAACTATCCTGGCCAGCGCCAAGAAGACTGGTCGTATTGTCACAGCCGAAGAAGCACAGATCATCGGTGGCTTCGGTAGTGCCGTCACCGAGCTACTGTCAGAGCATCTTCCAATGCCGGTCCTTCGACTGGGTATGCAAGATCGCTTTGGCGAGTCAGGTGATCCAAAAGAGCTGTTCAAGGCATTCGGCCTCACTGGCGAGCAGATCGCTGAACAGGTCAAAGAATGGATAGAGAAAACGCCACAGTATCATCGGTAAATAAGAGTAGCGGCGTTAGTGTGCGATACACAATAAAGATGCAAGGTTAGATAAAATTATTTCAGGGGGCAATACAATGGGTATATCGATTCGAGAAATTCGCGACAATACAACACGAGCACGACATTTAATGCAACGATCACGTCAGCAACATTTTGCTGTCGGAGCGTTCAACATCGATAATCAAGACACGATTATTGCGGTGATGGAAGCGGCGCAAGCAACCAACTCACCGATTTTGGTAGAGGTCACGCATGACGAAGTGAAAGCCATGGGCCTCGACAACATTCGTGACATGATCGATAACTACAAACGCCAATACGGCGTAGAGGTCTATATCAACCTCGACCACAGTCCGGCAGTTGAAGACGCCAAGCGTGGGATTGATGCTGGGTTTGAATTTATTCACATCGACGTCTCTCAGGCAAACCACGAAGCAAGCGACGAAGAAATTATTGCCGCAACAAAAGAAGTCGTTGAATATGCCAAGTTTACGGGTGCACTCGTTGAAAGCGAACCTCACTACTTTGGCGGAAGCAGCAATCTTCACACCGAAGATATCGACTACGAAGAAATCAAAAAGACTTTCTCGACACCAGAGGGAGCTAAGGCGTTTATCGATGCAACAGGTATTGATACCTTTGCTGCGGCCATCGGAAACCTTCATGGTAAGTACCCAGTTCCGAAACAACTAGACCTCGACCTACTTCAGCGGATTCGCGACAACATTGAGTGTCAGATCAGCCTTCACGGCGGTAGTGGTACGCCTGGTGAATATTTCCAAAAAGCCGCCCAAATTGGCGTCAGTAAAGTAAATATCAACAGCGATCTCCGTTTTGCCTTCCGTGAAAATCTTGTAAAAATTCTTGCTGATAACCCTGATCAGTATGCGGTTGTAAAGATTATGGCACCAGTTCGCGAAGCAGTTCGTGCTGTCGTAGAAGAAAAGATTGCCGCACTCGGAAGTGCGGGCAAAGCAGTTCTTTAGAACAAGTATTAGCCTCTCTTTGACTCGATGGCAGCAAGGAGAGAAGTGAATGAAGCTTTAAACTTTTGCACACCCTCGTTCTCGAGGGTTTTTGCAACATCATCCATATCAACGCCGACTTCTGCGATTTGGCGCAGGATACTCTGAGCGTGAACGATATCTTCGAGTGAAAGACTTCGAGCGTCCTCTGGGAGGTGATCGATGATCTTTGCGATGGTTGGTTCAGGCAGTGTGTTGACGGTGTATGGCGCCAAGAGATACTTCACGTAGAGAAGATCATCATAGCTAGGGTTCTTTGTTGATGTCGAAGCCCAAAGGATGCGTTGAATCGCCGAGCTGTTTGGCTCGAGGACAGCTGCGTCACCGAACTGGTCGAGGAAGATCGAGTAAGCCATGTGTGCTTGGGCGATTGCCGCTTGTCCACGGAGGTTCAAGGCTTTTTCAGTTCCGACCGCTTCGAGGCGGGCGTCGACTTCGTTATCAACACGACTAATAAAGAACGAGGCAACACTGCGGGCATTGTTGATGTGCCCGAGGCGGTGGGTCGCACGATGCGCTTCGGCAACTTGACGATAGTGTCCAAGGCTAAAGATAAGTGTGACGTTCACGTTGATACCATTTTCAAGGAGCTCGTGAATAGCGGGGACGCTACCATCGGTTGCCGGCACCTTGATCATAAGGTTGGGAATATTTAACGTTTTCCATAACAACTTTGCCTGTGTCGTAGTTGCCATCGCATCATCAGATAGCTCTGGCGAGACTTCGAGAGAGACGAAGCCATCAATACCGCCACTTGCATCCCAGACGGGCTTGAGGAGCGCAGCCGCTGCGCGGATGTCGTCTTCAACGATTTTCCAGTAGACTTGCTCGGCAGTGAGTCCTTCGCTCATGAGCTGGCTGATCTGCTCGTCGTAAGCGGTGCTTTTTGTTATCGCGTTTTCTAAAATAGTTGGGTTTGAGGTTAAACCACGGACACCACTATCGATGTAATCTTGTAATTTGCCGGATGAGATAAGTTCTCGAGATAGGTTATCAACCCATGGACTTTGATTGAAATTTTCATGTAATTTTTGTAAGTAATTCATTTGTTATTAGTATATCAAACATGTATCATAGTGCATATGGTTATAATCTGTGCGCTAGGTGCTGCTTCACAAGACGTTTTCTTGAGCGGCAAAGGAATAAGATCTCAACTCGATGCCTCGTCTAACGAGTACGTCGAAGAATTTAAATTAGGTGCAAAATTAAACGTTGAACACGTTCTTTTTGCGACGGGTGGTGGCGCAACAAATGCGGCAGTTACTTTTAGTAGACAAGGACTTCAAGCAAGTTTTATCGGTCGTGTTGGCAAAGATATCGCTGGACACGGCGTCCTGAGTGAACTTGATAAAGAACACATTGATACGTCAAAGACGATCTATGACGAGCAGCAAGGGACACAATATTCGACTATTCTACTGACGGAAACGGGTGAACGGACTATCTTGGTCTACCGTGGTGCAGCGCAGGCTCATACTGCAGCAGAATATGAGCAGGTTGATTTTAAGGAATTTGAATGGCTCTATGTTTCATCATTTGGCGGTGCCTTTGAAGCGCTGAGTGTGATATTTGAACATGCAAAACAATCTGGCGTTAAGGTTGCCTTTAATCCAGGTCAAGCCGAGTTAGATCAGCCAGAGTTACTCAAAGGCTTACTCAATGACGTGACTGTTTTGATCTTGAATAAAGACGAAGCTGCGTTAGTCGTTGAAGGCGGATCGAGTGAAGAGCTTGCTCGTCACCTCATGCACTACGTCCCTGTTGTTGTCGTGAGCGATGGACCGAATGGTGTCGTCGCGACGGACGGTAAGACGATTATTGAAGCAGGAATGTACGAAGACGTACCTGTACTTGACCGCACTGGTGCTGGCGATGCTTTCGGATCTGGCTTCGTGAGTTATTACTCACAAGGTAAATCACTAAAAGAATCAGTTGTGTTTGCAAGCGCTAATTCGACATCTGTCGTCACGATGTATGGAGCAAAAGACGGTATTTTACACCAAGGTGTCGCGTTACACGAGATGCCAATTAAAGAGAGGGAGTTCTAAGGTGGCTAAATTTTTACGAGACTTACTTGATGCTGAAGAGCCTCTGTTTACAGACGCATTGCGTCAACTTGAGCACGCCAGCGGGCGACAAGCTGCTGACACAAAACTGATTGGTGATATTACTTCCATGGCACACGATAACTTGCGCCAAATGGGACTTAATCCCGCAAGTTCAACTGGTCAAGAAGTCTATCATGGGCTCGAAGCTCGCCTTGTAGGAGACCTCAAGCGTCTGACAAAGATTATTGGAGCCGAAGAATCTGAAGATGTACGCTACCTCGTGCCATTCATGGTTAAGGCGGCCAATAGTGTTGAGTTTAATCGACGCGTCTTTGTGATTAAACACGAAAGTGCCAAGAATTTATTGCGCCAGATGCCGCCAAAGATCTTGATGGAGAAACTCGGCTATCACGATATTGAATCGATGTTTGATCACGAAAATTTCGCAGAACTTTATACCGCCCTCCGATTCTCTGAAGGACCAGATTGGCTCAACAAGTATGATGAGTTGTTTGAAACAGTGACTCCTGCTGACTATGAAGAGCGTGACTTAGAAATTGTTGTCATGGACCACGACAAGTATGTCGACCTGGCCGCTCACTTTGTCCAAAAGAAACTTCACAACGTCACGCATACCAAAGAAATGGGTGTTATTGTTGTTGTGCCGATGCACGCCAAGACAATGCGTGGACTTGTCCTAAAGACGCTTCCGCTACTCTTTCACTATATGAATGAAGTCAAACTGTACTCGACCTTCTTCAAGCTAAAGAGCAAGCAGCCTCATTTCGGTAAGACTGTCGTGAGTACATTGGTTGCCGATCCAGGTGATGCGAGCCAAATGGCTGGACAAAAGATTCACTGGCGCGTCATTCAACGATACCTCGGCAAGCACAAAGAGGATTCAATCAGTACAATCGCATTCGAACCTCACGTCCAACCAGAAGACCTTCACTGGCGCCGCGCGGAAGATCTTTTGTATCAACTCGACCCTGAACTCGAATTCTGGAAAGACCGTGACTACGTCGGGCTCAGCTACGACGGTTTCCCGATCGCCTTTAACTTGTTTGATGTGAGCTTTGCGTATTCAAATAGTGAAACATACGAAAATCGCTATGCGTATCACTTCCGTGAAAGTCTCTGGAATGAAATCTTTGTTCGATACATGGGATTCCGTAACCTTGCTAATCAGGTGCTACAGCAACTCGACAACAGCATGATTGCTCCCGAGAAACTACCAATTACAAAGAAAAAGAATGTACCCTCACTTCGAAAAGAAAACGAAAAACACGATCTTTTGATTCGACGGAAACTTATCGATGCAGCCGAAGGGCGCCTTGACGGTGTGATTGAAGAATTCGATCAAGTGTTTGAAATGCTCGGAAAATACGACAAGACAGTGACTGTCTTCGGAAGTGCCCGCAAACCACAAGAGGATGGTGTCGCCTGGAATGCCTACGAGCTGTCACGACGACTTGCTGGCGAAGGCTACGCTATCGTTACTGGCGGTGGTTACGGCGTCATGGAAGCTTCAAATAGAGGCGCATATGATGCTGGCGGTGACTCGGTTGGACTTAATATCCTACTACCTCACGAGCAAAGCTTGAACAACTATACGACGGCAAGTTTTCAGTTTGAGCACTTCTTTGGCCGTAAAGTTGCGATGACACTCGACTCTAGCGCTTATATCTTCTTTGCTGGTGGCTTCGGTACACTTGACGAATTATTTGAGATTTTGGCACTCGAAGAAACAAATAAAATTCCACGTGCTCCGATCATCTTAGTCGGTTCAGACTTCTGGGGACCTATCGATGAGGTAATACGAACAACGCTCCTCGAGCGATTCGGAACGATTAGCGCGGATGACCATAGTCTATACAGTGTGATTGATGATCACGATGAGATCCTACACAAGATTAGCGAATACAAGCACAAACGAAGTAGCACAAAAGCGTAGTCATTTACTTTTTCGCCTTTGCGAATTATGCTTAATACATAGATAACGTAGTGGGGTTACAATATGGTGAGGATTCAGAGCAAGACGAGACTTATAGTCGCAATCGCTGTTCTAGTGATAGTCCTCATTATCGTTGGTTTGATAGTGTTTGCTAACAAGGGAACAAAAGAGCCGACACCTACGACGCCAAATACAACTGCTCAGCAGCAAGGTACGACGACGAAAGATGCTTCGACGACTGAAACTGACGCAACTGAAACACCTGTCACTCAGACGGCGACAACACCAAAGGCTGACCCCGCGACGCTTTCATCGATTGATATTACACCGCTTGGCGTTTCTGTGTTTTACACAAAAGGAATTCCGGGATTCGAATACACCGCGAAACGCACCGCTGATCAAACACAGTATGTTGAGCTGACCTCACCCGACCTTATTGGCACGAAATGTACAGACGACACTGGTTTGATTGTGTCGATTATAAAGAATCCAAGCTCGACCGAAGACCAAGCGACACTCTCGCAGACGGTAAAAGTCGGGAATGATTCATACGGTCTTTCACTTGCTGGCAAGGGATGTACGGGCAATGCTGAGCTTCTTGATAAGTACCAAGCTGCCTTCACAAATGGCTTTCCGAGCCTCAAAGCACTGTAGTCTAGCATTCGAAGATCGCCTCGTGCACGCGAAAATAGGGTAGCGATAGTATAATAGACAGTAATGGATCAAAAGTTTCGCTTACAATCTGCCTATGAACCGACTGGTGATCAGCCAACTGCGATCGCTGGCCTTATTAAAGGTCTTGAAAATGGCGATAAGGAACAGACGCTACTCGGTGTCACCGGGAGTGGAAAAACCTTTACGATGGCCAACGTGATTGCGAATCGTGGCGTGCCCACACTTATCCTCGCGCACAACAAGACACTGGCTGCACAGCTATATGGTGAGTTTAAATCGTTCTTCCCCGATAACGAAGTTCATTATTTTGTGAGCTACTTTGATTACTATCAACCCGAGGCCTATATTGCAAGTAGTGATACCTTTATTGAAAAAGATAGCCGCATCAACGACGAGATTGATCGCCTTCGGCATGCAGCAACCTCAGCTCTGCTAACTCGTCGTGACACGATTATCGTCGCGAGTGTGAGCTGTATTTACGGTATCGGGTCACCTGACGACTACGCCGAGATGTCTATTACGATAACCAAGGGTGAGCGCCGGCAGCAAGATAAGTTCGTCAGACTTTTAACTGATATCCAGTATCAGCGCAACGACATTGATTTCCACCGCGGAACATTCCGTGTTCGTGGTGATATTGTTGACATCTTCCCAGCTGGAAGTGACGTTGCTTATAGAATTGAATTCTTTGGAGATGAGGTAGAACGTATCACTCGTATCGATCCTCTGACCGGCGAGATTTTGGGTGAGCCAAACGAAACGACCGTCTTTCCGAGTAGTCACTACGTCACACCTCGCGTCAAATTGGACCGTGCGATTATAGAAATAAAGAAAGAGTTCGAAGAGCGAGCTGAGTTCTTTGATTCACGAGACATGTTCCTCGAGGCGCAACGTTTGACGCAGCGCACCAAATACGATATTGAAATGCTCGAAGAAACGGGCTTCGTAAAGGGTATCGAGAACTATAGCCGATATCTCACGAATCGTGAGCCAGGAGAGCAGCCAGCGACACTGCTTGATTACTTCCCTGATGATTTTATGTTGTTTGTTGATGAAAGCCACATGACGTTGCCGCAAGTGCGTGGCATGTATAACGGCGATCGGGCGCGTAAAGAGGTTCTTGTTGACCACGGGTTCCGTATGCCGAGTGCGCTCGACAACCGACCGCTGACTTTTGACGAATTTAACCGCCATATCAATCAAGTTGTCTACGTATCGGCGACGCCGTCAGAATATGAATTATCACATAGTCCAGAACCAATCCAGCAGATCATCCGTCCGACTGGATTGATTGACCCCGAGATTATTATTCGACCAACAACTGGCCAGATCGATGACTTAATCGCCGAAATTCGAGAACGCATTGAAAAGAAGCAGCGTGTTCTGGTGACGACGCTGACCAAGCGTATGTCAGAGGACCTTTCTTCTTATCTGCAAGAACTTGATATTAAAACCGCCTACATTCACAGTGAAGTCGATACACTCGAAAGAAGTGATATTCTTCGTGATCTCCGCTCGGGTATTTACGACGTATTGGTTGGTATCAACTTGCTTCGGGAAGGTCTCGACCTACCAGAGGTGAGTCTTGTCGCGATTATTGACGCTGACAAAGAGGGTTTCCTTCGCAGTACAAGTGCGTTGATTCAAACGATTGGACGAGCTGCTCGTCACCTTGATGGCAAGGTCTTGATGTACGCTGATAAAATTACCGATTCAATGCAACGAGCCATTGATGAGACGGGACGTCGACGGACGCTTCAGACTGCCTATAACGTTGAGCATAATATTACGCCGACGAGTGTCGCTAAGGCACTTGATGAAGGTCTTCGTTCAATCATTCCGAAGAAGGATGATGACAAAAAGTCGAAAATAAATCTCAAGAAAATTCCAAAAGATGAATACGCGAGTCTCGTGAAAGACCTTTCGGCGCAGATGGACTTAGCAAGCGCAAATCTCGAATTTGAAAAGGCTGCCGAGTTACGTGATCTTATTTCAGAGATACGCTCAAAAATGTAGCGACAGAATAGACCCCTTCAAATTATTTATTCTCCTTAAATTACGGTATAATATAAGAATATGACACAAATCTCAAAAGACGATGTGCAGCACCTGGCACAGCTAAGTAACCTGCAGCTTACCGAAGACGAAGCGAGTGCCTTGCAAATAGACCTCGAAAATATTGTTGGATACATCCAGCAGCTTGATGAACTCGATACGACTGGCGTTGAGCCAACGTACCAGGTAACTGACCTGGAGAATATATGGCGTGAAGACACGGTCAATAATTACGGCATAGACAAGGCGGCGCTGCTTGCACTAGCGCCTGCAACCGAAGCAGAACAAATTAAGGTACCAAAGGTTCTATAAATATGAGTGCTATTTCTGATTTTATTGGCGTATCAGCGCGTACGAACGTTGAAGAGGCAATCGCTAAAGCTCGTTCGAACGATTCCTTCCATGCAATCTTGAGCTTTACGGAAGCCCGAGCACTCGAACGAGCCGATATGGTTGACCGTGGAGAAATTACAGGCTCACTTGCCGGTGTTCCTTTTATTGCAAAAGACAACTTTCTGACACTTGGCGGTACGACAACGGCCGCTAGCAAGATGCTCGAGAATTTCCAGGCACCATTACAGGCAACGGCGATTGAAAAACTCGAAGCCGCCGGAGCAATTTGTATCGGTAAGGCTAACCTGGATGCGTTCGCCCACGGCGGAAGTACTGAAAACTCTGCTTTTGGTCCAACTAAAAATGCGATTGATCAGGAACGAGTTGCCGGTGGAAGTAGTGGTGGATCGGCCGTATCTGTCGCTCTCGGAATCGTTCCGTTTGCACTTGGGACGGATACTGGTGGATCAATTCGTCAACCAGCTAGCTTTAACGGTGTGGTCGGCATCAAGCCGACATATGGCACGGTGAGTCGCTACGGCGTCGTCGCTATGGCGAGCAGTACTGATACGATCGGTGTTCTAACGTCGAATACGCACGATGCTAACCTTGTGATGGATATTATGAGTGGTCAAGATACAAAAGACATGACGACGCTACCTGATTTCTTTACGCCAGCAAAACTTGAGGGGAAAAAGCGCATTGGTGTGATTAAAGAAGCGATGACTGATGACGTCGACGCCGATGTTCGCAACGTCACGAATGACTATATTGAAAAGCTTCGAGCGGCTGGCCACGAAGTCGAAGAGGTAAGTCTGTCGTTACTAAAGTACGCACTCGCGGTGTATTACATTGTCGTACCTGCCGAAATCAGCAGTAACCTTGGTCGCTATGACGGTATTCGTTATGGCCACCGCGCTCAAGCGACGCGGCTGACTGAACTCTACGGTTCTTCACGAGATGAGGGCTTTATGACCGAGAACAAGCGCCGTATTATGATCGGGAGCTACGTCCTTTCGAGTGGCTTCTTTGACGCCTATTATCTGCAAGCTCAAAAAGTTCGCACACTGCTGATTAATGAATTTAACGATCTTTTTGAAACATTTGATGTTTTGGTTGCACCAGTTGCACCAACACCTGCTTTCAAGATCGGTGAGAATGCCAGCGATCCAATTAAAATGTACCTAGCTGACGTTATGACGGTTCCTGCGAGCCTCGCGGGACTTCCGGCAATGAGCGTGCCAGCTGGTGTTAATCAACAAGGATTGCCTATCGGAGTCCAGCTTATCGGAAAACGCAAAGACGACGCCGTACTACTTGCACTGGCTGAAAGTATGGAGGAGAAGGCGTAATGGATCAATCAATTGGAATCATCTTTTTTCTTTCGGCGATCTTGATATTTGCAGCCATTCTCTTTGCAGTTATATCGCTGACAAAGCGAGGGCCGCAAGCACTCGATGTCGAAAAGTATCGCACTCGTTGGTTAACGATCGAACAGCAATTAAAGCGCGACGAATCTGGCAGCTATCCAATGAGCGTCTTAAATGCTGATAGTTTGCTCGATCAGGCACTGAAAGATAAAGGCATTCAAGGAGCAACGATGGGCGAACGCATGAAAAACATGCAAAAGACATGGTCTAATGCGAATAACGTCTGGACAGCACATAAACTTCGTAACCAAATTGCACACGAGCCTGACGTTCGCCTTGACTATGAAAGTACGAGACGAACACTTATGGCATTCAAACAAGCACTAAAAGATGTAGGGGCGATATAATGATTAGTCGTGAAATTCTCGATAAGTACGACATGACGATTGGTATCGAATGTCACGTTCAGCTTGCAACCACAAGCAAGCTTTTTAGTGGCGCTGATAATGACGCTAATAGTAAAGCGCCGAACGAAGCGACCAGTCCGATTGATTTCGGTCTTCCTGGGATGTTGCCGGTTCTTAATCACCAGGCGATTGTTCTCGCCGCTAAAGCCGGAAAGGCCTTGCGTGCCGAGATCGCTCACGTCAGTCGATTCGATCGAAAACACTATTTTTACCCAGACCTACCAAAGGGATACCAGATTACTCAGATGTATCAGCCGGTTATTATTGGTGGTCTCGTTGAGGCACCGATGCTTGATGGCAGTATGATCACAGTTCAGATACATCATGCCCACCTCGAAGAAGATGCGGGCAAGTTGACACACTACTCTGACTTTAGTTTAGTCGACTTAAACCGAGCCGGCACACCACTGATTGAAATCGTTTCTGAGCCAGATATTCACTCGGCAGCTGGCGCAAAAGCCTATGCAACCGAACTGCACCGACTCATGACCTTCGCCGGCGTCACGTACGGCGACCTCTATCATGGCAACATGCGTTTTGACGTCAACCTATCAGTTGCGCTCAAAGGCGCGAAAGAACTAGGGACGCGCGCAGAAGTCAAAAATCTGAACTCATTCAAGAGTGTTGAAAAAGCGGCTGAATATGAATTTGTCCGTCAAATCGAACGTCTTGAAAAAGGTGAAAAGATTGTTCAAGAAACTCGCGGCTGGGATGACGCAACTGCCAAGACGAGTTCACAACGGAGCAAGGAAGACGCTCAGGACTACCGCTACATGCCTGATGCCGACATTCCGCCAGTTGTATTGAGTGATCAAGATATTGCCGACATGCAAGCCGACATGCCGCTTCTACCGGCGTACTATCGAACAAGTTGGCAGAGTTTGGGTCTTGATCGTTCTGTCATTGAAGCGCTTCTTGGTAACCAAAGCTACGCAGTGCTTATTACAGAAATTCAAACAAATGCCGGTGATGATGCCGCACGGCGCGTTGCGCACTGGTTTGCGAGTTCTGTTGGGTCGGGTGATGAAGAAGTGGCGACGATCGCCAGTAACTTTGTTCCTGAAGGATACGTCGAACTTGCAACGATGGTAGAGAAGAATGAACTTTCAAGTACTGCTGCCAAAGAGATCTTTGTCGAGCTACTTACGAGTAATGCTTCACCACGCCAAATCGCAGAACAAAAGAATTTACTACAGGTGAGTGACGAATCGGCAATTATGGCGATTGTCGACGAAGTCCTCGCTGACCCATCAAGCGCACGATCTATCGAAGATATCAAAGCCGGCCAAGAGAAAGCTATTGGCTTCCTCGTCGGGCAAGTGATGAAGAAATCTGCCGGAAAAGCCAACCCGGGATTAGCACAACAACTTATTCGTCAACGATTGGAGCAGTAATATGAAACAACCAACCAAAGCTATTATTTGTGCCGCGGGTCTCGGTACTCGATTCCTTCCACAAACAAAAGCGATGCCAAAAGAGATGTTGCCACTGATTGATCGCCCTGTTATCCAGGTGATCGTCGAACAAGCGGTCGCTGCCGGTGTGACAGAGATTATTATCGTCACAGGTAGTACGAAACGTGCCATCGAAGATCACTTTGATCGCAGTGATCAGCTTGAGGCTGAACTTCGTGAGAACGGTAAAGCTGATAAAGCCGATGAAATTAAGCGTGTTGCTGAACTCGCTAACTTTATCTATATCCGTCAAAAGGGCAGTCCAAAAGGAAATGCTCGTCCGATCCTCAACGCACGACATTTAATTAACGACGACGAGCCTTTCTTTGTCTTTTTCGCAGATGATTTTTTCCGAAGCGAAAAACCTTGGCCGCTACAATTGAAAGAAGCGTACGCACAGACAGGCAAGTCAGTCATTTCTCTTATCGAAGTTGAAACGAAAGATGCCGACAAGTATGGCATGGCGAGCTTGGCTGATGAAAAATCAGATCGAGTTTTCCGCCTAAGCGGACTCGTCGAAAAACCTGGTGCAGCCAATACACCATCAAACTTTGCATCAGTCGGAAGCTATCTTTTAACGCCTGACATCTGGCAGTATCTAGAGAAAGAAACAGTTGGTTTGAACGGTGAGATTAGTCTCGCCGATAGTCTTGATGAGCTGGCGAAAAACGGTGAAGTCTACGGACGATTTATTGAAGGCGTTTGGCACGATACCGGTGATCAGCTGAAATATATAAAGGCGGTCGTTGACCTTGCGCTTGAAAGCAAAGAATACGGCGCTGATTTGGCTGAATTCCTCAAGCAACGTCTCAGCTAGTGATTTGCCCTCACTCCAATATAGGGGTAGAATATAAGAGTAAGCACGTAACTATTTGAAAGGTTTAATCATGAGTCCAGCTGCAGAAATACTCGTTGTCATCCTGGCTGTTGTCCTTTCGATCTTTCTGATTGTCGGCATCATTCTCGTTATTTATTTGATTCGTTTATCTGCCGAAATTCGTCGGATCGCCAAGACAGCACAACACGCCGTTAGTTCGGTCGAGACGGCCGTCTCAAACGTTAATAAATTCGCGTCACCAATTTTCTTTGCGGAAATTGTCGGACGATACATCAAGAAATATACTAAAACATCTCGAAAGGGGAAATAGTCATGGCTAAAGCAAAATTCGCACTCGGAGCACTGATCGGAATCGCAGCAGGGTTTATCACTGGCATTCTCACTGCACCAAAGAGTGGCAAAGAGACACGTGAAGAACTAAAGCAAAAAGCAGCCGAGAAAAAAGAAGAAGCACTCATTAAAGCAAAAGACGTTCGACACAAAGCCGGTGACGTTGCTGAAGATGTCCTTGAAAAAGCCGAAAAGGTAGCCGATAAGGCTGCTGATAAGGTCGTCTCTGCAACAAAAATTGCAGCTGACAAGGTTACCACTGCAACTGAAGCCACTGCCGAGAAGGTTGTCGAGACAACTAATGACCTCAAGGTAAAGAGTGAGCGAGCCGCAAAAGCCGCAAAATCTGCAATTGAAAAGAACTCATAAGGTATCTGAATATATAACTGACGCGTCCTAAAGGGCGCGTCTTTTTATAACTTACGATATAATCATAACTATGATCAAAAAAGTACTCGCTAAAGCGAAAAAAGATAATGAAAATGGTGCACGTAAGGCGATCTTGGAGGATCTTTTTTACGATTTCCACAAAAGCAGACGTCAGGTATACGGAATGAACTTTATCCGAGGTATTTTCTTTGGCGTCGGGAGTGTCCTTGGCGGTACTGTTGTTGTTGCGCTTGTCGTATGGTTACTAAGTCTCCTCGTTGATATACCAGGCGGTACGGGTGACTTTATTCAGTACATTGTAAATATCGTTAACCAACACCCGTAGAAACAAACACTATCTTTTTTACTACAGACAAAGTAGCGCCTTGTTCGCTATACTGAGTGTATCTATGGGGGTAACATCTGAAACAGAAAAAACTGTTGGACTTTCTTTGAAGTCGTCTGACTTTGTGCACCTTCATAATCATACCCATCACAGTGTTTTGGATGGATTGACGAAGATCCCCGCCTTGATCGACAAGGTAAAAGAACTTGGGATGGAGGCAATTGCAATTACCGATCACGGCACAATGTCTGGTGTATTGGAATTCTATAAAGCCGCAAAAGCCGAAGGTGTGAAACCGATTCTTGGGATAGAGGCGTATGTTGCTTCTCGTTCTCGACACGACCGTGACCCGCAAAAAGACAAAGCCCGTTATCACGTCACGATCCTGGCTATGAATAAGCAGGGGTACCTGAACCTGATGCGGCTGAGCTCGACAGCAAACCTTGAGGGTATGTATTACAAGCCTCGTATTGACCATGAGCTCCTCGAGAAATATAACGAAGGCCTCATTATTCTTTCTGGTTGTGCCAGTGGTGAGCTTGGTGAGAATTTAAGAAATGATAATTATGAAGAAGCGAAGAGAATTGCTGAATGGTACAAGTCCATCTTTGGTGACCGTTACTATCTAGAGATGCAGGATCATGGACACCTCGAATCACCGGCACGATGGGATGTACAGACGAAGATTAATGGCTACCTCGAAAAACTCTCGAAGGATCTTTCTATTCCGCTCGTTGTGACGAGTGATGGTCACTATCTGACGCACGCCGATCAAGCGGCTCACGAGATACTGCTCTGTGTTGGAACGGGTTCATTCTTGTCCGATGAAAAGCGAATGTCGTTAATAGACTTTGAGCTCCATGTCACAGAACCGGAAGAACTTATCGCTAGGTGGGGGAAGACGTTTCCAGAGGCGGTAACAAACACCAAGCTGATCGCTGATCGCTGTGACGTCGAGCTCGAACTGGGCGGAATTTTGATTCCAACCTTCACAACACCAGACGGCTATAACGAAAAGACCTATCTTCACCAATTGGTATTCCAGGGGCTGGCTGTTCGCTATGGCGACCTCACGCTTGACGAGGATCCTCTTGCGAGAACTCTCGAAGATTTCAGGGAACACATTCCGGCTAACGTCCTCGAAAGGGCTGACTACGAGCTGGGGATCATCGATGGCATGGGCTTTAACGGCTACTTCTTGATCGTCCAAGACTTTATTAACTGGGGTAAAGACCGCGGTATTATCTTTGGTCCTGGTCGTGGTAGCGCGGCGGGGTCTATCGTGTCGTATGCAGTTCGTATTACCGAGCTTGATCCGTTAAAGTACGACCTTCTATTTGAGCGTTTCTTGAACCCAGACCGTATTAGCATGCCAGATGTTGATATCGACATTCAGGATACTCGACGCGACGAAGTGATCGCCTACTGTACTGAAAAGTACGGTACCGAACGCGTGGCGAACATCGTGACGTTCGGCCGCATGGCGGCACGTGCTGCAGTGCGCGACGTTGCCCGGGTGCTCGAGGTGCCATATGCCGAAAGTGATCGTTTGGCAAAGCTCATCCCTCCGCCGGTTCAGGGGCGGCATATACCGCTATCTGTTAGCGTTGTCGAGGATCCAGATCTTCGTCACGAGTATGAGTCAAACCCAACGGTAAAAAAGGTACTCGACTATGCTATACAGCTCGAGGGGACTATCCGTAGCCATGGTGTTCACGCCGCCGGAGTCGTGATCGCACCTGATGACATCGTTAAATTTGCCCCTGTTGAAATGTCCCAAAAGGGCGTTGTTGCGACGCAGTACCCAATGGGTCCTGTCGAGGAGCTGGGGCTACTCAAGATGGACTTCCTGGGATTGTCAAACCTGACGACGATCAACAACGCACTTCGAATTATAAAGAAGGTTTTTAAAACTGACATTAACTTACAAGAGATTCCACTCGACGACCCAAAGACGTTTGAACTGCTACAAAAAGGCGATACGACAGGGGTGTTCCAGCTTGAATCGGCGGGTATGAAGCGGTATCTGCGCGAGCTCAAGCCAACGGTTTTTGACGATATCATCGCGATGGTAGCGCTCTATCGACCGGGACCAATGCAGTTCATCGGTGACTTTATCAAACGTAAACACGGCGAGAGTGAAATCACCTATTTCCACCCAAAGATGGAAAGCGCCCTGAAATCAACGTATGGAATTCTTGTCTACCAAGAACAGGTGATGCAACTATCGAAAGACCTTTCTGGATTCACTGGTGGTGAAGCGGATACGCTGCGTAAGGCGATTGGTAAAAAGAACGTTGAAATGATGAATAAGATGAAGACTCGCTTTATCGACGGAGCGGCTGAAATATCTGGTGCCGATAAGGGCGAGATGGAAAAGTTCTGGAAGCAGCTTGAGGACTTTGCGGCATACTGTTTTAACAAGTCGCACGCGGCGTGTTACGGGCTCATTGCGTATTGGACCGCCTATTTGAAGGCGCACTTCCCAGAGGC
>Ga0209512_1002605_pt1 | contig 18720 bp, 17 predicted proteins | sample frozenSSSSmetaG_FD_184142 | JGI IMG/M metagenome (GOLD analysis project Ga0209512, IMG submission 184142) | Glacier valley bacterial and archeal communities from Borup Fiord, Nunavut, Canada, to study Microbial Dark Matter (Phase II) -... | ecosystem: Environmental > Aquatic > Freshwater > Ice >... | reverse complement strand
CCGGATTAATGAACAACCCCGGGGCAGAGCCCCGAGGTATCAAAAGGAGTTTGCTTCGCAAACGTATTAGCTTCCGACCCAGAGGGTCGGGGAATTAAACCACTTTTAGATTAATAATTGATCAATGAAGCCACTTATGAACCAGATATTAGCGTTCGATACAGGTTATATTTATATCAATCAGCTTCAATCTAAATATTGCATTCTACTAGTTGTGAGATTAAGTTGTCAAATGGGCTACCAAACTTCTATAGATATGAACAGCTTAAATGAGTGTTGAAGAAAATGAAGTATACCGGCAAAATGGACATTAAATTATCCTATAGGTAGGTTGTAGTTCCATCAATGTCTGCGATCAAGCATTTCCGCTGAACCTTATTGATGCTATTTGGCCGTTTGCTCTCAAAAAGAAAGATTTGTATATTGTAAAGAAATTTGCTGTAAATTTTTGTCATGTACTTAGACAAAATAACTAAAAAAAATTGTTATTAAAACAGCTATTTATGACATCAAAAATAATACATTTATGTGAATAGGAAAAACTTTCTTTAAAATGTTAATAAAACTTATTAAACTGTACTTCAATTACTTAAAGAATTAGGTTTGCTTTAGCTGCCAGCAATTGCTTAAATGTTTTGATCATTTCTGATTTTTCTTTTTCAAAGTCAAGTGGTTTGGCATTCCAGTTAACATTTTTTTGAAATACCATGGAATCAAATTTTTCATCTTTTTCAATTTCTGAAGCATAACTTGTCTTATTCTTTATTGTGATGTGATTTATTTTCAATCCCATATCTTTAAGCAGGGATATTCTATAGTCTGATTCGTCGCCGAAAAAGACAACTGGTATGCCCATTGCAATACATGGAAGTGCACAATGAAGCCTTGTTGTGATAACCAATTTTGCATTTTCCTTATATAAATTAAGCAGATACCTTGCGTAAATGAATTTCACCTTCTCTGGTAAATTATTAGGCACTTTGTGAGAAACAGATATCGATTCCTTTAATATATGGTTAGGTATTGGTAAATGTTGAGCATCAACCAAAATATTCCATCCATCTTTAGGTTCTGATGCTCGTTTGGGAAAGGTCAAAGTCAAGCATTTACTGTAAAATGCATTGATTCCGCTTTCTCTGAAACATTCCATTGTTGTAAGATCCCGGCAACCAATGGGTTCATGTCTTTTAAGGTAGGCTATTGATTCAGGTCTGAGTACATACTCCCAAGTATTGTTCCAATCGGTCACATGAAATCCCCAGAATAAAGCACAAACTGGCTCATGAACAGGGAAGCATAAATTGGGGGTATGAGAAAACCACCCGTTCATAACGAGCAAATGCTGTTCCTTCTCCTGAAATTTAGAAAGCGAATCCCGATTTATTCGGATATCTAATCCTGGCAAGAATTGCTCAACTGCTAATGATTGTATTTGATCTCCAATATTAGTAAGATGATCGTATCTAAATCCACAATATTTAATCATTTGGTATTCCTAAAGATTATAAACCTCTCTTCCATAGATTTACTTCATTTTTCAATGCGGCCTGGTCCATACTGCAAATCCGCAAAAATTCTTTTCGTAAACTTATTTCAGTTTCCGGATCTGCAAACCAACTATTCGTCCCGCGATGGTGAGGTAAATGAAACATTACACCATTTGTTCGTTTGATCCGGCATCCCAAAATTTCCCAGCGTTTGATCCTTTCTGCATCTTCGAGTCCCCAACCAAAGAAGTTTTCATTTTCCATGCCGACCTCAATATAGGTCTTTTTTTTGACCAAGAAACCTCCACCAACCGAAGGGAAATTATGCATCAGTCTCATTCTGCCAATGCTTTGTTCCAGTACTTCCAGCCGATCCTTATGCTGAAGAAATACTTCTTTGATATACTGTGGCACAGCATAGAAATTGCCATCATACGGGAAAACCATGTCAGCTTCATTCTTTCGCAGCATTTCCACCCCTAATAGCAGTTGTAATGGATTTAAAAGAACATCAGCATCCCATACAGCCAGATAAGGTGCATCCGTTTTCCTGATCATTTGATTGATGTACCGGGTACGATAAAAAACCGGGTTATGATCTTCAATGAAAATTTTAGTTACTCCTTCAGGTACATCCACTTTTTCGGTTGCATCTGCTTCCAATACAAGAATAGGACATTCCACCCAACTATTAAGAAACTGAAGGATGCAAAGCACATTCTCCAATCTGCTTTCTGAGTCAATCCTTATCGGAATTAGAATAGTGAGATCATTCAGTTTAATTTTATCAATCGGCATGTTTGCCTTGTACTTTTGTTCCATCGTTTCTTTTGTTTGAAGGTTTAAATGTTTCTATTATTTAGTTTTCGAACTATCTTCCTCCGCTAATTGCTTGTTATATGCTTGTATTTTTGCTTGGAATTTAAGTTTAGTCTTCAAAAACAGGATAAGCAATTCGTCTTTAAAGAAAGGATTAATTGTATTGAAATGCACTATCTTATTGCACCATTTCAAATAATCCTTCATGCTAAACTCAAGAGAAGAACTTCTTTTCATTAACGATAAATGAATCTTCTGATCAGTATCTCCGGGGAACAAATCAATATTTGACAAATAGTTAATGCGGATTTGATCCGCGTAAAACTGTTGTTCGGGATACTTAGAAGAGGTTATCTGACTTTTGTGTATCCGGTATTCCATTAATACCTCGGGTATATTACAAATCATAAAGTTTTTGAAGTTCTTCGAAACAAAATCATAATCTGAGGCATATCGATATTGTTCGTCATATAGCAAAGAATCAAGACCGTTAAAAAAGCACTTTCGAATACAAAGCCCGGGATGCAAACAATAATTATTTCCTAAAAAGTGAATTTTCAACAATTCATAATCAAAAGGGTAGTTTGCAACCATATTCGCACAAGTTCCAAATCTTCGGAAAGATGAACTGCAGATACCTACTTCCGGATGATTGGACATGTAAAACAATTGCTTCTCAATTCGGTATGGCAAGGCGAGATCATCGTCATCCATCACAAACAAATATTGTCCACAAGCCATTTTTATTCCGATGTTCCGGGATAGATAAATACCCAGATTAGTCTCGTTTGTTGATATATGAATACGAGGATCAGTGAAAACACATAATTTAGCAGCGGTTCCATCTGTCGAAGCATCATCAATAACAATTAGTTCAAAATTTTTATAGGTTTGCTCCAATATGCTTTTTACAGACTGTTCAATGTATTTTTCACCGTTGTAAACAGTTATAATAACCGACACAAAAGGATGCTGTACATTACTATTTGTTTTTGTTTTCATTGCAGGTATAACGGTTTTTGTTTCTACTATTACAAAAGTTGTTTGGTTTGAAGGTTTAAGCGTTAACGGGCAGTTTCAAACATTCAAACCATTTCAAACGCGCAGCATAAGACTTTCAGACCATTGTATTTTATAATCCATTGTCCAGTAATGCCCTTAGCGGATTTATAAACCGGTAAATCAATCGCAAATCTTTTGTCACTATTTCGGCTGTACCGTCCATTTGTTGAATGAATTTAAGATTTTCCTTATATGAAGAGGTCATTCCTTTTAAAAGTTCAATTTCAGCCACATATCCTTTTGTATCGGGTACCAGTGAAATAGAACGAATTCGCCCTTTCAGCATCCCGAATTGCATATATGGAAAACCGGCAAGTTTGATATTTACTCTTTGTCCAATCTCCACTTTACCAAATCCTGTTGTTGGGATTATCGCTTTTGCAATAATGGTTAACTCGCCAAGTGGAATAACCGTTCCAATCAGCTCGCCTGATTTTACTTCCTGGTTTTCGCTCCAAATTGTAGTATATGTAATTTTCCCATCAACAGGACTAATAACCAAATACTTTTGTTCCCATTGATTCACCAGATTTTCAAGGTTTTGTTTCGACTCGTCAAGATCAAGTCGGAATTGGGCCAATTCCTTTTCATATTGCATTTGTAATTCCACACTGCTTCCCTGTATTTGAAGAATAGATGATTCGGTATTTCTTAATGAAGCATCAAAACCAATTGAAGCTGATTTTTTTGTCAATAAGGTTTGCCGCGCTTTTTCATATTCGCTTTCACTGGTCGTTTGCTTTTTGAATAAAAGAGAATCACGGAAAAATGATTTTTCAGATAAGCTTAAATCTTTTGTTTGTATATCCTTTTGTCTCAGTTGCGTTTGGTAATACTCCGTCTGTTTGGCAATTTGTTTCTTCAACAGTTCAATCTTTTGCGGGATTAAATTTTGATTCAGGTAATGTCTGAAATTGTTCCGGTTCTTAATGAATGAGGAGTAACTTGATTGTAATTCTCCCAAAGTAAGCTGTTCAGGTAAATCAATTGCCACTTGTACATCCCATGGCGAAGTTCCGGAACTCAATACAATTCCTTTTTTCAGCAGCAGGTAATCCTTGTAATTGGTTGGATTATTGATTAAAGCCACAACAGTACCTGCGTCAAGTTGTTGTCCGTCCTGAGCAAACAACCGGTCAATCTTTCCGGTGGACCTGCTTAACAGAACAACAGGAGGGTTTTTAGTGGTCAAAACCATAGGTGCAATAATGATCTCAGGAGATCTGAAGAAAAAACTTCCGACGATGATGCCCATTAGGATTATGAATAGCACCGTTAACCCCCAGCGGACGACTGCATTGGGAATAAACCCCATTAATTCTTGAATCTCTTCACTGTTTACTTCTAAATTTTTAATTTCAGGCATATTTATTTAATTTCCAAGTTCCAATTGGTCTCTCACCAAATGATAATATACTTCTTTTTTATCACCAATTCCTGATGAGCGCCATTTTCTGCAATCTCACCTTTCTAAAATACTACAATCTGATCTACTTTTTCACCGTGCTCAGACAATATGCACTAGTTAATGTCCTTTATCTCCGATGACAATGAGGTTTATTAAGCAGATTCTACAGAAACTCATAAATTGTTTTTACGCTTTATCAAATGATTAAACTGCACATCTGTCATTTAACCTATATAGAAAAATAAATTTGACAATATGATATTTGTTCAATCTCTTTTCCCAATAAATTGCGTTTAAAATCCAAATCCCTATTCATTCGCAAAAAATATTAGGTTGTTTTAACAGAGCTTCAAAAAAATCATCGAGATATTCCATATTGTAGAATTTCACTTTTCTATTAGCTTCGCTAAGCTTTTGAAGCCATTGCAAAGCCTCAAACTTAAACTTTGCATTTATTGGCAGGCTATTTAATAGTTGCAGATGAATTTGTTTCTCATGAAGGGTTGCCGTAATGCCAAAATTATCTAACTGTTGCATTCTTACCTTATCTCTTTCGGGCGCGTATTTTTTTACTGATGAACCAGATAGTTGCTCGGAAGTCCAACGATAATTCAACAATACATCTTTAGTGTTTACAACTGGGAAAATGGCAGAAGCACGAACCATTAAATCATAATCCCCAGCATACCAAAAGCTTTCGTCATATAGAAGATTATATTTACGAAGGAATTTTTGCCGCATTATTATTGACGGGTGACATATATAGTTGTTTTTTAGCAACTTGATTTTATTTAGTTCGTATTCTGGCTCCCGAAAAACAATTTGATTTGAGCCTACATATTTTAAACAACTACCTGCGATTCCAATATCTGGGTTTTGTTCCATAAATGCATATTGCCTAGCCAATCTATGAGGAAAAGCAATGTCATCGGCATCCATCACGCATATATATTTTCCACAAGCAACACGATGACCTTTGTTTCGAGCTGCATAATTACCCATGTTAGTTTTAGTATCTATAATTTTTATGCGCATGTCTGAAAACGATTTAACAACGTCCAGACTATGATCTGTAGAACCATCATTTACAATAATAAATTCAAAGTCCGTAAAAGTCTGCCATAGGATACTCTCAATTGCTACAGCTAAGTATTTCTCAGCATTGTAAGCAGGCATAACAACTGAAATGGAGTTGCCTTTCATATTTCCATTTCCTTTCCCAAGTAATTGAATACATTTTTTCGAATACCAAATAATCCTTCATTCGCTATGTATTTGCCTGCTTGTTTATTTTTATAAGATTTTTCCCAATTCAATAAATTCATTTGATCATAGCTTAACTCCGAATTGCAATATCGGATTTTTTCAGATTTAGAATTTATAATTGAACCGGAGTATTGGGCATTATACATATTTTTATAATTTAACCCGATTGACTGAGCCCTTGAAATTAAGTCAACATCCTGAAATCCCATTGGTTCAAAACTCTCATCATATCCTCCTAAGCTGATAAAATGCGCCTTCGACAATCCAATTCGTCCATAAGTTCCATCACCATAATCACTACTAAATTGATGTGATACCATGTCGGTGCCATATCGTATAAAATTTTTAATCATAAATTTTCCTCCAAACCTTCCGGTAAAATTATCACAATCAAGATTAACCAATAAATCGTGAGCAGCAAAAAAATGAGATGTATTTTTTGCAACAGAGGCATGCCATGATGGAAGTTCATCAGTATAATAATAGGCAAGATATCCTTCGTTTAATTCTTTTGAAAATGTGCTTATAACCCATTCTTTTAGCCCATCCTGGCTACCAAAGTCTACCAAAACAAATTCTGTGATGTCCTTAAAGAATTTATTATCGCTAAGATTCTTGGGCAAAGTCTCCTTAATCTGGTAGAACCTATTTTTACAGGTTATGCAAAAAGATAATTTTGGTATATGTTCCATATCTATATTAAATCAAAATTCTTTTATTTTTAATACTCACATTTTCTAAAAAATTCAAAAGCCCCCATCCAATTCCTGCTATCCCAGTTAGTCCGAAGTTGTTTTTATACAATTTATCCAATCGTTGGTTCACATCCTCTTCGTTGCCTATTATTGAAAGAACTTTTTCCGTAAGATTGTACCAATACTCATTACATGGGTTATGTGGTTTATAAACCAACAGATGCCATGCGGATTTCGCAAAACATCTTCCCAATTGCAATGAATCGGGATATTCTAAGGCTATTTTTGTTGCAATGGTAGAAAATTTTCGTAGCAGATCAGGATTGGTTGTATTGAATTGAATTTGTTTGATCAGTTTAGACAACGTTACTTTTTCACTCCAATCATTCTCTTGGTGTAAACTAAATTCGATATAAGAAGAAATGTAGTGAAACAATCTATCAATATTCGAATGGAATATTCCTAATTTATGTATTTCAATAAAGAAATATATGATTGGATTAAGAACTGACAGTTTAAGCGTCGGAATATTATAGTCAAGAAAGCGCTTATGGATCAACAACCTCTTACATTCGTCAATAAGAAAAAGTAACTGTTGTTTTTTCACCAACATATTCAGATTGTTGTCGTAATTCTCATGTTCACTAATTCGAGATAAAGAATAGTGGCCAATGCCAAACAGATCATCTTTGCTCCAGATATCAATAGGGAGGTTATATAAGATCTGATCCATTTCTTCCAAAATTTCGTCCGAATCAGCCTCCACAAATTTATTTTTCACCAGATACTCAATTCCCCAACCTATACCTGTAAGTCCATTGGCAAAATCGACGGATGTTTGAGTAGGCAGTATATCGTAAACATCATCAATTAGCGCGCCTGCATATTTTGTATATACTTCATTTTCTGTGTACCGTCCATAATGATAAAAGAAAATAGAAATTCCCATTTTACCTTTGAGTAGCCCAGGATTATTAGTCAAACTGGTATTCTTCAACAATATGTTTGCGATGCTTTGGAGAATGAATTCAATGGGTTGTTTCAATTTGGAAACCATTAGATATTAATTATTAAGAAATTTAATAGTGGGAAGCGATTAACAAGAAACCCTTGTTTCAAAAATAAATACATTAATTAAATCTTGAAATTTTAATCTTCGATGAAGCAGAAATCAAAGCTATCATTTTCAAAGTTTTACTATCCACTGTCCAATAATGCTTTTAGAGGGTTAATAAAACGATGGATCAATCGCATCTCTTTAGTCACAATTTCAGCAGTACCATCCATTAATGATTTCAGGAGATTTAAAGAATAAACTTTCAATAAGAATTCCCATCAAGATTAAATGAATAACAGTTAACCTCCACCGAACTATTCGATTGGGGATAAATCCAATTAGTTCTTGAACATCATCACTATACACTTCAATTATATTTATTTCAGGCATATCTATTTAATTACCAAGTTCCAGTTGGTCCTTCACCAAATGGTAATAAACTCCTTTAATATCAACCAACTCCTGATGAGTACCTATCTCTGCAATCTCGCCTGTCTCAAGCACCACTATCTGATCCGCTTTTTTCACCGTGCTCAGGCGGTGAGCGACCACCACTACCGTCCGGCCTTTAAAAAATTGATCCAAATTATCCATAATCACACGTTCATTTTTGGCATCCAACGCATTCGTGGCCTCATCGAAAAATAAATAATCCGGGTTTTTATATACAGCCCGTGCAATCAGGATTCGCTGTTTTTGACCTGTACTAAGACCGTGCCCATCATTCCCTATTTTTGTTTCGTAACCAAGGGGCAATGCATCAATAAAATCTTTGATATTGGCTGTCGAAACAGCCCTTTCTATTTTTGCCGGATCAGGCATTTCGTCCATAATTCCCACATTATTGGTAATTGAATCGGAGAAAATATACCCCTCCTGCATCACCACGCCGCAACGTTTACGCCACTGTCCCGGACTATAACTGTCTAAATTAATATCACCCAGCCTGATTTCACCCTTGTTGAGTTTGTAGAAACCCAATAACAATTTCACCAGGGTAGTTTTTCCACTGCCACTCGTACCCACAATGGCGGTGACCTTATTGGCCGGTATTTCGAGATTGATCTTTTTAAGGACTTTTGGAGAATGCGGCCCCTCGTAATGAAACGTCAGGTTTTTTATTTCAATCGTTTTGTTTGCAGGTATTTCCTTTATCTTATTATCATCCGTGTTTTCTTCATTGTCTTTGTCATGTATTTCGCCCAGACGCTCTAAACTTATTTTGGCATCCTGAGCGGACTGGATAAACCCGATAAATTGCTGGATGGGTGAATTTAGCTGACCAATGATATATTGCACAGCCATCATCATCCCCAGTGTCATATCTCCCGTAATCACGGCTTTGGCCGAAAGAAAGGAGATAAAAACATCTTTGGCCTGGTTGATAAACGATGCCCCGATCTGCTGGTTTTGGCTCAGCATCAGCCCTTTTACATTCACTTTATACAAACGCGCCTGGATACGTTCCCATTCCCAGCGTTTTTGCTTTTCGCAACCATTGAGTTTAATCTCCTGCATGCCTGAAATTAGCTGCACTATATTACTTTGATTGGCAGCCGACTGCTGAAACCGCTTGTAGTCCAGTTCTCTACGTTTCTTCATAAATAGTAAAACCCAACCGATATAGAGTGTGCTTCCCAGAAAAAAGACTCCCAGAATGCCGATATGGTACGAAGCCATAATAAAAGTGTAAATCACAAGAGTAATCACGGCAAAGACAATATCAATCAGCGATCTGGTCAGGAACGACTGGATGCGGCTATGGTCTCCAATGCGCTGCATAATATCACCGATCATTTTTGTATCGAAAAAGGCAATGGGCAACTTCATCAGCTTGATTAAGAAATCGGAGATCAGTGAAATGCTTACTCTCGAAGTGACGTGAAGCATAATCCAACTACGGATCATTCCGTTGGCCGTTTGCCCCAGAGTGAGTAACATTTGGGCAAACAGTACCATTCCTACAAAAGCCAGATCGCTGTTGCCAATCCCATAATCAACAATCGATTGGGTCAGAAACGGAAAGATCATACTGATAATACTCCCAGTAAGCATTCCAAGTCCCAGTTGTGCCATAAACTTCCGGTAGGGGCGCAGATATCCCAACAGGTACGTAAATTTCAGCTTTCCCTTCTGCTCATCTTCCTGGTTGTAGAAATCGGGAGTTGGTTCAAGCAACAGGGTCGTACCCTCTTTATCCCCATCCTTTTTGGTGCTGAGCCAGCATTTCAGAAACTCCTCTTTGGTGTAAGTTAATAACCCGATGGCAGGGTCGGCAATAAGGATTATCTCCCCACCCGCCCCTTTTCTTTTGGAGAGGGATTTTTTGATATCGTAAACAACTACAAAATGGTGTTGATTCCAATGGATGATGCAGGGGAAAGGCACTTCATCGCGTAGTTGCTCCCACGTAAGTCGATAGCCTTTAGTACGCAAACCAATGCTCTCAGCGGCATCACTAATTCCCAGCATTGAAACTCCCTCACGGGTAATATACGATTGGCTACGCAAATATTGCAATGAGTATGTTTTTCCATAGTGTTTGGCCACTATGCGAAGGCAGGTGGGACCGCAGTCCATGGCATCAAGTTGTTTATAGTGTGGGAATATGGACATTTACATTATTTTCAAGGCGCTGATTTTTAGGATTTAATATGATTTTTAGTTTGGCAATTTATAAATTTGAGCTTTTGACAATTTCACCATTTCTTCCTTTTTAAGGCTTCACATGGCAGAGGTTGGGTTTGCCTATGGCCAGTTCATAGGTTGAGATAGGTTGGCATAAGCAATTGTATATACAATTGGAACAAGGCTGTACCTTCCTTCGTACATTTAACCAGTTATTTCCTGTAACAAGTTCTTTATGTATGATTTGATTTAAAGAATTTTCGGGAAATTTACCTATTTCTGTGTCAGAAACGTTACTGTAAATATTTCCATTGGGAAAAACAATTAAATGCCCAAAGAAATAATCATTTAGAACATAGTTTCTTTTGATCTCTTTTTCGGTATGTTTTTCCTCAAAAATATCGCTTACATCAGTGAATATATATTGTTCGAAAAATGCTGAGTTCTTTCCATTAAAAATAGGAGTAAAACGAATATTATCGATAGAGTGGATGCTAACATATTCATTTACAAGATTGATGTCTTTTTCAGATTGAATAAAGAAATTAAATAATATTCTATTTGAAAATTTAAGCATAGATGATTTTGTAATAAGCGGAAGATCTTTTATTGAAGGAATCTGGATTTCAATAAAATTTTTAGGAGTAGAGAGGATTTGTTGGAGAAGTGATACGTCATCAGTCAGATGTTTAACATTAAAAAGATAATTTTTCTCAAATTCATATTGATTCAATTCTTCAATTAATTTTCTGATCTCCCGAAATTTTAAGATATTTCCACCTACAAGGTTTAGTTTTAACAATGAAGATTCTTTTGATTCTATGAGTAATTGCACGATAAGACTTAAACCAATTTGTGAATCGCTTATCGTTTGGCAACAAATTGTTTGTTTATAGTATTTCTGACAAAGCGAACACGAACTATCACAATCGCCATTTAAAAATATAGTAAGTTGAGTAAGATTGTATAAAACATTTTTTCCGAATTTCTCTTCCGATGGACCTCCTGTTTCGGTTAATATCATAGGATTACCATTAAATCTTATAGGTTCTTTCCCATTGTTAGCAACAGGAATAAGATCTGTCATAAAATCATCTCTTGTACGGTCAATAAAATGCTTATATTTCTCCACCTCACTTTGTTTTAATTCTTTTACACCAGAATTAAGAGTAGATAATGTTTCTTGGACTAACGAAAATATTTCTTGATCGTAAAACTCATAATGCTTGTTATTGAGTGGGTTGTACATTAAAATCTCATTTGATGGAACCATATTAGTATGTATGTATGGCTCAATACTAAACCAATATTTATTATTTTTCATATATCCAGAGTCTTAAGGTTTTTTGTTATTTCAGTGATAATTTCGGGAGTTTCTTCACATTCATCAATTAAGTTTTGCACGTAAGCTGAAAAACTCTTTTCCCCTAAGAATTTTTTGCAATGAATTGGCTGGTTCTTTTCCTGATCCATTGTAAAAAGGCACGATTTGCAAAAATAGTTTTCGCATTTACGACACTGTTTATCCACGATGTCATCAAATAATTGATTATAGTAAGAGGTTATTTGATCGTAATCAATCAAGACTTCAGTGTCTGTAACTTTTCCCATAATAAAATCCGGACTAATTTTTTCACAGGGGAGTATTATCCCATCAGGGCGGAGGTATAGTTTTTTTTGAAAAGGAATACATGTTCCGGTAGGAGGAAGAAGCTGGATGTAAGGAAACCGGAGTTCATTAAATTCATAAAAAATATTGTTGTTGTGATATTGCATGAAAGTGAAAACATTTGATCTAATCGGCGACAGCATATCTTTTATTTCAGGCAAGCATTCACTTTCTTCATCCAGTGTTTGGAATGGATTCTTATAAATTTCCTTAAATTCTTCTTTTTTCTCGTTACTTACGCCAAAAGTATTTAACATCAGAAACTGGGCTGATTTATCGAGTTTGTTTTTAAAAAACAATGAGACCTCAAGAAACGAACTTTTTTTATGGAAAACACTGTTAAAATGAACATTATTCCTGAAAAAGGCAGGATAATTATTTCTTATGGCGGAAAGATTGTCAAAGACCTTTTGAAAAGATTCTTTCCCGTTTTTGAATACCCTGAATGCATTATGCTTTTGATCTCCATCAAGACTTACAAATATTGAGAAATTCCATTTTACCAAAAAGTCGATATACTTATCGAGAAGTGTGCCATTGGTTGTTATAGAATAGGTGAAACTGTTCCTGTTAAGTTTTAATTGTTGCGAATATTCAACAATTTGTTGTATCAGTGGTAAATTAAGCAGAGGTTCCCCTCCGTAAAAACTAATGGTTATTTTTTTACCATAGGAAAGGTTATTCGGTGAGTTCCAGTATTGATAAAGATAATCGATAAGGAGTTTTGCCTTTGAAAAATTTAAATCCTTGCTTGCCCTAACTCCATGCGTTGTATAATATTCACCATAACCGCAATATTTACATTTCAGGTTGCATCGTTCCGTTACTTCAAATACGATATGTGTGGAATTAGCAATAGCTTTTTGAATAAAATCAGGGGTATAATGAAAGATATCTGAAGTGTTTATTTTTTCTGAAAAATATCCATTCTCTTTTAACAGTGAATATTTCCGGGTATAGTAATCATCCGTATTGGGTTCAGGATTTTTATTGCCTTTCTGATTATTGTCCTGCAATAATTGTTCTCTCAATTGTGGATGAAGCAACAAGATGCTTCTTTTTTCACGATCGAGAAAATAATAATTGTTGTTTTTACTGGTTATCAACATCGTGTGTCACTCTTTAAATTTTATAAATACTAATACAGGGTTATCACCGGGTTTAAGCTTCTTTAACGATAAAGGGAGTCCGGCTTTGAGTTCACCTTTTTCATTAAAGAAATTGTGTGCATAATTGTAAGAAACAAATGAATTGGCTCCTTTCGGTTGGATGTTTAAGGGAGAAGTAAAATCAGGGCCAGCAGTCAGGTCATTATTAAAAGTAAGCCACTGATCATTTTCTCTCCGGTAATTGCAGCAACGGGTCTCATTGCTTTTTTTATCATAAATGAACAGGCCTTTATTTGAGGTAAGAAAAATAAAACGACCTGTTTCCGCAATACGGGTAATATCTACCACCCAGGTGTCTCCGGGATTTTTTTCTCCTGTTATTATTGATTTATCCTCATTGTCGCGGTGTTTTAGCTTACCAGTATTTATTGCTGCATACGCTTTTATCGTAAATGTATCGATAACTTTGTAGATAGTATCTCCCCAATAGTCTTTTACGTAAGATTGATGGTTGTGAGTGTACATAATAGGATCGCACATACAGAATGGAATTTTGTCTTTCTTCTCACAAGCGATCTTCGAAATTTCTTTTTCCTGTTTCTGCGAGTAAAATAACATGCTGAATCTTTCTCCTGGCTTGGCATACAGATAGTACATATTATTGACCAATAATTCATCATCGTTAGATTGAAGTATGCTGTTGGATTTGTTTTTTAAGGTATGATTATTAATAAAATTCCCTTCGTAGTCATACGTGACAATTTTATCATAATCCAATAAAGTAATTTGCTGTTTGATTGTACTAAGAATCATGTCTCTTGGTTTCTGGCATTCTCCAGGGCCCCTTCCAATACGTCCGATCTTATTTACATACTTACCATTACTTGTAAAGTGATAAACAGCATGGTAATCGAAAATAAAAATCTCGTTATTTGTAATGAAGATTCTTTTAATCGATTCTCCCAGCAAACAGTTTCCATTTGTTTCTATGGGAATATATTCCAATGATTCGGCAACAGTACTCAATGGGTAATTATCCCGGTTTTGGTAGGCCTCATACAGATCAATGGTTAATACATTGTTTGTTTTTTGTTTTTTGCATATCGGAATTTCTTGCCCGAAAGAATAGATAATTGTAAATGCAAAAAAAACAATGAGCAGTAACTTCATAACATTACATTTTTAGTTGTTTTTCGTTAAATATCAGTCGGTACTATTTGTGCCGACTGATATTAGTTTATAGAAGAGTCAGATTATAAATATCCATCTCTGTCTCGTTGTTCCAAAGTATCGTCAACATCTGTTGCTACTTGATTTGGCATGCCACATTGGCATAACCATGCCTGGCAAGACCCACCTTTGATTCGTGAAAGTTCGTCGTTTTTCAATTCATTTGGTCGTAAAACCTTTATTAATTTTAACTTTTTCATAATTTTTAATTTTTAATTTCTTACTGAATTAATTGTTTAACCGTCGGTTTTCATGGCAGGGTTGGCAACCCTAGTGCCGGGTTAAAAATTGTTATCTTTGCCTTGTACCTCCTTCCTCTGTATAGGAGGAGTCCGGGCAGGAAGTGAAAGTCAGTTCAACAACAGAGCTTCCTGCCCTTTTTCCTTCAAAAGTGATTAAATTGAGATATTGTATCATGATTGAATTGTTAAATTGTTTCATGCTTAAAAATTTGAATGTCTAATAGTTTAGGAATCTGAATGTCTGTGCTTAATAATTGCTGATACACCTGCATGGTAGCTTGTCCCATGTGGGCAGCGGTGTAATGGTTTTGCCAATTGTTATATACATTTTGGGACAATTTCCGAGCAAGGACTCTGTCTGTCAATAGTCGTTTGATGGCTTTGTAAAGTCCCTGTGATGTGATTTCCAAACCCAGTAAGCCATTAGTCCGTGCCTGTAAAGGGGCAATTAATGAGTTTTCTTCGTTAATAAACAGTTCTTTTAAGCCGGGGGCATCGGAGCAAACAATAGGCAGGCCGTGCTGCATCATCTCCAAAGCTACATAGCTGCATTGTTCAAACTCGGAAGGAATCACCCCTATGTTTGCAATCTGGTATAATTGTTTTACCTGTTCGGCAGTTAGCTTTCCTGTAAAACTAACCCGTCCGAAATTGTCCTGTACCTGCTCCATAAACGGCTCCAATTCACCTTTACCAACCAGTATCAATTGCAGGTTTTCATAATCGTTGGTAAGCTGCTTAAATGCTTCAATCAGTTTTTCAATCCCTTTCCCTTCTTGTATACGGCCAACAAACAATATGATGTGATCATCGTTCAAGAAGCCAAATTGCTTCTTGAACGAATCTTTATTGTTATTTTCATCAATATTACCTTTTTGATTGGAATAGCCGTTATAAATTACTGTCATTTTATTGTGAGGAAAAGCATAATGAAAATTCATCATGTTTTTGGCAAAATGAGTGACACAAATAATATGGTCGGCTTCAGCAACTATTTGCCTATTGAATTCATCAGCAAAAGCTGAAATTTTCTCACTGTAAACATCATTGGAATCAAACGAATAGAACGAAGAAGGTAAATAATGTAATGTATATACTATTTTACATTGAATTCTTCTATTAACTTCTGTGGCTAAATTAATCTGACTATTTCGATTTAAATGAAAAACAACATTCGTCTTTTTGCTTATAAAAGGATAAATCAGATCAACACATCGGATGATGTATTTCCTATAATTATTATTGCTTTGAGCTATTCTAGGAATATGTATGTCAATCATATTCCCCTCTTTTACTTCGGTGTATTCTTTATAAGTATTGCTTTCCAAATACACCTTATACACGGCAATCCCTTCTCGTGCAGAAAGATAACCCAAAAGTTCATCTGTATAGGTACGGGCACCCGAATAATCGTGTATGACGAAGAAGAGGTTTATCATGGCTGGTTCATTAAAAAGTTCGAAATTTCAACTTTCCGCATCATTACGCCAATTCCCGCCAATCCGGTTAAAAGCCCGAACGATTTGTCTTCATTTTCTTTTGTCACATTAAAACCGGCATAACCCTGATCAGTTTCATCAAATTCAAAACTATGATTGTTCCAATACAATATTTCTGTTTGGTAATTCTCTTTCCCGGTCAGCTGAAATAATTGTTTGTAAATCCATGCAATACCACTTGTGCCGTTTTGCATAAAAGCAGAATTTGGAACTAATTCTTCAGTAATGTCATTCCTGTCTATTCCGATCATTAGATTTTGAATTAACCTGTCAATTGGACCATCCAATAACTGTTCGATTTTGAGACTTTTTAATTTTTCTAACGCTAAGACCAACAAGAGACGCTTACTTTGCTGCTGTGGCAGATTTTTTGTTTGGAATAAAAGAACCGTGAGTTGTTTGAGCATCCTTTCAACTTTAAAATTGAACAGGTTCAGTTGGGACACCTCAGCTAAAAACACAAGCAATACCGGATAGTCCCAGGTCAGGTTAAAAGCGTCAGTACTATTTATCAGATTCATTACCCTCTCGTTTTCAACCCGTAACTCCATTTCATCTATAAGATGAATAAGCATCTGCTTATTTATAAGAGTCGTAACTTTTTCATCAGACGATGCGGGGTTCTGGATCCGTTTCAGATAATAAGCACCCAATCCGGTAAGACCATTCAATAAACCGATTCCTTGAATTTGGTTTCTGGCAGGTTGTAATCGATTGTCAAAATCTTCAAGTACTTCATCGGTATCAGCTTCGAGAAAACCATTTTGAACAAGATATTCAATGCCCCAACCTATACCCGCCAGACCGTTTTCAAAATCCAAGGGTGTAGTGACGGTGATTTCTTCGTAAATTTCATCAATCAGCTCACCGGCATAATCTTCATAAATCTGAGTTTTGGTTTCACGCGCCAGATGGAAAAAGTAAATGGCGATACCCATCTTGCCATGCATCAAACCCAGATTGTCAATAAAACTGGCATTGAGCAGAAGAACATTGATTATCCGTTGAGATCTGTTTTTACTATTTCTGATTGCCATTATGTCCATTTATGTTCGGTTGAATTAATTATTTCATAAAAATATGAAAATAATGTTTCAAATAACGATAAAACTAACAACAACTTGTTAGGTATGCTATTTAACTCGTGAGCGTATCATTACAACTTGTGAGTACCTCCTGAAGTTGTCCCATTTTTTGTTGTGAAACTATAAATATGTCGGAATTTGAAAGAAGAATCGTCCGTTTCTGGAGGTAGATAGTATCTATGGCGTAAATGTTCACAATACAACTTCTGTTAATTCTGAAAAAATTGTTAGGCAAAACAATTTCAACTTCCAATAATGACATGGTACAAGTGAATCTTACGTTGTCCTCACAATAAAAAGTTGATAAATAATCATTAACACAGACATAAAGCAGATATTCCAAATTAATACATTTACATTCTCGCTCGTTTCGCAAAGTTAATTTTCTGGTCGTGTCCATTATTTTACGTATTTAGATGAATTTTAATTAATTATCCGAACGTGAAAAACCTATTAATTTTCATAATGCATATTTAGGATCCCAAATCTGGGCAAAGATTCGGCAAAAATATTCAGTGCTTCAGCGTTTAATCGCTGAAGCATTTTTCTAACATTGAATTCCACCGCTGCCGGCAGGGGTATTGACTAAATCATCCTGTTTATCTAACGGGTATTCCAGCTCATTCGATTGTCTTGTTTAAGATGGCCTATAATAGGTTAGATGCCATCTCTGTCCCTAAACTTTTTCCCATTGTCTGTTTCTGATAGTTATTGGCAGATGCAGGTATTTTTGTAAGGATTATGATCTTAACCCCATTTATGACTTTTCTCCCTCGAGATCCTCTGTCCACAATCCCTGTTTTTGGTTTATGCCCTGTAATCCGTCCTGTTTGCTCCAACTGTGGCAACAGGGTATCTCCATCATAAACAGTTTCTATATTTGCCATTGGGTACTGTGTCATATTCGAGGAAGCTTTTGATGATACAAATCTACGAAGGGTCATGCTTTACGCGGAATGAATTAATTGCCTGCGATTGAAATACGTAAAATTGTCAGTTATCGAAATCGCTAAAGCCTTATCTGTGCATTGGGAAATATTGCTGCATATGGAAACCTTAAACGGGATATCAATCAATATTACCTTACCTTCATTATTCCCATAACAGTTTTAAAGATGCTTCCGCTGGAAAGCACCATTGATTTTTGTCCGAAAACATTAAAAATGGCATTAATTCCATCCTGAAAACCTTTACCAGCACCTTATAAAAGAATATGTATAAAGAATTCCTCGGCTATTCCAATCCGGCAAGAATGCTGCATGCTTTATTGTGTTGAATGGAATGTATTACTTCTTCAAAAATTTGCATGACTTGTGTTTAACACGAAAAAAATGATATTGGAAGAAACAAGGCGATGAAATTTGCAATATTCAATAAAACATAGTCGATTCAAGTCATTATTTAAAAATTTCGGCTCAAACCCTTTCTTTCCATTCACAGCTTCGCACCATCACACCCAATTGA
>Ga0209512_1002604_pt1 | contig 18723 bp, 15 predicted proteins | sample frozenSSSSmetaG_FD_184142 | JGI IMG/M metagenome (GOLD analysis project Ga0209512, IMG submission 184142) | Glacier valley bacterial and archeal communities from Borup Fiord, Nunavut, Canada, to study Microbial Dark Matter (Phase II) -... | ecosystem: Environmental > Aquatic > Freshwater > Ice >... | reverse complement strand
AAGAAGACGGCGAAGAAGACGAAGAAAGAAGAGTATTGAGCGAAGTTTTTGAAGAAGACGCTTTCCTAACACCATGCGCTTTTCAAACCGCCAAGTTCATGCGCTTTTCAAATCGCCGCCCACATCTCCATATCTCGTGCCGAAGCAGATTCCAGAACCGGAATTGAACGCCATCGTACTGGCGGTGAGTCGGAATGTCGGTGGCGTGGGCGTCGAGGGTATTCGCGATAGCCTCCCATTCACCCTTCCGCCGCGCACCCTGCAACGCAGGCTGCACCGGGTGGAGGATGACGGATGGATCACGAGTCAGGGAAGCGGCAAGGGAAAGCGGTATTTCCCTGTGGTTGCGCCTGAGCGGGAATTGTCAACGGCACCTGCACTCGATTTGCGGCTGGCGACGACAGATCTGGATTGGCTGAGCGCGGAGGCACTGGAAATCCGGAGCTTGATCACCCGCCCGTTGAGCAAACGCCGACCGGTGGGATACGATGCTTCGTTCCTTGGCTCCTATCAGCCGAATCGCACGTTTTACCTTCCGGCCGAGGCGCGGCGGAGGCTTGCCGCGATGGGACAGGTGGGGATCACGGATTTGCCGGCAGGAACTTATCTGCGCCAGATATTGGACCGCCTGCTCATCGATCTGGCATGGAATTCCAGCCGACTGGAGGGCAATACCTATTCCCTGTTGGAAACCCAGCGCCTGCTCGAATTGGGCGAATCCGCGAATGGGAAGGCAACGCAGGAAGCCCAGATGATCCTGAACCACAAGGCGGCCATCGAGATGCTGGCGGACCAGGCGGAGGAAATTGGATTCAACCGCTACACCCTGTGCAATCTCCATGCGCTCCTCTCCGACAACCTGCTGAGCGATCCCGCAGCGTGTGGACGCCTGCGTGCCCGCCCCGTGGGCATCTCCGGCACGGTATTTCATCCCTTGGAAGTCCCGCAGCAGATCGAGGAACATTTTCATTCCATCCTGACGAAAGCCACAGAGATCGAAGATCCCTTCGAGGCGGCGTTTTTCGTGATGGTGCAGTTGCCCTATCTGCAAGCCTTCGAGGACGTGAACAAACGAGTCTCACGTCTCGCCGCCAACATCCCGCTGATCCGGCATAACCTCTGCCCGCTTTCGTTTGTGGATGTGGAGGCGGAGGATTACCTCAACGGTCTGATTGGGATCTACGAACTCAACCGCATCGAATACCTGCGGGATGTATTCGTGTGGGCCTACACCCGCTCGTCCCAGCGTTATACCGCGATCCGGCAATCCCTGGGCGATCCGGATCCGTTCCGGTTGAAATATCGCAGCCAGATCGGGAGCTTTGTCCGCGAGATTGTAAAACAGACGCTGACACGGGGTGGGGCGGGGCGTTGGGTCCGACAAACCGCGGCCAAAGACATTCCGGAAGCGGACCGGGCGCAATTCATCGAGACGATCGAAGTCGAGCTGGAGAGCCTGCATGAAGGCAACATCGCGCGTTACCGGCTCCGCCCCGGTGAGTTCGCCAAGTGGAAATCGGATCAGGCCAAATGAAACCCAGTGAACACAAAACCGTGCAGGCCCGGATCCTCGCGTATGCGCAGGAGATCGGATGGAATCTGGTTTCGCGGGAGGAAGCGGAATTGCGGCGTGGGAAGACGAAAGGCAGACAAGAGTGTCCGCCCTCCTTGTTTTTTGAAGACCTTCTGCACGCCCAAGTGGTGAAGTTCAACCCGCGCTACGCGGAGGCGGAGGGTGCCTTGCCTGGGAAGTTCCGGCATCTGCACACGGACATTTACGGCAACCGGGAATTCGTGGAGCACCTGCGGAACCGGGGGAAGTTCTTCGACCACGAGGAGAAGCGTGAGCGGGACCTGATCCTGATCGATTACGAGCAGCCGGAGCGGAACGTTTACGAGGTGACCGAGGAGTTTGCCTATCACAACGGCCACTACGGGACGCGGCAGGATGTGGTGTTTCTCATCAACGGCGTCCCGGTGCTGGTAATCGAGTGCAAGAATGCGACGAAGGATGAAGGGATCGCGCTGGGGATCGACCAGATCCGGCGCTACCACGAGGAGACGCCGGAGTTGTTCGTGCCGCAGCAGCTTTTCACCGCCACGGATGCGATCGGGTTTTCCTACGGGGTGACCTGGAATACGGTGCGGCGGAATATTTTTGTTTGGAAGATTGATGAACCGCAGAGAACGCAAGGAACACAAAGGGAAGACGAGGAAGAGGTTCTAAAAACAAAATCCTCTGCGATCTCTGCGTTCTCTGCGGTTAAAAAAGATCTTCCCGGTCGGCTGGAGACAAAGGTGAAGACGTTTTGCGCGATCCCGCGGGTGCTGGCCTTCCTGAAGGAATACATCATCTTCGCGGAGAAGGACGAGGAGCTGAATAAATACATCCTGCGCCAGCACCAGACGGATGGCGTGGAGAAAGTGGTGGCGCGGGCGCTGGACGGGAAGCGCAGGCGCGGGCTGGTCTGGCACACGCAGGGCAGCGGCAAGACTTTTACGATGATCAAGACGGCGGAGATGCTCTTCCGCGCGCCGGAAGCGGACAAGCCGTCGGTGCTGCTGATGATCGACCGCAACGAGCTGGAAGATCAGATGCTCAAGAATCTGGCGGCGCTGGGGCTGGGGAATCTGGAACACGCCAGCAGCATCCGGCGGCTGAACGAGCTGCTGAAGAACGATTACCGGGGCATCATCGTGACGATGATCCACAAGTTCCGCGACATGCCGGCGGACCTGAACCTGCGGAAGAACATCTATGTGCTCATCGACGAGGCGCACCGGACGACCGGCGGCGATCTCGGGAACTTCCTGATGGCCGGTCTGCCGAACGCGAGCTACATCGGCTTCACCGGCACGCCGGTGGACAAGACGGCCTTCGGCAAGGGGACCTTCAAGACCTTCGGCGTGGATGATGACGAGGGCTACCTGCACAAGTATTCCATCGCGGACAGCATCGGCGACGGGACCACGCTGCCTCTCTACTATCAGCTCGCGCCGAACGAGATGCTGGTGCCGCACGAGGTGCTGGATAAGGAATTCCTCTCGCTGGCGGAAGCCGAGGGCGTGGCGGACATCGAGGAGCTGAACAAGATCCTTGAGCGGGCTGTGAACCTGAAGAATTTCCTCAAGGGCAAGAAGCGCATCCAGCAGGTGGCGGAGTTCGTGGCGAAGCATTACAAGGAGAACGTGGAGCCGCTGGGCTACAAGGCGTTTCTGGTAGGCGTGGATCGCGAGGCCTGCGCGCACTACAAGCACGCGCTCGATCAGTTCCTGCCGCCGGAGTATTCGGAGGTCGTTTACACCGGCAGCAACAATGACTCAAAGCTGTTGAAGGAATTCCACCTCGATCCGAAGCGGGAGCGGCAGATCCGCAAGAGCTTCGGCAAGCTGGACCAGATGCCGAAGATCCTGATCGTGACGGAGAAGCTGCTAACAGGCTTCGACGCTCCGGTGCTCTACGCGATGTATCTGGACAAGCCGATGCGCGATCACACGCTGCTGCAAGCCATCGCCCGGGTGAACCGGCCCTACGAAAACGAATCGCAGGAGATGGTGAAGCCGCACGGCTTCGTGCTCGATTTCGTGGGCATCTTCGACAAGCTGGAAAAGGCGCTGGCCTTCGACAGCGCGGAGATCAACGCGATCGTGAAGGACATCGGCTTGTTGAAGGCGTTGTTCAAGGCGAAGATGCAGGACCGGGTGCCGGGGTGGCTGAAGCTCATCACCCACAATTTCAACGACAAGGACGTGGACGACCTGATCGAGCACTTCCGCGACAAGGAACGGCGGAAGGAGTTCTTCAAGGAGTACAAGGAGATCGAGATGCTCTATGAGATCATTTCACCGGATGCCTATCTGCGGCCGTTCATCGAGGACTACACGACGGTGAGCAAGATCTATCTGGTGGTAAGGAAAGCCTACACCAAGCGGGTGTATGTGGACCGGGATTTCCAAAAGAAGACCAACGAACTGGTGCAGGGGCTGGTCAGTGCGACGGTGAACGAAACTCCGACGCCCGGTGTTTTCATCGACAGGAGGACACTGGAGACCATCGCCGCCATGGATGAAGGCAAGGCGACGAAGGTGATCAACCTGGTGAAGGCCATCGAGAAATCGGCGGACGAACAGAGTGATGATCTTTTCCTCGTCGCCATGGCCGAGCGCGCAAAAGCAGTGCAGGAAGCGTTCGAAGAGCGCCAGACGACCACGGAAAAAGCATTGGAAGATCTGTTCTCTGAGATCGAAAAGAACAACAAGCGGAAGGAGGAGCAAAGCGAGAAGGGCTTGGATGGGCTGAGCTATTTCGTGCTGTGCAAGCTGACGGAGGATGGTATCCCGAACGCGGAGAAAGTGAGTGGGAAGGTCCGTGAGGCGTTTGCCAAACATCCCGGCTGGAAGGATGGAGAAGGGGAGTTGCGCGAGCTGCGGAAAGCGGTGACCTATGCGGTGTATTCGGAGGAGGATGATTTGGATAAAGTAACCGCCACGGTGGAGTCGCTGTTTATGCTGTTGGAGAAAGCGTTTCGAAAATGATGGCGGTGAAGAAAGATGAAGACGGGGCGAGCAGGCTTCGCGATGCTACGCCGGGCCAAGGACGCCCCGGCAACGGCCTGGAGCGAGACGCTCCATCCACCTTCGTGGTGGATCGCTGGCGCGATCGGGAAGAGTTCAAGGGGCGGGTGATGGAATGGGCACGTAAACTCGAAGTGGGTGCGCATTCGATTTACATCCGGCCGATGACGAGGAAATGGGCATCGTGTTCCACGGCAGGCACACTGAGTTTCAACGACGAGCTGCTGGAGATTCCGAAAGGGCTGGGGGACTATGTGATCGTCCACGAGTTGCTGCATTTCTCGGTGCCGAACCACGGCAAGCTTTGGAAAAGCCTGATGCGGGCGCACCTCGGGGAATACGAGGATTCTGAGAAGAAGCTGCGGGAAATTGCAGCGGCCCAGCCAACTGCCAGGACGGGGCGGATCTTCCACGCCAAGTAATGACGAAGGGCTGGAAGAACTTTCCCTGAAACGAAAAAGGCGGGTCCGGGAATTCCCAGACACCGCCTCCCGACCGGGAATTCCCAGTCCGAGGAGATTAAACCACAAAGAACACAGAGAGCGCAAAGAAGATATGCGTTCTTAATCTCTGTGTTCTTTGTGCTCTTTGCGGTTGCTTATCCACCGGACCTCCAACTGCCGATGTCCAGCCTCTGAATTGTCCTTCCGCGCGTGTGAAGGGCGTGCTACTTTCCAGCCATGAATATAACGGTGATCCAAGCAGAACTGCTGGCAGACGCACTGCGACTTTTCCTGGAATCCTACTCATCACAGCTGACGGAAGCCTTTGTGATGGACGACCTGCAATGGGGTCTGCATGGGCATGACTGATCACTATCGAATTTTATAACCGCAGAGAAAGCAAAGAGCACAAAGAATCCTGGAATTCATCTCCTTTGCGATCTCTGCGCTCTTTGCGGTTCAATCTCCCAATCAAAACCATGAATAACATCAAAGAACTATCCGACAAAGTAAGACAGATCGCCTACGATATCCATGTCTATCACGCCCACGGTCACTTGGAGAAGGTTTACGAGAATGCGCTAGCGCACCGGCTGGCGAAGGCCGGGTTGGTGGTGGAGCAACAGCACCCGATCAAGGTCTATGACGAGGACGGGACCATCATCGGTGACTATTTCGTCGATTTGCTGGTGGAGGGCTGTCTGGTCATCGAACTGAAAACAGCGAAAACGCTGGCTCCCGAACACGAGGCGCAGATTCTCGGATATTTGAAGTCCTCGCGGTTGGAACATGGGTTGCTGATCAACTTTGGTTCCTATAAGTTTGAAATCCGCAAGTTCGCTTGGACCGAAGGAAAACCACAAAGAACGCAAGGAACACAAAGTTTTCTGGGTTTTCTTCTCTCTGCGATCTCTGTGTTCTTTGCGGTTAATCACTCATGAGCAAGCCGAGCAAACATAAAACCGTCCAAGCTCGGACCCTCGAATAAACCGAAGTGACGAAGTTCCATCAATTCTCCAGCCCCGTCTCCCCCGCGAGTTTCGGCGGGACCAGATAGGCGAGGTTTCCGAAGCGGGCGGGGGGGGTGATCCGCAGGCAGGCGATGGCGCCTTTTTTGAATTCCACGCCGCCGCCGGTGACACCGAGGACCCACTCGACAAGCATGGAGAAATCCGGTTCGTGGCCGACGATGGCGACGCGTTTGAAATCCCGGAACGCTGCCAGCTCGGCCACCGCCGTTTCCGGGAGCATGCCGCTGGCGAGCCAGCCTTGAATCACCGGGCCGGGCATTTCCGCGGTCTGGCAGAACTCGTCGGCGGTCTGGCGGGCGCGGATCAGCGGGCTGGTGAGCACGATGTCCGGCAGCAGCCCGGCGGTTTTCAGGGTCCGTGCGGCGCGGCGCGCCTGCTCACGGCCCTTTTCCAACAATGTCCGTTGGAAATCGCCCTCGGGATTGAGGTTTTCGGCTTTGCCGTGGCGCAGTAGGACGAGTTCCATCATGGGGTGGGGGACTGGAAATTACATGGTCATCCCGCCGTCCACGGCGATCACCTGACCGGTGATGTAGCGGGCGGCCGGGCTGGCAAGGAACGCCACCGTTTCGGCGATGTCCTTGGTTTCCCCAAAGGTGGCTAACGGGATTTTTCCGATCACCGCGTCCTTGACCGCTTGGGGAAGTTCATCGGTCATATCGGTGCTAATAAAGCCGGGAGCGACCGCATTGCAAGTGACGCTGCGTCCGGCAAGTTCGCGGGCGACGGCCTTGGTGAAACCAATCAGACCGGCCTTGCTGGCGGAGTAGTTCGTCTGGCCGGCGTTGCCGATCAGGCCGATGACGGAGGCGATGTTGATGATGCGCGGATCCTCGGCTTTCATCAGCACGCGCATGAAGGCTTTCACAGTGTTGAAGGCGCCTTTCAAATTAGTGTCGAGCACGGTGTCCCAGTCCTCTTCCTTCATCCGCATGAGCAGGCCGTCGCGGGTAACTCCGGCGTTATTGACGAGGATGTTTACGGTGCCGAGGTCCTCGCCGATCTTCTTCGCCAGCTCTTGGACGGCAGCGTGGTCGGCCACATCGACGGCGTAGGCGGTGGCGGATCCGGGAAAGAGGGTGTTGATTTCCTCCGCCGCTTTTCCACAGCTCGACGCGCTGCGGCTGACGACGGCGACCTTCGCGCCTTCCGCAGCAAGCGCGCGGGCGATTTCCTGACCGATCCCGCGGCCACCTCCGGTGACGACGGCGACTTTGTTTGCAAAACGTGACATGGCCGGAGCGTGGCCACCGGACGGGGTGGGTGTCAATCCGCTGATCAAATCAGCCCAGTGCTCCCTCCAATTGGAAATTCACGTGTCCCAAGCCTGGGCCTTGGGAAAAGGTGGTTGCTGCATCTCGCCGCAAAATGACGTTGCTGCGAGACGCAGCAACCACGGTCCGCCGCCACTGCACCTCAGCCGACGAGCATCCGCAGGAAGCCCCGGATGATGCGGAAAATCAGGAAAATCACGCCGAGCACCACTCCCACCGTCAGCATCAGAGCCAGCGCGATGATCCCGAGAAACAGCCAGAGCGGCCACCAGCGGGCATCGAGCTGGCGGACGCGGCCCTGCCAGTTTTCCCACGGCTGGCGCGATTGGGCTTCTCTGCCGGTCTCCACCTGCGCGGGTGGCGCGGCTCCGTCGATTTCGAGGACTTCGACTTCGATCGCTTGGGGTTCGTCTGTCATGGTCATCATGGTTCAAGCAGGAATCTTGCTGCGATCCGGCGGATGGCAATCCGAATGCTCGATTCTGGAAAATTCCCCTGATTTTGGAAATTCGGGCAAACTCAGCGGATTACCGGCCTGATTGTGACGTTAGGTTTCCATGTGGGGTGGTGTTAGGTCGGCCGGGCACGTCGGGAATGTGGCGATATTTTCACATGACAATGTCGTGACGATAAAAATTTCGCACGGCAGGGACAGGGCTTCCACGTTCCGGTTTCAATTTCAAAACCACGGATATGAAACCATTCCATCGGTCCAATATAACAGCAATTCTCGCCTGTGCTTATGGCATGGTCACCCTGCAACCTTGCCTGGCAGGAGACCATGATCACGATCATGCCGCGCCGCCGCCACCGAGCGAGCGCCGCACTCACGTGGACTCTGAGCAGCTTGCGAAATTACTAACCTCCGAAAGGAACGGACAGAAGCCTGCGGAACCGATCAAGCTCCCTCCTGTTCCCGAAGGCGTGACAGATCTTGCCTTTCAGGAGTTTTTCCAGAATCCCGTCGGTCCTCGGGGCCTTGAACCGACCGCGAAGCTGCTCTCGCTCAACGGCAAGCGGGTCAGAATCTTGGGATATGTGGCGGAGATGGAACGTACCAACAAGCGCAATATTATCTTTGCCCCGGTGCCGCTCAAACCGCAGCCCGAGGAATACGGCCTCGCCGATGAAATACCCGCCGCCCATGTGCTTGTGACCATCCCCGGTGATCCTGACAAACAGGTCCCTTTGGTGTCCGGTGCCCTGCTTCTGACAGGAGCCCTCTCCGTAGGAAATTCCACCGCAGACGGCGAGACCTCCTTCGTCCGCATGCTGCTCGATACCCCTGCCGAGGCGGATTCCGGCGCCAGATAACCACTCTCCCCCAACCCAAAACCACTAGAGATACCACCTATGAAAACAACACGTCTTGACCTCGTAAACACCGCTTTCACCATGGCGGCCATTCTCACCAGCTCGGCTTTCGCCCTGCCCGTGGCCATCAAAGCACCGGGCGTCTATCGCCTCACCCCTCCAAGCGCGGCATTCACCTTTGATGATCCTACTCCGCCGATCATCGCACGCTTCCTGCCCGGACAGCGCTTCGACCTCCAGGCCACCATCAATCCGGAGTCTGGAAAAACTATCACCAGCGTTGTCTTCAAAGTGGACGGTAATGTCATTCCCGTCACCGTGACCCTGCTTACTCCGGATACCGGCGGCCTCCTTGCAGGTGCCGTTTCCCCTACTCTCCGCGCCTACTCAAACACCACGCCCGGCACCCACACCTTCACCGTTGAGGCCACCCAGAGCGATTCCACCATCCTGACCGATAGCGGAAACTTCGAGGTCATTTCCATCAACACCAATGGAGGCACCAAGGCCAAAAACATCATTTTCTGCATCGGCGACGGCATGGGCATCGGCCACCGCACCGCCGCCCGCATCATGAGCAAGGGCGTCCAACAAGGCAAAGCCCTCGAAGATCTCGTCACGGATACCTTCCCTAACACCGGCATCGTCAAGACTGCCTCTCTCAATTCCATCGTTACCGACTCCGCTCCCGGAGCTGCCTGTTACTCCACCGGTAACAAGTCCAACAACAACCAGGAAGGCGTCTTCCCGGATGACACCTCCGCCAAGTTCGACAACCCACGCGTCGAATACATTGGTGAATACCTGTATCGTACCCAAGGCAAGGCACTCGGAATCGTCACCACGGCCGACGTGTTCGACGCCACTCCCGCCGCTTTCGCCATCCACACCCAAGACCGTGGCGCAGGTACCGGCATCTGCGACCAATACCTCGACGAAGCCACCGTCAAAAGCGGCCTGAAAGTCCTCATGGGCGGTGGCCGCAAGTGGCTCTTGCCATCCACCACCGTCGGCACGGCTCGTGCCAATGCTTCTGACTACGCCCACTCCGCCGAGCTCGCGGCAGGCTGGGGCGTCGCCACGGGTAATGCCACCGATAACACGCGGGATCTACTCGCTGATTTCCAGACTGCTGGCTTTCACCTACGCGCCAGATAACACTTCGCTCACCTCGGTGTCTAACACGACCCGGAAATTGCTCGGTTTATTCTCGTTCTCGAACATGAACGTGGCACTGGACAAGATCAACGGTCGCCGCGGCGCAGCGGCACCGGCACCGCTGACTTCCTCAGTGGTCTCCGCCTACGGATTCCCAGATCAGCCGATGCTCAACGAAATGGCCGATAAGGCACTCAAAGTTCTCAACAACAATCCACAAGGTTTCGTGTTGATGATCGAGGCTGCTTCCATCGACAAGCAAGCCCACAACATGGACAGCGAGCGCTGGATTCTCGACAACATCGAGTTCGACAACACAGTGGGTGTTTGCAAGACCTTCGCTCAAGCGAATCCGAACACACTCATCATCGTCACTGCGGACCATGAGTGCGCCGGTATCGCCATCAACGGTGCCTCCACCCGGACCAATGCTCAGCAAGTCACCGCTGCCGGGGCCGGGACAACCGCTGCTCTCGCGCAAGCGAGCGTTGGTCTCTATGAAGCCGCCGGTTTCCCGAACTACTCGATGGCCGCTGACGGCTATCCGGTCACCACGGACATCGACTATCGCATGATCGTCGGCTATGCGGCGAATGCGGATCGTAAAGAAGACTTCCTTACCAATCCGCTTCCGCTTCGTGATAGCCAGCAGCCTACCACCGGCACCTCCTGCGGCATGAACGTGGGTTCGCTGCCATCCAACCCGTCGGCTCGCGATACAAACGGCTACACCATCACCGGCCAAGTGGCTGGCACCAGCGTCGCTCACACCGCCGCAGACGTGCCAGTCTATTCCTTCGGCCGTGGCAGCAGCCTCTACGCCGGCACCATGGACAACACCGACGTGTTCTTCAAAGCCATGCAAGCCGCACTCGGTGGTGCCAAGTAATTCCGCAACCTACCTGAAAATCACATGAAAGCCTATCCAATCCTACTCGCCGCACTGGCGGCCATCTCACCGTTCGCACTCGGTTCCACTGTTTTCACCTTCGGCGGCCTTACTCCGGATACGACAAGCGGCGATGCCTTGCCAACGACTGTTACATTCCAAAATGCCTACTATGAAACCCTGGATGAAGACGGAGTTACTCTGACCGATCCGGGCTTCCGCGCGGATCTGACCACTCCGGTTGTCGTAGGAAATCCAAGTGCGTCTGATGGCTGGGGTGCGGACATCGCAGGCAAGGCTCTTGATGCCACTGGAGGTCCCGTTCTGCTCACCTTTGCAAACCCAATTCATTTCACGGGTTTCGGAGTGACTCTGGATAACAGCACTTTGGGTAGCCCCTGCAGACAGGTGGAGATCCTGTGCAAACCACCAATGTGCTGTTTTACGATGCAGCCGATACGCTTCTGGGTTTCATCGCCCTGAATCAGATGGTATCCGGTTTCTCCATCGCGAATGATCCGGGAGTGTTCGATAACGTCAGCAAGATCCTGCTCCCGGGCGGTGCGTTTTATGACAATCTGACCATCTCCGCCGTCCCGGAACCTACGGTTTCGATGTTACCGGTGCTGGGTGCCTTTGCATTGATCCGCCGTAAACGTGCGTAATTTGTAATTGCCTGACCTATAAATAATCCTGAAGCCTGCAAAGGCTTCAGGATTTTTTGCGTCATCTGACGATTTCCGAAGCGCGGATGCTCCAAGTCACTTGGCCGGCCAGCGGATCCGCAGTGAGCTTGAGGGTTTCCTCCTGCTTTTCCACGGAGAGCGGCAGCAGTTTGTTGTCGGCGGGCAGGCAGACGAGGCCTTGCGAGGGTTGTGAGTCCTTCGCGTAAACGACGAGCTCCAGCTTGCTCCAGTCCATCTGCGTGGTGGATTGAGCGAGGCCGATGTGTGGGATGGCGGTGCCGTCCTTGACGAGCATGATGATCGGGATTTTTCCCGCTTCGATCTTCTGCCAGCCGCCGTTGTAGGCCTTGCCCGTCTGATAGTCGATCCACGAGCCCGGCGGTAGATAGACGTCGCGACTGTTGACGCCTTCATGGAGTAGCGGGGCGACGAGCATGGCAGATCCGAACAGGTATTCATCCTCGATTTTCCAACTACCGGGGTCTTCGGGATACTCGACGAAGAGCGCGCGTAGCATGGGCAGTCCGTGGTCGGAGCTGTCCTTGGCCTGGGCGTAGATGTAGGGCATGAGTTTGTATCTCATTTCGTCGATTTCGCGGAAGCGCTCCATGAACTCAGCGTCGTAGTTCCATGGTTCCTTCGGCGTCATGCCATGGCAGCGGCTGTGTGAGGTGAGCATGCTGAAGGCGAGCCAGCGCAGATAGAGATCAGGGGTTTCCTTGCCGGTGAAACCTCCAGCATCATGGTTCCAGAAGGAGAAACCACTGAGTCCTAACGAGAGTCCGCCGCGCAGCTCGGAGGCCATGCCGTTGTCGGTGCTTTCGGCATTGCCGCCCCAGTGCAGCGGATAGCGCTGGCTGCCGGCCCATGCGCTGCGCGCCCAGATGAACGAGTCCCCGTTGATCTTTTTGGTAACCTCGGACACGGCCTTGTTGTAGCGGAGAGGATAGAGGTTGTGCTCATAGAAACCGCCGCGGCCGGAGGCATAGGTTCCGTTGACCGGCGCGGCTTCGCCGAAATCTACATTGATGGCACTGACGCCGAGTTTGAGAAGGCCGGCGAGTTTCGCCTGATACCACGTGAGGGTGACCGGGTTCGAGAAATCCAGCACGGCGTCCTCACCGGGAATGTTGCCCTTCGGATCTTTCACCGCGAGTCCCTTGGCGATGATTTGTGGAAACAGTTCGTTTCTCGGCGTGAAATACGGGAGCTGCCAGAGAGAGAGGTGGAAGCCGTCGTTTTTCAGGTCGGTGATCAGCTTCGCCGGATCCGGGAAGCGGGTTTTTGAAAACTGATAGTCGCAGCGCCGGTCGGTCTCGAACCAGCCGGTGTCGAGGTGGATCACGTCCGCAGGGATCTTGTTTTCACGCAGCTTGGTAGCGCCCTCGCGCGTCTGCTCCTCGCTGTTACAACCACTGCTCATCCAAAGGCCGAACGACCAGAGCGGCGGCATCGGGGGCCTGCCGGTGAGTTTCGTGTATTCGTCGAGGATTTCCTTGGGCGATCCGAGGATGACGAAGAGGTCCAGTTCGTCATCGCCGAGCATCAGCGTGTTGAGTCCGTGGAAGGTTTGGCCGAAGTCGCAGGTGACCGGTGCGGTGGTGTGCATGAACATGCCGTAGCCTGCGCTGCTCATGAAAAACGGGATCGGCTTGGACATGCCCGATGTCTGCACGCTGTTTGTGTCACTGGTGAACAGCACGACCTTCTGCCCGCGCTTGTCGAGGCCGGTAAACGACTCGCCACAGCCGAAGATTTTCTCCCCCGGCGGCGAGGTGAACGCGGCGGAAAAACTGCGGGAGTAATCCGAAGCGCGGCGGACGAAGGAAAACGGCGGCAGCGGGGTGGAGGTGCCGTGGTCCGTCATGTGGTCCGTTTTCGTTAGCAGGCGTCCGGTGGCGTCGCGGAATTCAACATGCCAGGGATCCTTCGTGATGGTGACGGATCCGAACCCGCCAGTATAACAGTATCCGGCGGCTGTTTCCGACAATTTCCAGGAATCATCGCGCGTGAGCGGACCTGCGAGCATCAGTGACTCTTCCTGATGGACCTGCACGCCGGTGGACGTCCGGATGCGGACGACTCTGGGGGAGATGAATTCGATGGAAAACGGCAGTTCGGGATTCGCCGCGTATTCGGTGGCGGGAAATTCGTTGCCCTGAGCGGGGGAAGGGGTGGTGTGCGTGTTGCCGAAGGCGTGGTTCGGCCCGAGCAAGTGGCCGAGATAGCTCAGTTTCCCGTAGCGGGTGGTGGGATCGAATTCGGTAAGCTTGTCCGCCAGAAAGTAGGTGTTGGAGAGGTCCTTGAAATCCGCGCTCACGTCGATGGGTTCGTTCAACATCGGCAACGGTGGGGCGGCCAGTGCGGCTCCGGCGGCCAGGAGGATCCCTGCGGCGGCCGTGAGGCGGGCGATCAGATTGGTTTTCGTCATCGGTTCCGGGATTCGGTTTTCGGCCCACGCTTGAAAGGGGCTTTTCGAACCAAATGACTAGCCCTCCATGCGGTCTCTTTCAATCATCTTTCCCGGTTGCAATGAAATGAGGAAAAGACATAATTCGCGTATGAACCGCCGCAGGGCTTCCGTATAAAGCGGCACTCCTGCTGAAATTTCAGCATCCACCACCCGACCTATCCTCCAATGCGTCCGATCATCGTCCTCCTGTTTCTCGGTGTTTCCCTTTCAAACGCCGCTGATGCCCCTCTGCGAGCCCTTCTCATTTGCGGTGGTTGCTGCCACGATTACGCCAAGCAATCGGTCATCCTCCGTGATGGCATCCAGGCTCGCGCGAATATCAAGGTGGACGTGGTCCTGAGTTCTGACAGCTCGACGAAGCCGTATTTCCCGATGTATGAAAACAAGGATTGGGCGAAGGGCTATGACGTCGTCATCCATGACGAGTGCGCGGCCGAGATCAAGGACATGCCCTACGTCCAGAACATCGTGGACGCCCACAAGAACGGCGTGCCTGCGGTGAACCTCCACTGCGCGATGCATTGCTACCGCACCGGCACCGACCTTTGGTTCGCCTATCTCGGCCTGCAATCCAGCGGCCACGGTTGGAAAAAGCCGATCGACATCGATTTCACCGCTGCCGAGCATCCGATCACCAAGGGCTTCGCCAACTGGACCACCATCGACGAGGAACTTTATAACAACGTCAAGATCTTCGACACCGCGAAGCCGGTCGTGATGGGTAGCCAGATCCAACAAAAGGGCAACAAGGACACCAATGTCGTTGCCTGGACGAACGACTATCACGGCACCCGCATTTTCAGCACGACGCTCGGCCACCAGAACGAGACCGTCAGCGACGAACGCTACCTCAATTTCATTGTGCGTGGCGTGTTGTGGAGCTGTGACAAGCTCAATCCCACCTATCTGAAACCCTACGCCGGACCGAACGGGAAGTTTGAAACCATCCCGGCGAAGGCCGCCGCGCCGACGCCCGCACCCGGAGCCGAAGCGGATCCGGTAAAAAAAAAGTAAGGCCTGAGCTGGGCAAGTCGGGAAACAGCACGCCCGTCATCGAGAAGCTCACACCCGCCCAGGAAGCGGACCTTCTCAAAGACGTCAAGGTGGCGGAGGGCTTCGATCTCAGCCTTTTCGCGACGCCATCCGCCGCGAACTATCCGGTTTATGTGGCGTCCGCACCGAATGGGGATCTCTATGTTTCTTCAGATGGAAACGGCTCTCTCGGCCGTGATGCCAGCCGCGGACGGATTGTCCGTCTGAGGGATACCGACAAGGACGGCCGTGCCGATCAGGTGACCGAGTTTGTCAGCGACGTCGCCTCGCCGCGCGGGCTCGTGTGGGATCACGACCGGCTCTATCTGATTCATCCGCCGGACGTCAGCGTTTACATCGACAAGAATGGCGACGGGGTTTCGGACGAGGAGAAAACGCTGATCAAGGGGATTGCGTTTGGTTTCAAGGACCGTCCGGCCGACCATACGACTAACGGCCTTAGCCTCGGCATCGACGGCTGGCTCTACATTGCCGGTGGTGATTTCGGTTTCATGGACGCCCTCGGCACTGATGGCAGGCACCTGCAGAACCGCGGTGGCGGCGTCATCCGTTTCCGTCCCGACGGCTCCGGTCTGGAAATGTTCAGCTACGGCACCCGCAACATCCTCGGCACGCCGATCAGCCCGCTGCTCGAACTTTTCGCCCGCGACAACACCAATGACGGCGGCGGCTGGGACGTGCGCTTCCATCATTTCACCGGCCTTGAGGATCATGGCTATCCGCGGATGTATATGAACTTCGGCGACGAGATCATCAAGCCGCTCGCGGACTACGGCGGTGGCTCCGGCTGCGGCTCGGTCTATCTGTCAGAGCCGGGATTCCCTGCGAAGTGGAACGACGCGCCGCTCACCTGCGACTGGGGCACCGGCGCTCTCTGGCATCACGGTGTGAAACCGAACGGAGCGACCTTTGTGGAAGCGATCAAGCCCGAGCCGTTGATCAAAATGACCCGTCCCACCGATGCCGATGTGGACGGTATGAGCGCGATCTATCAGGCGAGCTGGAAGGGCGCGACTTTCAAGTGGGAAGGGCCGGACGTCGGCTACATCGTGCGCGTTTCGCCCAAGGGTTACACTCCCGAGCCTCTGCCGGATTTTGAAATGGCGCCCGAAGCTGAATTGATCCGACTGCTCGAATCTCCCAGCCAGGTCCGCACCCTCGAAGCCCAGCGCGCGTTGCTCCGCCGTTCCGGAACCGCTGGCATGAAGGACGCCCTGATCGCCCTCGCGGGTGATGCCGGCAAACCGCTGCCTGCCCGTGTCGCCGCATTGTATGCGCTCACCCAGCGCGCCACGAAGAGCGATTCCGCCGCCGCCATCATCAGCGTCGTTCGGCCGCTGGCTGCGGATGAGAAGCTGGGCCGCTTCGTCCTCCGCGCTCTCGGTGATGCCGGACTCGATGGATTTTCCACAGGAAAAACCACCGCACCGGAGGATCTCTACACCGCCGGTTTCAAAAGCAGCGATCCCCGCACGCGGCTTGAAGCGTTGGTCGGAGCCACACGCCAGAGCATGAAAAAGCTCGCGCCGCAGATGGCGACGCTGCTGGGTGACGCGGATCCTGTCGTTGCCCATACCGCGTTCCGGAGTCTTTCGATGTTGGAATCTCCCGCACCGTGTTTTGCGATTCTCGACAATCCGAAAGTCCCGCAGGAACAACGCCTCGGCGCGGTCCGCGCGCTCATGCGGATGCACCAGCCGGATGTGGTGGACGGTCTCATCAGCCGCCTTGGCCGGACCGCGGAACCCGCCGCGCGGGAGGGGATTCTATCCGCCCTTTGCCGTCTGCATTTCGTCGAGGGAATATGGAAAGGCGACTCGTGGGGCACCCGTCCCGACACCCGCGGTCCTTACTATCAGCCTGAGGCCTGGAGCGAGACACCGCAGATTGTTTCTGTTTTGAAAGCCACGCTGGCAAAGGCATCCCCGCTGGAGGCGACTTTCCTCGTGCGCGAGCTCCAGCGCAACCGCATCGAATTCGACGAGGCGCGCGACCGCATCCTGGCCCTCGCCAAGGACAAGCCGGCGATGCTGCCCGAGGTGGTGGACCAGCTTGCGCAGGCCCAGGTGATTCCCGATACAGGGATTCCCTTCCTCATCCAGGCGGTGAGGAGCGGCGGGCCGCCGGAGATGATCGCCAAGGCGGTCTCCGTTCTATCAAAAACCGATTCCGCCGACGGTTGCGTGGCCTCGCTCGCGGCTCTCGAAAAACTCGATCAGAAAAAAGGCGCGGACAAACTCGCGGAGATCGCCCGCAAGGCGTTTCTCGAAGCGCCGAAGCTGGAAAACCACCACCAGTTGTTGGAAGGGCTCGCTGCGAAGCTTGATGGCGCGAATTCGCGCTGGGCCGATGCCGCGCTGCTTGCCCTCAGTGCCCGGAAAACCGGTAGCCCGGAATCGCGCGAGCTCTCACAGGTCGCCCTCGACCATGGCTGGGCCGATGCGAAACGGCGCGTGCAGATCCTCCAGGCGATCCAACTGACCGGCTTCCACGGCCTTGACACGCAGGTGCTGGCATCCGTTAGCGATGCGAATCCAGAAATCGCCGCCGCCGCCACCGCGACGGCGAAGAGCTTGAAGCTGGAGAAAAAGGGTGAGGACAAATCGCCGGTCGTTGGCACGCTCAAGCCGGAGCAGGTGATCGCCGCCGTGATGGAAGCGAAAGGCGCCGTCGATCTCGGCAAACAGCTTTTCACCCGCCAGAGCTGCGTGACCTGCCATGCCGTGAGTCTGGAGGAACCGCAGAAAGGCCCCTACCTAGGCACCATCGCGCAGACCTACACGCGCGGCGTTCTGGCGGAAAATATCATGGATCCTGGCAAGACCATCGCCCAAGGATTCGCCACCGAGATTTTCACCATGAAGGACGGCACCTCGCAGATGGGCTTCGTCACGTTGGAGAGCCCGGATGAAGTGAAAATCCGCACCATCGCCGCACAGGAATTCGTCCTGAAAACCGGCGACATTGCGAAGCGCGACAAGCTTCCCTCCTCACTGATGCCGCCCGGCCTCGTTAGCAATCTCACCACCCACCAGTTCGCCAGTCTGTTGGACTACCTCGAATCGCTGTCGAAAAAATAGCAGGATCTTCCGCAAGTAGTCCCGGCTTCAGCCGGCCTTGTTTTTCCGTTCTTTCAGGCCAACGGCCGCAAACAAGCCAGGTATTGGATTTAAAAAATGTTAGCCCTGAAGGGGCGAATCACACGCTGGGAATTGTATCGCCCCTTCATGTTTCTGGGTGATCACACGCATCTACCCAAGGCGTCGCCTTAGGCTAGTGTGCCGGGCGTTAAATAGCTATTCATAAAGAACTTTTCCCGCGCTCTTTACCGAGGGCGTCTTTGGCCGTCTGGATTTTCCGGAGGATTTCCTGCCCCTCGGCTTTCCAGACGTATCGCTTCGGGTCCAGATCGCGTTGCGCGAGATAGGTCTCTATCGATTCCACCAGCTCACCCACGCTGGCAAAGCTGCCGTCGCGAACACAATCGACGGTGAGGTCGCGGAAGAAGCGTTCGACGAGATTCATCCATGACGACGAGGTCGGGGTGAAGTGCATGACGAGGCGGTCCACCCCATGCTGCTTGCGATGGCGCTGGTTGCACCACTTGATCCAACTTTTGACTTTCGGGTGTTTGTGGGTGGCGTAGTTGTCGACAACGAGGTGGAGGCTCAGACCGGCCGGCGTTTGCTTTTCAAGGTGCTTGATGAAGCCAAGCCATTCCTCGTGGGTGTGGCGCTCGGCAGTCTGGCGGATGATTCTCCCGTCCAGATAGTTGAGGGCCGCGAAGAGCGTGAGGGTGCCGTGCCGGATGTAGTCATGGGTGCCGG
>Ga0209512_1002603_pt1 | contig 18726 bp, 14 predicted proteins | sample frozenSSSSmetaG_FD_184142 | JGI IMG/M metagenome (GOLD analysis project Ga0209512, IMG submission 184142) | Glacier valley bacterial and archeal communities from Borup Fiord, Nunavut, Canada, to study Microbial Dark Matter (Phase II) -... | ecosystem: Environmental > Aquatic > Freshwater > Ice >... | reverse complement strand
AGTCCACCCCGGAGAAGGTCTCGCCGGCATCGAAGGCTTCACCGTGCCGGTTGTACGTGCGGTGGTCGTTGGCGGCGAAGGCGGTGTCGGCGGTGTACCGGCCGCTGAGCAGGCCCGACGCGAGGGGAACCCGCGCGATGATCGCCACCCCGGCATCGATCGCCGCCGGCAGTACCCGATCGAGCGGCTTGAGCCGGAACGCGTTCAGGATGATCTGCACGCTCGCGACCCCGGGGCGGGCGATGGAAAGCAGCGCCTGCTCCTCGGTCTCGACACTCACGCCGTACCGGGCGATGGCACCCTCGGCCACGAGCGTGTCGAGGTCGTCGAAAAGCCTGTCGTCACGGAACACCTCGGTCGGTGGGCAGTGCAACTGCACGAGATCGAGCGTGTCCACCCGGAGGTTGGCGCGAGACCGATCGGTCCAGGAGCGGAACGCATCCATCGTGAAGTTCGCCGGGTCTTGCGCCACCCGGCGGCCCATCTTGGTGGCGACCAGCACATCCGGGTTGGGATGCGCCGCCAGGTACGCGCCGATAGTGCGCTCGCTCCGACCGTCGCCGTACACGTCTGCGGTATCGAGCACAGTGACGCCGGCTGCGATGGATGCTTCGACCACCGCCGCGGCATCCGCATCGCTGACTTCGCCCCAGTCGGCCCCCAACTGCCAGGTACCGAGGCCGATGACCGAGAGGGGGCGTCCGATGCGGGACGCGGTGCGAGTTTCCATCGTTCCACCCTAGGGCGGGCTCGGCAGCGGGGTGGGCCCAGAGACGGTCATCGACAACGCCCTGGCACGACACGAGAGACCGTCACCGCGGCGCTCGACGGTCTCACCCTGCATTGCCTCACCGGGGCACGATCCCCTTCGGAGGCGAGGTTAATTTTCCAGGCGACGGTTCGCGCCTGCTTGCCAGGCAAGCCCGCCAACCTTCGAGGGTAAGAAGCACCCGACCGGTTCGCGGGCCTCGCCGCTAGCGCGTCAATTGTGGTCGTAGTAAGGCCCAGGCTCGACCCACCAGGTGTATTCCGAGATGTTGGGATTGTCGTACACGCCGGGGTAGCCGCCGTCTTCGATTCTGGTAATGATGTCTTGCCCGGGGGATACTTCGCCTGGCCGGGTTAGGTCCACCGTATCCCAGAGCTGATAGAAACTCGCCGGGCATTGTTGGTCCCACCAGTAGCAGCCGGCGCGGTGGCCGGTGCTTGTGGAAATTATGGTCCCCGCTCGCACGTCGTACCCCGAAACGTGGCCTACGTCCAATGGGTAGCTGTCAGAACGCACGACGCGCGTGTAAATGTAATACCCGTTTGGGTTGGGTGGTAGGGCGCAGCCAGCGCCGGTTGCGCTGCCGGGTAGTCGGGGGCATCCGTTCGCGTCGAGCGGGTCGAGGGGTGGCAGCGGTTGGCCGCCCCCGCAAGCAACATATTGCCGGTTCATGGTTATTAGCGGGAACGGGTGTGAGCCCGCGATGGAGGCGGGGTCGTCGACGGTGTTGAAATACCAGCCGAGCGTGTCTTTGTTTGTTCCCGCTGTCGTCCAGTTCTGGATGTCGTTCCATTTAGTAGCCCAGGTGCGGTCCAACTCGCTGGCGTCACCGGTGACGTTGTTGACAACGTCGTTTTGCTGTACCCACATGTTGTCCGGGATGCCGTCGGGCACGTTGGGATCGTTGCCGGCCTGGAGGACCTGCGCGCCGATTGTCACAACACCTTGATCAACGGCGGACCAGGGCGCGCTTTTGCACAAGCTGTTGTCACCGCCGTTGAGTTGCACGTTGCCCGAGAGGTCGGCCTGACCTCGACAGTCGAAACCGTACCCGCCGAGATAGTCAAGTTGTAGAGGGGTCTGCAGGTTGCTGGATGAGGGCGTGCGTTTGTACCCCGGTAGGTAGTTCCAGATCGGGGCCTGGGCGGGAAATACCGGACCGGTGCTGTTCCAGCTGCCGGGGCCGGAGAAGTGGTTGGCGTTATAGAACGGTCCGCCCGACCAGGGACTTGCACTCGGGTTCTGTGTGACGTCCACGTTCAGTTCTGCGGAGCGCATCAGGTTCGGTGTGCTTGCGGACGCAACGTTGTAGACGATGCGCACGTCCGGCGCGAATGAATCGGTTCCGGCCAGCCGGAACGGTGCGGTGGTGGTCAGGGGGAATGCGGAACCCCACGCGCCACCGTCTGAGTAGCTGGAGGCGGGAGGAACGGTGATGTCAATTTTCTTCGTCGCGGCGTTCCATTGCGCAGTGATGCCAGCAGCCGCAGCGCCTACTGCAGGCGGCAAGTCAGGATTGAGTTCCACGGTTATCGAGCCCGTGACGATGTCCGCCCGATCGGGTCTGGGGTTTGCGCCCGGCACGTAATCGTTGGCCAGCACGTCGACGCCGGTGGTTGATCCGAAGATTGCTGTGCTGACGTCGTTTTGAGTCTGCACGGACATCGTGCTCCCCACTGGCGGCACGGTCGGGTCTATGTAGGACTGGCCGTGAATGTCGGCTCCTGAGCTACGGCTCGAGTCGGGAAAGTAAATCTGGCTCCGGTCCTGCACTAGCGAAACGTTCGTCGAGGCCCACGGCACTAGGGCATTCAACTGCCCGGTATTGGGGCCGATTTGTGCAATAAGCGACGCTAAGTCCGTGCCGAGCGCTCCGAGATCTGGGGACCATGCCCAATCAGCGTCAGTAAAAGTCTTCGTACTGCCGAGCTGCGCAACGTTGTCGTTGACAGCATTCTCGAAGGTCCAAAAAGTGCCTTGTCCTGCCATGCCTCGGTTAATGGCATCCAGCGCCGCCGCTGGTCGCGACCCGGCAGTGAACCCGCCAACGAGTCGCAGGTTATGCGCGGTGAACGCGTCGCGAAGAGCGGTCCAATTCGGGTCGGTGGTGTACTGCCGCTTGAGCAAGGCAAGTGCCACCAGTTGCGCTATGTTTCCGCCCTGGCTATGGCCGGTGAGCATGATCTTTGAGCCATCCGGGATGACCCCGTCCGGGCCGACTGCGTCGATGACTGACTTGACGACCTGGGTGACGTACCCGTCATCGCCCCATGTCTTGTCGATCCCCAGTCCGCCTTCACTCCATAGGTTCTCGAACAGGTTGTTCAAATCTTGCGAGATGATGGCGTCCGTCGACCCGGCGATGTTGATGATGTACAGCTGCGGATCCAGGGGTGGGTCGTGGTAAACCTTCACTTGAGCACCGTCGGGACTGCGCCACCAGTACGCATCCTGCAGCACGTTCCGGTTGAAGTCGGTAACGGTGCTCGAGTTGGAGCGCACCCGCTCACCGGGTAACACCGGCACATGCAAAACCTGACAATGCTGACCGGACGGCGTGGTCCACGAGTAGATGGACCGGAACGGTCCCGCCGAAGCGGCCGCAGTTGTGCCACCGGACGCGATCCCCGCGGTCCAGACGAGGACCGCGCAGCCGGCCACTGCGATGCTTTTGCGAAGAACGGAGCGAAGTCGACGCATGGCTACCCTGCCTAGGACGTGAAATTGATGAATGCGCATTCAGATTATCCAAAGAGATTGACGGTCGCAATAGCCATGTCACATCGGATTTCGCAGAATGGGCGTACAACCCTCGCTACCATCGCTCATAGGCCGCCTTCGGCCCACTGAACCTCCCGGAGAATCGAATTTGACCGACAGTCGCGCGATCAGGATGGTAGACGTTGCCGCTCGCGCCGGTGTGTCGCAGACCACGGCAAGCCGGGTGCTCAGCGGCTTCAAGAACGTGTCCCCGGGCACACGGGCGGCCGTGACCGAAGCGGCCGAGGCGCTCGGGTATCAAGTGAACCTTGCTGCTCGGTCGTTGGCCAGCGCCCGTTCGCAATCCATCGGCTTCGTAGTGGCCGAGCCGTCGGCTCACCTATGGGGGGGAACCTATTTTCCCCGATTGTTACACGGCATCACCGAGGCCGCTGAGGACAGTCGCCTGCAGCTAGCCATCTTCATGCGCCAGCCCGATCAAACCGGCAAGCGCCTGCGCCGGTATCTCACCCAGGGTCACGTGGACGGACTCCTTCTGATCACCTCGACACAGAATGATCCCCTTCTTGCCGACCTCCTCGATCACGGCATGGCAGTTGTTGTTGGCGGAAGGCCTATTGGTACCGACGACGCCAGTTTCGTTGACGTCGACAACTATCGCGGTGCGGCCGTAGCGACCAACCATTTACTTGAACAGGGCTACGCCCGCCCTGCGCACATTGCGGGGCCCGCGCAAACCGCGGCCGGCGAGGATCGCCTGCGCGGATATCTGCACGCCATGCGCGAGGCAGGCCTTGAACCGGTTTATATCCTGGCCAAAGACTTCAGCTTCCAAGCGGGAGCGACCGGGGCAATAGCCCTACTCGAAAAACACCCGACGATCGATGCATTATTCGCCGCAGGCGACTCCCTCGGTCTGGGTGCCATGACGGCAGTCTTAGCCTCGGGCCGACGCATCCCCGAGGATGTTGGATTGATTGGATTTGACGATTCAGAGCCAGCCGCGGCGGCAACACCGCCCATGTCAAGCATTTTCCAGAGTGTCGAGCAGCTCGGCAAAGAGATGGTTCGCCTGCTCGTGAGCAGGATCGCGGATGCGGAGCAACCCCCGCTTCAGATGATTCTCGGTACCAGGCTCGTCGCGCGAGCCTCGACGCGGGGGCCGGCCAGCGGAAACAGTTCGTCTTCAGCTACCGCTGAGTGAGGGCCTCGACGGCCAACTGAAATTGGCGAGTGAACAGGTCCCCGGGCGCATGAGCGTCGTCGCCGGTGAGGTGGAAGGCCATCACGCCGACTTCTGCAAGTTTGGCGGACAGTGTGGCCGCTCCATTATCTGCAAAAAATTCGTCCTGGTCCCCGGCCGCGATGCTGATATGACGCAGCTCGGAGAGTTCCGCCACATACTCGGTAGCCGTCCTGGCGGGGTCTAACGAAATCCAGGCAGCCCACACAGCGGAATCGAGCTGACCCGAGTCTTGATCAAACAGATACCGGGGTCCCATGGGATCACTTCCGGCGAAAGCCGCGGCCAACATGTGTTGGTCGTAGACCGGCGCATCAGCGGGGTCCCACAGCTCACCGTTTTCGTCCGCCAAAATGACACTGTCACGTGCCGCTTGATTGCTGCGCTGGCCAGTCCCCTCGGCCGACCAGAACGTGTGCATGGAACCCCCATATTGCGCACGCAAGCGCCGAACGGCCGGTCCCAAGGTTTTCAGGTAAGCACCTTCGAAAAGACAATCCGCAGCCAGCATGCCCAGAACGCCGAAAACGCCCGGTCGGCGCGTGCACGCCATCCACGCGCCGAAACCCCCAGAGGAGTGGCCCAGTACCGCACGACACGCCGCAGCCTCCTGGGTCCGAAAATTCCGGTCCACCCACACGACCACGTCGTCAACAAAGTAATCCTGGTACCGACCAATGGCGTCCGAATTCACGTACTGGCTCCCCCCGACCGACGTCCACGCATCGACCATGACGATGATGGCGTCGCCGGTTCCTCCCATGACGGCGTCCATGGTTTCAAGAAGGCTTTTGCGGCCGATGGACCGTTTCAGCCACGAGCCGAGGTCAGTCATCGCCCCGTGCAGCAAGTAGATAACAGGAAATCGCCTTTCTGGCGCCTCTCGATATTGTGCCGGCAGATAGATCCCTATCGGACGACGCGAGGGATCATCCAAAAAGTTTCCCTTCAAGGCCGCGCTATCGACATGGCGGATTTCAAGGAAGCCGTTCACGAGACTCTGTTCCTTGACGAGCGTATCCATGTGAGGCCAATTGGGGCCGGCCTGACGTGGCGCCCGAGGAAAACTCACCACCTTGCCACCGGCTGAAGCGCCCTCCGTGTCGAGGCTGATCAAGACCATCAACCCTTCACCGAACCCGTAGCCAGTCCGGCTCTCCAATATCGCTGCAGCAGAAGGAAGGTAATTACCAGGGGAACGACGGCCACGAAGGAGCCCACCACTGTGAGAAGCAGCAGTTGCGGCTCACGACTGATCTGCGACTGCCAACTGAAAAGGCCGAGCGTCACGGGGAACAACCGGTCATTCTGCAACATGATCAGGGGCAGCAAAAAGTTGTTCCAAATGCCGACGAATTGAAAAAGGAAGACAGTCACCAGTGCCGGGGAGATGAGACGAAGAACGACGGTGCGGAAAATTCGCCACTCGCTAGCACCGTCGATACGGCCCGCTTCGAGCAGCTCTGTAGGCACCGCAGCCTGAGTGTAAATGCGGCAGAGGTATACGCCGAAGGGGCTGATGATGCTCGGTAGTAGTACTGAGAGGTAAGTGTCGGTCAGACCGATTTTCGCGAACGCTAGGAATGTTGGCAGGGCCAGGGCAGTCGCTGGCACGAGAACGCTGCCGAGGATGAGGGAGAAGATCGCCTCCCGCCCTCGAAAGCTGTAAACAGCCAGGGCGTACCCGGCACACGCGGCCAGGATCGTTGCCACGACCGACCCCACTCCCGAATAAAGGAGACTGTTGAGCATCCATTGCCCAAAGACATGGTTTTGCTCGGTGAACAGTTCGTTCAGGTTGGCGAGCAGCTGGGGGGACGAGAACCAGAAACCGAACGACGAGACCAAGTCCGATCGGCTCTTCGTCGATGCTATGACCAGCCAATAGATGGGCAGCAGAAAATAGCCGGTCGCGACCAGCAGAACCACGTTCACAGTGACGCCGCCGACACCCAAACGACCGTGTCGGCGGGCGTTGACCGGCCGGGGGCCCAGGGCCGATGGTGCGGTCGGCGTCATGAGGTCACGCTCCATCGGGCGGTTAAACGAAGAAACCCGAACGACACGATAAAGCTGACTCCTGCGATCAAAACCGACAATGCTGCCGCATAGGAGTAGTCGTTTGCGCTCGCTGCCGAGTACGCAGCAATCGTCGGAGTGTAAGTCGAAGTGATGTTCGTGGTTATGGTCTTCAAAACCTGCGGCTCGGTGAATAGCTGCAATGTGCCGATGATCGAGAAAACCGCGGTCAACACAATTGCAGGCGCGATGAGAGGCACCTTGATTTGAAGAGCGAGACGAACGGGGCCCGCCCCGTCAATCGCAGCGGCTTCGATGACGTCTCCCGGTAGCGCTTGAAGCGCCGCGTAGAGGACGATCATGTTGTACCCCGCATATGTCCATGTGACGACGTTCGCAATGGACCACAAGATCTGGCCGGGCCCGAGGAAATTTGGGTCGATTCCGATGGTTGCGAGGCCGGCCGTGATGGGGGAAAGCCGCGGATCGTACAGAAACCCCCACATGAGGGCGGCAACCACACCCGGGATACCGTACGGGGCGAAGACCGCCAGCCGATGAAAGCTTTTGAGGCGTGCGGATTGCGAATCGATCAGCAGCGCCAGGACAAGCGCGACACCGATCATCACTGGCACTTGCACTATTCCGAATAGCAGGACACGGAGAATGCTCGCGACGAAATCAGAGTCGTTCACTGCGCGCGCATATTGGGCGAAACCAGCCCAAACCGTGGTTGGTGCACCGAACAAACCGTCAGCACGTTCGACTTTTTGCAGGCTCTGCACTACCGCGTAGCCAATGGGAGCGACGAATATCAACAGGAATGGGAGCATGAAAGGCGTCAGAAAAGCGATTGGCGCTATTCGCGGCCTAGCGCGGCGGCGGCGCGCGAAATGCACAGGGTGATCGAGTGACACGCTGAAGGATCCTTAGTTCGGTGATACATCGGTGCCGGCCGCGGAGTCAACCGGGGCCGGCACCGAGTGATCGCTACTTGGCGACTTGCAGGCCCTGGGCCTCGATCGAAGCGATCGTTTTGGTCTGGGTGTCCGCCAGAGCCTCTCCCAAAGTCCCGCCTCCGGCTAGCGCCTTGGCAATGCCATCAGCCATGAAACGGTAGGTGTCCGTCATCGTAGGACCCCACGAGAAGTCAGTATTCACCTGTGCGCCGGCGGTCTTGAAAGTGTCGAAGATTTTCTGTCCACCATAGAAATCCACACCGCCAGCCAACTGCGGGTCGTCAGCGCCCGCTTTACTCGCAGGATAAATTCCGGATTCCTTGATCAGAATCGACACGGCCTTCGGATCGGAGTTCAGCCACAAGATGAACTTGGCCGCTTCATATGGATGAGTGCTGGTCGCCATTACTGCTGAGGACGAGCCCCCCCAGTTGCCGTTGACGGTGCCGCCGGCGGTCCACTGCGGAATAGGCGCCACAGCCCACTTCCCTGTCGTATCCGGCGCGCCGTCGCGAATCGTCGACCAACCCCAGGCCGCACTCACCCAGGTGAGCACCTTGTCGGTGTCCCAGGCTTTGTTCAGCGCTTCGGAAAAGCCCTGAAGGTCGGTCGAAACAAGCTTCTGATCGATCATCTTCTGCCAGTAATCGGCGACCTTCTTCGCCTCCGCGGAGTCGACGGTCACCTTCCACTTGTCCCCCTCGGTGCCAAACAATTTGGCGCCGTTCTGCCAGAGCAACCCAGTGAACCAGTTCGGGTCGGTCTGCGAGAAATGCGTAATCTCGTATTCGGGGTTCGCCGCCTTGAGCATCACAGCGTCGTCGTAATATTCCTGCCATGTCTTCGGCGCGGCCAGCCCGTACTTGTCGAAGATGTCCTTGCGGTAGTAAAGCGCGAGCGGGCCGATATCTTGCGGAACTCCGTACACCGCGCCCCCGCTGGAAACCTGGCTCCAGGTCCAATCCACGAACTTGCTCGACGCATCCGCCATGCCCTCGCACTGAGAGAGGTCCTTGAGGCCGTCCACCAGCCGGAAGCTCGGTATGGTGTCGTATTCGATCGGGGCAATGTCGGGCGCCGTCTTAGCTTTTAGGCCATTGAAGAGGTTCTGATAAGTACCCGCATTACCGTTCGGTACTGTTTTGAGCTCCACTTGAATGTCGGGATTCTCTTGATTCCAGAGGTCAACGGCTTTGTCCATGCCTGTTCCCCAGTTCCAAAAGGTGAGATTCACCTTGCCGGTGCTCGGAACACACGTGCCTGCGCTCGGCGTGCTGGTCGAGCCAGCGGAACAGGCTGTCAATGCGAACGTGGCGACGGCAAGCAGAGCTATCGCTGTGGCACGGCGACGATGCACGTGCAGATGTGATTTCAAGATTTCATCCTTTGCTGCGAGGGGCGGACAACGGGTAACGGAGAGCGCAATATGTATGAATGCGCATTCATTGTGGTCATCTTGCACCCCGCGCTCCTCGGTGTCAAGAAAGGATGGTCGACCGCAGTCGGATCACCTCTTGTAGCGGGCAATCCTCGACGTTGAAGCCCGCCGCGATCGCGAAGGGACCGGTCTCGTAGTTCCAACGGCCGTCCATCCAGTGCGCAAACGACTCCGACGAGACGTGAACCTCGACGGTTGCCGCAGCGCCGGCGGGTGCTGTGACCGTCACGAAACCAATTAGCCACGTTGCGGGTCGTTCGATGTCAGATTTGGGCTTGGATGCGTACAGCTGCACCACTTGCTTGCCAAATCGGTCACCTGTGTTGGTCAAGCGCACTTGCACCGAGAAGGTGGAATCCGCGTCGAAGAACGATGGCGCAACGATGGAATCCAGCCGCCAAGTCGTGTAACCGAGACCGAACCCGAACGGCCACGCGGGTGCCGTACGGGCCCGCATCCACGCTTTATAACCGAGGTGGATTCCTTCCTCGTAGACAACGACGCCCCCATGCGGGCTGACGTCGATCACGGGGACGTCCTCCAAAGCCGCAGGCCAGGTGGTTGGGAGTCTGCCGCCCGGTTCGCTGTCGCCCTTCAAGACGTCTGCGAGGGAATGTCCGTACTCCTGACCGCCGAACCAGGTGAACAAGACCGCCGCAGCTCGATCCCGCCAAGGCAGCAAGACTGGAGCTCCCGAGTTCACTACGACGACCGTGCGCGGGTTTGCCGCAAGCACGCGCTGTGCCAGAAGGTCTTGCTGCCCGGGCAGGGAGAGGTTTTTGCGGTCGAAACCCTCCGATTCGACCTCGCTGTTCGTTCCGACGACCAGCACCACCACGTCCGCGTTGCGTGCTGCGACCTCTGCCTGCTCAATCAGAGAAAAATCGTCAGCTCTGTCGGAGGCGAGGCCGAAGATGAACGACATAGCTTGATCGAGGCCGGCCGCTGCCAACTTACGTTCGAGTCGAATGGCGATCCGGTACGGGCGCCCTGCTTCGACAAAAAGGTTGCGCGCCGCGCTTCGGGGCGCGAGTAAGGCTTGCGCGAGATCCTCGCCCGCTGGCTCGAGCGTGGTCTCCCAGAACGGCTGGCCGTCGACGTCGATGTTCACGGTCCCGCACGTGGCCACGCCGAACTGTACTTCACCAGTACTGCGGGGGGTCCAGATCGTATCAAGGGTGAGGGCGGCCGTCTGAGCAACCGGAGCGACGGACCCTAGCCAAATCAATTCCGCTGAGAATCGCTCCTCAACAAATATTTCGCCGCCGCTTTCGCTCAGAAAACTGACGTGGACGCCTGCTCCGCCGGTAGCGGGATTGGTCATGTGGGCAAGCGGAAATCCAACAATCCCGTCCTGAACTACTGCGCCGAGTGAATACTCGATGGTCGCCAGGGGATAAGCCTCCACTATGCCGTCGAGTGGGCTGATCACGTATTCGGGAATTACTGTCGCGCTCCCCCCACCCGTGGTCCGGGCAAATGTCGCATTGTGACCGATGACCGCGATACGCAGCCCTTCAACATCCGGCAGCGGCAACAAGCCGTCATTCTTCACGAGAACGATCGCTGCCGACTCAACCTCGCGGGCGAACATCGGTCCGTCCTCGATGAACGGAACCACGACACTCGGCTCGAAGCCCGTCAGAGCCCCGACGCGAGAGGCGAGCGTCAGAATCCGTAAGACTTTGATGTCGATCAACGCCTCCGCAACACGTCCGTCGCGAACCGCAGCCACGAGTTGCTCCCCCCAAGCGCCGATCGGTCCAGGCATCGCAAGATCCTGGTCTGCATTAGCCGCGGCAATTGAGCGAACGGCCGTCCAATCACTTACAACCACGCCGTCGAAGCCCCAGTCAGTTCGAAGCGGAGTGGTGAGGAGATCGTTTTCGCTGGCAGTCACCCCGTTGATCGAGTTATATGCGCTCATCACCGCCCAACTCTGCGATTGCGCTACAGGCCGTTCGAAGGCGCGCAGGTACAGCTCACGAAGCGCGCGATCCGATACTCGCGAGTCCGCCGTGAAGCGATCGGTTTCAGCCTCGTTGGCGACGTAGTGCTTCGGCGTTGCAGCTATCCCATTTTGCTGCAGGCCCTCGACGTAAGCCATAGCAAGCACCCCGGTCAGAAGCGGATCCTCGCTGAAGGCTTCAAAATGGCGCCCGCCCAACGGAGAGCGATGTAAATTGATCGTCGGGCCAAGCACCACATGAACGTGCTTTCTCTGCGCTTCGACGGCAAGGGCGGCGCCATACCGGCGGGCAACATCCCGGTCCCACGTTGCAGCCAGCGCCGTCCCGGACGGCAAGCTGAGGGACGGGTCGCGCTCATCCCAACTCACCCCACGAACACCCGACGGGCCATCGGAGAAGACGATGCTGCTGAGCCCAATCTCCGGCAGTGGCCAGGTCGACCAGAGGTCACGGCCTGTAAGCAGCAAAACCTTGCGATCGAGACTGAGCCTCCCCAGAAGCTGATGCAGATCCGGATCAGCAATTCTTCTCATGGTGCACCCACTCGCAAAGCGCCCTGAACGGGCGACGCCGCACACGATACCCCACACCGGGGCAACCACTCCGCCCAGGGCGGGCAGCGGCAATGCCTGGCGGCCGGTGACGACCGGAGAACGCCGCCAAAGACGGGCAACGGGGCGCCGACCCCCGGCCCTCAGTGCTGGTGGGAAGCCACCGAGGTAACCGGGCGGATCGCGAAAGCGTCAAGGTTGGGGAGGGCATTCTCCGCGTTGTGTTCGGCCGCGTGCAGCGTCTGCTCGATGGCCGACAGCGGCGCATCCGCGACCTGAACCGATGCGGCTCCCTGTAGTCGGTGACCCACCCACCGAAGTTGGATGCTTGGCACCGCGATCACTCCTGGCGTGCGCTCCAAAGCCTGGCGGGACCGGTGCACGAGGTCTGGCTCGATGCCATCCATCAACCGTCGCCCGATGCTCCGAACGGTTCCCCACAGCAGAACCAGGATTGCGGCGGAGATGACGAGGCCGACGATCGGGTCGGCCAGGGGGAACCCGAGGATGACGCCGAGGGCGCCGACCACGACGGCGAGGGAGGTGAACCCGTCCAGGCGTGCATGCACGCCATCCGCGACGAGCGCCGCCGAGCCGATTCTCTGACCCACTCCGATGCGATACACAGCGACGATCTCGTTGCCTGCGAAGCCGATGAGCCCGGCCGCGACCACGAACCATAGGTTAGTCAGCACTCGAGGGTTGAACAGGCGGTCGATGGATTGCCACGCCGCAATCAGCGCCGACAGGGCCACGACCAGCACGATGAACAGGCCGGCGAGATCCTCCGCGCGCCCGAATCCGTAGGTGTAGTGACGGGTTGCGACGCGGCGTCCGATGATGAAGGCGATCCACAGCGGGACGGCGGTGAGGGCATCCGAGAAGTTGTGGATGGTGTCGGCTAGGAGGGCGACTGAGCCGCTCATGAGGAAGACGAGGAACTGCAGGATAGTCGTGAGGAGCAGAATCACCAGACTGATCTTCAGCGCCCGAACGCCCTCGGTACTGGCCTCGAGGGCATTGTCGATGGAGTCGGCTGCGTCGTGAGAATGGGGGACGAAGAGCCCGTAGAAGAAGCCCTTGACGCTGGTTGGATGCGAGTGGCCGTGGTCGTGGCTGTGAGCGTGCTCCCCGTGGGTGTGCTCAGCGCTCATTCGCTCGCCTCGCTGTCGTTTGTGCGGTGATGCCGCGGAGAACCGCCGAGGCTGTGCTCGGCCTGGAGGATCGCGTCGCTGACGAGTTGACGAGCGTGCTCGTCGACCAGGCTGTAAAAGACCCGTGTTGCGTCTTGGCGAGTGACGACGATTCGCGCGAGTCGCAATTTGGCCAGGTGCTGCGAGACCGAGGCCGGTGTCTTGTCGAGAATGTCGGCGAGGTGGTTGACCGACAACTCCCCGTCCCGAAGCGCCAAGATGATGCGCACCCGGGTCGCATCGGCGAGCATCGCGAAGATCTCGACCGCCAGCTCGACGTGTTGGATGTCCGGGTGCTGATCCCTTAGCTGCGTATCTGCATCCATAACCAGATTATGACACGGCGACCGGCGGCAACCCGCCGATAGGGCCAGACGCAGAAGACGGGAACCCGACACGAACTTTCGTTCAGTGCGGATTCCCGTCTTCCGGGCATCTGTCCCTGAGATTCAGGCGAGGGGTGCGACTACCGCGTCTTCGTCGTCGGTCTTATCTTCGACGAATACTGCGGCGTCATGCACCTTGTCTCAGATGAATTCGCCGGCCTCTGCGGCCTTTTCCTTCACCTTGTCAAAACCTTCGGCGATGTTCTCTTTCGCGTCTTCTACGAATCCCATTGCGCTCCTCTCAGCCAGTGCGGCGACTGCCGACGAGACGAGACTAGTGCGTTGAGGCAGGCTCTAGTCGCGGAGTTTTTCCTTGAAGTCGTTCTTGGCGGCTGTCGCATCCCGCTCGGCTTCCGCCTTCTTCACATCGGCCTCGGACTGGCGCACCTTCGCGTCGGCCCTCACCTCGTCCGCCTTGTCGGAGACCCTCTCCCTGGTGTCGTCAACGGTTTCGCCGATCTTCTTGCCCGCCGCGTCGACCGCGTCTTTTGCGTCATCCATGAATGCCATCGGTTTCTCCTTCTCGTTCGGTTATGGAACCGACCCTATTCGGGGGCCCAAAACTCCGGGAAGGGCCTTGACACCGGAGGCAGAAGCGCGATCGGCGATACTCGAATCGCTGAGAGGGCGTGGCCGAGCGACGCTCGAGTCGCGCGAAACGTTGGGTAGCCCTTTGGCGGTGCGCTCAATACGGTGGTCGCATGAGACCTCGACAGCACCTGACCGCAGCCCTGATCCTGGCGACACTGACCCTCGCCACCCTGACCCTCGCCGGATGCTCCGCCGGCTCCGGCAGTTCCGCGCCCGACTCAGCGAACAGTGGCAACGTCAGCGTTCAACCCGCACCGATCGAGGGGACCGTCGAGGGGCCCGTCACGAAGGACTCCGTGAAATCGCAAGGCGCGGCGGGCAGCGCGACACGGGCTGATCGCTCGGTTGTCACGAGCGGTTACGTCACCGTTCGAGTCGACAAGCCGATGGATGCCGCCGCCGAAGCGGTGCGAATCACCGAGGCGGTACGAGGCCGAGTTGATGCCCGCACGGAATACGCACCTCGGGACGGCCGTCAGGGCAGCTCCACCCTCATCCTGCGCATCCCGGAAAAGGAATTGACCGCAACGCTCGACAAGCTCAAGGCGATCGGCGACGTGCAGGAGGTTTCGCTCAGCTCCTCTGACATCACGATCGTCGTGCAAGACCTCGACGCGCGCATCACGGCCATGAGGGCATCCGTCGATCGACTGCTCGGGCTGCTCTCGACCGCGACCGACACGGCGGCGCTCATCACGCTCGAGACGGCGATCTCCGATCGGCAGGCGCAACTCGAGAGCATGGAGAGCGAGAAGCGTTACTACGCCGACCAGGTGAGCATGGCCACGATCACCCTGAACCTCGTTGCGGACTTCACTCGGGCGGCGCCGAAACCGGACACGTTCCTGTCTGGCCTTGAGGCGGGCTGGGCTGGATTCCTCGGCTTTTTCTCCGCCTCGCTCGTCGTGTTCGGCTTCCTGGTGCCCTGGCTGGTGCTGGCGGCCATCGTCAACCTCGCGGTCATCCTGATCGCGCGCCGACCCGGTCGGCGAGCAGTTCCCGCACCATCGGAATGACGCGCGTTGCGTAGAGCTCGATCGAGTGCATCATGTTCTCGTGCGGCAGGCTGCCGGCACTGTACTTGAGATCGAAACGCTGGATGCCCAGGGTCTCGATCGTTCGGGCGAGCTTGCGTGCGACGGTTTCCGGCGAACCCAGGTACAACGAGCCGTGCTCCATCTCGTTCTTGAACTCGGCCTCGTTCATCGGCGGCCACCCGCGCTCCGCACCGATGCGGTCGCGCATCGCGCGGTAGTGCGGCCACAACTGCTGCATGGCCTGCTCGTCGGTGTCGGCGATGTAGCCGGGCGAGTGCACGGCGATGGGAAGGTCCGGCTGCTCGAGCTGGGCCAGCGCGCGATGGAACAGCTCCACATACGGCGCGAATCGCGCGGGGTCGCCGCCGATGATCGCGAGCACGAGCGGCAGGCCGTACCGTGCCGCCCGCACGACCGACTCGGGGCTGCCGCCCACGCCGATCCAGGTCTTGAGGCGGCCCGAGTCGGTGCGGGGGAAAACATTCTGATCGGTCAGCGGAGCGCGAAGGCTCCCCTGCCACGTGACGGGCTGCTCTTTCAACAGCTCGGAGAAGAGCTCGAGCTTTTCCTCGAACAGCTGCTCGTACTGGCCGAGGTCGAAGCCGAACAAAGGGAAGGATTCCGTGAACGACCCACGACCGAGGATGACTTCGGCGCGGCCGTGGGAAACGGCATCCAGGCTGGCGAAGCGCTGGAACACCCGGATCGGGTCATCCGAACTGAGCACGGTAACCGCCGAGCCGAGATGGATGCGGTGGGTCACGCTTGCGATCGCTGCCAGCACGACCTCGGGTGCGGACACAGCGAAGTCGACCCGGTGATGCTCTCCCAGGCCGATGAAATCCAATCCCAGTTCGTCGGCCAGCACGGCTTCCGCCACGACGTTGCGGATCACCTGAGCCTGGCTCAGCGGCGTACTGTCCGCATCGCCGCCCACGGCGACGGTGACATCGCCGAAGGTGTCCAACCCGAATTGAACGTTCTCGTGCATCCCACTCATCTCTCTCGGTGGCCCGGGGGCTGCAACCCGCTTACCCCGCGGCCCATTCCCGCAGGCGCTCGGCTGGCCAGGTGGTGACGATCCGGTCGGCCGGGACCCCGTTGGCCGTGGCCCGCTGCGCTCCGTAATCGAGGAAGGCGAGGTGACCGGGAGCGTGGGCGTCACTGTCGATGCTGAAGAGGCATCCGGCGTCGAGGGCGATCGCGATGAGCTCGTCGGGCGGGTCGGCTCGCTCGGGTCGCGAGTTGATCTCCACGGCGACGCCGTACTCGGCGCAGGCAGCGAACACCGCGTCCGCGTCGAACCGGGACGGTGGGCGTGTGCCTCGACCGCCCTTCACGAGCTGCCCGGTGCAGTGCCCGAGCACGTTCGTGTGCGGGTTGGCCACGGCCGCAAGCATCCGCCGGGTCATGTCGGCGCGTTCCATCCGCAGCTTCGAGTGAACACTCGCCACCACCACGTCGAGCCGATCGAGAAGCTCGGGCACTTGGTCCAGCCGCCCGTCGTCGAGGATGTCGACCTCGATTCCGGCCATGAGGGCGAAGCCCGTGTCGTCGCGCGACTCGTTCACCCGGGCGACCTCGACGAGCTGTTGCGTCAATCGCTCCGGGCTGAGGCCGTTGGCTACGGTCAGGCGCGGGGAGTGATCGGTGAGCACCAGGTACTCATGGCCGAGCGACGCGGCGGTCGCGGCCATCAGATCGATGGATGTCGTGCCATCCGACCAGTCACTGTGGCTGTGCAGGTCGCCGCGCAACTGCGCGCGAAGCTTCTCGCCGCCACCCACGAGCGGCACGAGCGCCTTCTCCCTCAGGTCGGCGAGATAGCTCGGGATGCCGCCATCCACCGCCTCGCGGATCACCGTCGCACTCGTGTCCCCGATGCCCGGCACCCGCCGCAGCGCGCCGGTGCGCGCGGACTGAGCGACCTGCGCAGAAGGCATCCCCACTAGGGCAGCGGCGGCCCCGCGGAACGCCTTCGTACGGTAGGGCGAGTCGAGCGAGCGCTCGAGCCAGAACGCGATCTCGTTGAGCGCCTCGATCGGATCCACTCGCCCATTCTCGCGCGCTCGCTGCTGCCCGGCTCGGGTGCGGTCGCGGCGGGGCGCGGGCAGCCCGACCTCGACACCGGGAACTACGAGCGCGGGAGGCTCGGGATGACCCGCCCCGGCAACCAGAACCGCTCCCCCGCGATGAAAGCGAGCGCCGGCACGACCACCGTGCGCACGAGCAGGGTGTCGAGTAGCACCCCGATGCCCACGATGATCCCGATCTGGGTGAGTGCGATGAGCGGCAGTACGCCCAGCACCGCGAACACCGCCGCGAGCAGGATGCCCGCGCTCGTGATCACGCCACCGGTGGTCGACAGAGCGCGAATCATCCCGGACCGGGTGTCGCTCACGAGAGCCTCCTCCCGCGCTCGCGTGACGAGGAAGATGTTGTAGTCCACCCCGAGCGCGACCAGGAAGAGAAAGCTGAAGAGCACCACGTTGATGGCGAGCGCGGGGAATCCGAGCACGGACTGGAAGATCAGCCAGCCCGCGCCGAGGCTCGCGAAGAAGGATGCGACGACCGTGAGCAGCAGCAGCACGGGCGCGACGATCGCGCGCAGCAGCAGCACGAGCACCAGGAACACGAGCGCGAGAATCAGCGGGATGATCAGGTTGCGGTCCGCGGTCTGGGCGCGGTTCACGTCCAGCGACTGGGAATCCAGCCCACCCACCAAGGCATCGGCCCCCGGCACGTCGTGCACGGCGGCGCGGAGCGAGTCGATGGTGGCGAAGGCTTCCGTGGTCTCGGCGGCGGAATCGAGCACCACAGCGACCCGAGTGATTGTGCCGTCGGTCTCCCCGATCTTGACGGAGCTGACGCCTCTCACCGCGGCGGAGACATCGGCCACTTTCTGCGCGGCGCCCGAGTTGGTGATCACGTAGGCGGGCGATCCGCTGCCGGCCGAGAAGGCGTCGGCGATGAGGTTCTGGCCGACCACCGCCTCGGGCACGACTCGGAACTGCTCGGTCTGCGCCAAGCCGACCTTGATCTGCGGAACGCCGGCGAGTGCCAGCGCCGCGAGGATCGCCACCCCGGCTACCGCAACGGTCACGGGCCGCTTGGACACGCCCACGCCGAGGCGATGCCAGAGCCCCTTCTCCGAGCTCCCCTCGGTGCCCAGACGCGGGATGAGTGGCCAGAACAGTCCGCGCCCGAAGAGCAGCAGGGCCGCCGGCAGCACGAAGAGGGCGAAGATCATCGCGATCACGATGCCGACTGCGCAAGCGATACCGAGCGCGCGGTTGCCCTGAATCTCGGCGAACAGCAGCGTGAGCAGACTCAGCGCGACGGTGCTCCCGCTGGCGATGATCGCCGGCCCAGCACCGCGGAGGGCGAACGCCATCGCCTCGCGTCGGCTCTCGTGAGTGCGCAGTTCGTCGCGGTAGCGGGAGATGAGCAGGAGGGCGTAGTTCGTTCCGGCGCCGAAGACGAGCACCGAGAGGATGCCGGTGACCGAGGCATCCAATTCGATGCCCAGCAGCGAAGCGACCCGGGTGGCAACGATGCTGGCCAGGCCGTCGGCGACACCCACGACGACAAGCGGAATGAGCCATAGCCAGGGGCTGCGGTAGGTGATGAGGAGCAGAACCGCCACGACGATCACCGTGGTCAGCAGCAGGGTGAAGTTCGCGCCCTTGAAGACCGCGGCGATGTCGACGGCGAAGCCCTCGGGGCCGGTGAGGAGCGCGGAGAGACCGGACGGGAGGTCGGCGTTGGCGGTGGTGCGCAACTCGGCCGCGCGGTCGGCTTGCGCCGTGACATCCGTCACGGTCTCGACGGGCACGATCACGAGCGCTG
>Ga0209512_1002601_pt1 | contig 18737 bp, 14 predicted proteins | sample frozenSSSSmetaG_FD_184142 | JGI IMG/M metagenome (GOLD analysis project Ga0209512, IMG submission 184142) | Glacier valley bacterial and archeal communities from Borup Fiord, Nunavut, Canada, to study Microbial Dark Matter (Phase II) -... | ecosystem: Environmental > Aquatic > Freshwater > Ice >... | reverse complement strand
GGCGTATAGGGGCCATGAGAAATGTACTCGATGCATCTCAATTTCAAGATACTGCCCTGATGGCGTATTCAATAAAATTTGCCTCCGCCTATTATGGTCCCTTTCGGGAAGCTGCTGGTTCAGCTCCACAACAAGGAGATCGTAAGTCTTATCAGATGGATTTTCGTAATCGTAAAGAAAGTATGCGAGAAGCTTACCTTGATGAACAGCAGGGTGCTGATATCATTATGGTTAAGCCCGCTTTAGCGTATCTCGATATAATTTCCGACCTTTCGGCCTCAACCAAACTTCCAGTTGCATGTTATAATGTATCAGGTGAGTATGCGATGGTCAAGTTAGCCGCAAAAGCTGGTTTAATTAATGAATCTGCTTTAGTGATGGAAAATATGTATGCATTTGCCAGGGCGGGTGCTAATCTGATAATTACATATCATGTTCGTGATATGCTAGAAAACAATTGGTTGTAACATAGATTTTTTTAAAAAATGCTTGACTCAATAAAAAATATTTTTTCAAAAAGTGCTGAAGAAAATAACCCTGTTTCCTCAGGCACTAAACCTGACATCAAACGTGAACATTCAGCTGATCTGTTTGAAAAAGCGAAAAAGTATTTCCCAGGTGGTGTAAACAGTCCGGTCAGGGCTTATAAAGCTGTATTTGGTACGCCTCTCTTTATCGAAAAAGGCGATGGCTGTCATTTGTTCGACGTTGATGGTAATAAGTTCATTGATTTTTGCTGTTCATGGGGGCCCCTGATTTTAGGGCATAATAATTCAAAAATACGTGAAAAAATAATTGAGGCCCTGCCAAACGGTTTAACTTTTGGTGCCCCTACGAATGCCGAAAATGAACTTGCTGAACTGATACTCAAACATCATCGCTATATAGAGAAATTGAGGTTTACCAGTTCCGGAACAGAAGCTGTTATGTCTGCCCTGCGTGTAGCCCGTGGTTTTACAGGTCGTGATAAAGTAATTAAGTTCGAAGGTTGCTATCATGGAGCTGTTGATTCGGTTATGGTTAAAGCAGGCTCTGGGCTGGTTACTTTCGGGCAGAGTAATTCTGCTGGAATTCCAGTTGCCTTCATCAGTGAAACCCTTGTTTTGCCCCTGAATAATATTAAAGCATTACAAGAAGCCTTTAAAACCTATGGTTCTGAAATTGCCGGAGCAATTATTGAACCGATTCCTGCAAATAATGGGCTGATATTACTGGAAAAAGATTTTCTGCTTGCCCTAAGGGCTCTTTGCACTGAACATGGTTCATTACTGATATTTGACGAGGTTATTTCTGGTTTCAGAGTTGGTTTCGAAGGTGCCGCAGGTTACTACCAGATTGCTCCTGACCTGATAACATTTGGTAAGATTATTGGTGGTGGTCTTCCGGTAGGTTGTTATGGTGGCAGAGCTGATATAATGGCGAAAGTAGCTCCTGAAGGTGATGTTTATCAGGCAGGAACTTTATCAGGAAACCCGATAGCCATGGCTGCCGGAACAGCCCAATTGCATGAGCTTCTAAAAATGAGTTTTTATAAAGATCTCAATAATAAAGCTCAGGAGTTTGCTGATTCAATACAGCGTTATTCTACTGCCCGTAATTATAAGGTGAAAGTTGTCTCGGTCGGATCATTGTTTTGGTTTTCTTTTACAGAAAAAGAGAAAATTGAAAATGCCGATGATATTGCACCTGAAAGTATGGAAAAGTATAAGATATTTCACCGTGAACTTATTAACAGGGGTGTATACTTAAGCCCATCTGGGTATGAAGTAGGTTTCGTATCTGCTGCTCATACAAAGGTAGATCTTGAAGTGGCGAAGCGTGCCATATTTGAAAGTCTTGATATTATATTCAAAAGGGTAAACCTTTAAAAATGCGCTCATTATCGATATTCAATGTATTATTAATCTATGCTGTTCTCCAGATCAGCTGGTGGGGTTATCTGCTGATTAAATATTCACCAGGTAAGATAGATATGGTAATGAGCGAATTTTCGGTCTTTATCGTTCTTCTTCTGTTCGGCATGTATCGATTGAGAAAAGCTATAAATCATGAAAATGTACTTGATCAGCAACAGAAGAATTTTTTACTTTCTGTGACTCATGAGTTGAAATCTCCTCTCGCATCTGTTAAATTATACCTGCAAACCATTCTCAAGCGTGATCTTGATCGTGACAAGGTAACCTGTTTTTTAACGAATTCTCTGGCAGATATTGAGCGTCTTGATGTGCTGGTAGAAAATATGCTCATGGCGACCAAGTTTGAGAATAATACGTACACTTTTCCAAAAGAACAGTTTAATTTTTCTGAACTGGTTCAAACGATTTCAAACAGGGTAAGGTTGAATACCCAGGGCCGTTTCTTTTTTGATGAAAAGATAGAACCCGCAATACAATTGCTAGGTGATAAATTTGCGTTAAGCTCTGCAGTCAGTAATATTATTGAAAATGCTGTTAAATACTCAGCCGAGGGTACGCATATACGTCTGAACTTAAAAAAAGAAACTGATCAGGTAATCTTGCAGGTTACAGATGAAGGTATAGGTATCGATGACCGTGAAAAACAAAAAATCTTTCAAAAATTTTATCGCTCTGGTAATGAAGAAACCCGGGGCACCAAAGGTACAGGCCTTGGTCTTTTTATAGTAAAACAGGTACTCGATAACCATGAGGCTTCTATAGAGGTTTCTGATAACTCACCCCAGGGCAGTATTTTTGAAGTAAGTTTCCTGACATGAACGAGCCACAGCCCCGTATTTTGCTGATCGAAGATGAAGAGCATCTTTTAGAAGCAATTAAACTTAATCTTGAACTTGAAGGCTATCAGGTTACCACAGCCGTAAATGGCAAGAAAGGTTTGAGAACCTATCATGAAGGCCGGTATAATCTGATCATTCTTGACGTGATGATGCCCGAAATGGATGGTTTTCAGGTTTGTGAAATGGTAAGACTTGAAAACACCGAGATTCCAATTCTTTTCTTAACAGCTAAAAATACCAGTGAAGACCGTATCAATGGTCTTAAAAGGGGAGCTGATGATTACTTGGTCAAGCCGTTTAATCTTGAAGAACTTTTGCTCAGGGTGGGTATTCTGCTGAGACGTAGTAAGCTTGGAGTTCTTTTGCCCTCACTTAATACCTATACTATCGGTGATAAACGCATAGATTTTACACGTTATGAATTTGCAGGTTTAGATGATGTGCTTCATGCCCTTACTCGCAAAGAAACCTTGCTCTTAAAATTGTTAATCGAACGTAAGGGTGAGGTTGTGTCACGTGAAATGATTCTTGATCGTGTCTGGAATTACGACGTCTACCCATCAACCCGTACAATTGACAATTTCATACTTTCATTCAGGAAGTACTTTGAAGAAGATCCAAAAAATCCCAAATATTTTCATTCTATAAGAGGCACTGGTTATAAGTTTACCGACCTTATTAAAATTGATGCTAACTAATTTTTATGCCTGTATCACATTTATTTATTGAAGCTGCATTTTGTCAAGCCACCCCCCGGCCACCTGTATGGATGATGCGTCAGGCAGGCCGGTTCATGAAAGAATACTGGGCAATCAAAGAAAAATATACTTTTCTTGAAATGGTGAAGATTCCTGAAATCGCCGCCGATGTTACCATGCTACCTGTAGATTTACTGGGAATTGATGCAGCTATCATGTTCTGTGATATACTTGTTACTGCCGAAGCCATGGGTGGTGGTCTTTCTTTTCATGCAGGTCAGGGTCCTAAATTTTCAAACCCTGTTCGAACTGCTGCTGATATTGCAGCTTTACGCATTCCTGATATCTATGAATCACTCGGCTACGTTGCCGAGATGATCAAAATTGTACAGGAACGCCTGAATAATTCAATCCCGCTGATTGGTTTTGCAGGTGCTCCTTTTACTGTCATGTCATACCTGGTTGAAGGAGAATCATCAAAAGACTTTAAAATTACCAAGCTTCTGATGAATAATCATCCAGCTCTGGCGCATTCTCTGCTTGAAAAAATTACCAGGGTTACAATTGACTACCTGAACCTGCAGATCAAGGCTGGCGTGAATGCCATTCAGATTTTCGATAGCTGGGCCGGGGCACTCTCATGGGACGATTATGAAGAATTTTCACATCGTTATATAAAACAGATAATTGCAGAAGTTAGGGTTGAGGGTATTCCAATCATTTCTTTCTGTAAAGGAAGTTCAGTTTTTGCACCCATGATGGCAGCCGCCAAGCCTGATGTTATCTCTGTTGACTGGAATGCTGATTTACCCAGTTTAAAAAAGTTGCTGCCATCTGGTATCGCTGTTCAGGGCAATCTTGATCCATTTGTTCTATATGCTGATAAGTCGGTAATAAAGAAAAAGATTTACCATCTCTTTGATCGAATGGAAAATGAAAATGGTTTTATTTTTAACCTCGGCCATGGTATTATGCCAGATATCCCTTTTGACAATGTCAAGTATGCAATAGATATCGTAAAAGAATATAGTTATAAAAAACTCGTCTGATAATGTATCTCTATATACAGGCCGTTCATATTGTATTTGTAGTAAGCTGGTTTGCTGGCTTGTTCTATATGCCCAGGCTGTTAATTTATCATACAGAAGCAAGCTTAAAGCCAGAACCGGCAGCAACTATTTTGAAAAACCAGTTTAGTATCATGGAAAAAAAACTGTGGCAGATTATTACTGCCCCGGCCATGATTTTAACATTGGTAACAGGTACTGCAATGGTTGTGATTAATAGATCTCTGTTACATCAATCGTGGCTGCACGCCAAACTAACTTTTGTGCTGATTCTGGTTGTCTACCATTTTTTTACCCGTAAAATTTACCGTCAGATTCAGGATGGTAATTTTAAACGAAGTTCTAATTACCTGCGTATCTGGAATGAGGGTGCAACCATTTTACTGGTGGCTATTGTTTTTCTTGTCGTGGTAAAAAACTCGCTCTCCTGGATTTATGGGGTAGTAGGTCTTGTTCTGCTAGGCATACTGCTGGGTCTAGGCATCAGGTTGTATAAAAGACTAAGTGCAAAACAATCCGGTTAGCCCTGGTAAAAATAGATTCTGGATACTTCGTTTAGTGTTTAAATCTTATTTTTATAGGATAAGCTAATTAGATTCTTCCCATTTATCATGATTAACCGCCTTCCAGCCATCGCCTTGGTATTGACACTGCTATGCACTAATGCTGCTACAGCTACGATAATGCCCGAAGGTGGCAACTCTTATCCGGCAGATCTCAAATTGCTCCAGGCCAAGCAATTGGGGGTCAATCAGGCTGTTTATCCAGGCTTGAATCAGAATCTCAATCAGAAAGTAAACCTGGGTTTCAATCAGGCTGTTTATACAGGCTTGAATAAAATCTTGCACGGGTCTGATACCGTGATTAAACGGAGTTCGTCTGTATTAATGCCTTATAACAGGCTTATAGATGCTGCTGGCAGGATCATCAGATATGGTGATGCTGATTATGAAAATCATACTCTTGATGTAAAGGTTATACCAGGAACGGTCTATATCGTTGTTGAAGACCGTTACGGAATTGCTGTCATCGACACGCAGAAACATCGTGTAAATGCCAGATACGCATTTCCTAAAGATAATACCCGCAAAACTTTTATGAGTACATATTCTGGTTTAAAGGTGATAAAAGAAGATGGAGCCATTCATATTTTCTGGAGCGCTTCTTCATCCGCAAATAAACCATCCTATATTATGGATGCAACTTTTGTTCCAGGCAAAATTTCAATTTTAAATGCCTTTGTCATTAGGGCAGTGAACTGTCCGATTGCCTTACCGAATGAAATCGCATTCAGTAATGAGTCTGGAAAGAAATATTTATATGTTACCCTGAATGGTAATAATCAGCTTGCTAAAATCAGTATGGCGACTGGATTGAGAGTTTATACTGTTGAAACCGGTAATGCGCCCTATGGAGTTTGTCTGGCCGACGGTAAGGTATTTGTCAGTAACTGGGCAGGGCCTGTTCCTGATTTTGACAATCAGCTTGAAACGGCAGGCGTGCCCTATGGTAATGCCTATACGTCTATTTCAACAGGGGCCGTATCAAGGGGGAGCGTCTCAGTTTTCAATGCCCGTACGGGTAAATTGTTGAGCGAGATTGAAACCGGGCTGCATCCTAATGCTATTATCTGCAATTCTTCTGGTACCTATGTTTACGTAGCCAGTGCCAATAGTGATGAAGTAACCGTCATAAATACCGAAAAACTGGCTGTTTCAGAACATATTTCTGTTGCCCTGTCGGGTGGTCAGGATAAGTTCATTGGTGATTCGCCTGATGCCCTTGCCATCAACGACGCGGGTAAATTGCTATATGTGGCAAATGGGCTTGATAATGCTATAGCGGTCGTAAAATTAGGTAAATATGCTGCAGACCAAAGTGATCTGCTTAAAAGTCAAATTAGTGGATTTATCCCGACTGAGGCATATCCCGGAGGCCTGGCCCTTGATCATAATACATTATTCGTTTGTAATCTAGAAGGTAACGGAGCAAATATCAGTAACAGGCAGCTGTCAGCTGAAAAGCGCGCATCAGGATTGCCATTTACAGATGAATCTGGTACTTCTGTAGTCGCCTATAATTCACATCACCAGATGGCAAGCCTTTCAATGATCAGATTGCCTGATGATAAGACGCTTAAAGTCTATACAACCAGAACACGCAAGCTGAATTTTATATTCAGAGAAGAAGCGGCAAAGTTATTACCGCGTGCTAATCAGCCCGCAGTACCAATGCCTGAGCGTATTGGAGAACCCTCTGTTTTTAAGCATGTGGTCTATATAATTAAAGAAAACCGAACCTATGATCAGGTTCTTGGAGATATGCCTGAAGGTAATGGTGCAAAAGCACTTTGTATCTTCGGGCAGAAAATCACACCAAACCAGCATCAGCTGGCCCGGGATTTTGTATTGCTCGATAATTATTATGCATCAGGAAAATGTTCTGCCGAAGGTCATCAGTGGACTGATGCAGGTATGGTTACTGATTATATTGAAAAAAATGTGCGCGCCTGGTTCAGGAGTTACCCCCATGTTCAGAATGATGCATTGGTCTATGATAGTAATGGCTTTATCTGGAATCAGGCGCTCGATCATGGTAAAACCGTACGTATTTACGGTGAAGCATCGGTGCCTGTATTAGACTATGAACTGAGCAGCCAGCAAATTTATACCGAATATCAGCAGGGAAAACCGCTTGTTTTCACTAACACCAGCACAATTTCAAGAGTTAGACCGATACTCTCTGAACTCTATCCCGGATCTGATGAACTTAAAATTACGGATCAGATCAGAGCAGATGCCTTTATTACTGAGTTAAAACAAACGGAGAATCAACCTGGTGACGCATTTCCTGAATTGTCATTAATGGCACTTTCTGGAGACCATACCCAGGGAACACGTCCTGGTTTACCAACACCAAGAGCCATGGTAGCTGATAATGACCTGGCTCTGGGACGTATTATTGAAGCAATCACCAAGAGCAGGTTTTGGCAGAATACAGTAATCTTTGTAACTGAAGATGATTCTCAGGCTGGCTGGGATCATGTTTCAGCATATCGCACCACGGGGTTTGTTATCAGCCCCTATAGTAAGCTACAGCATTCAATTACCAAAAATTATAATCAAGTTTCTATGCTCAGATCAGTTGAGCAAATCCTCGGCATACCACCAATGAATATTATGGATGCCACTGCCGAGCCTATGTTCAATTGTTTTGGCAAAACAGCCTCATTTGCAGGCTTCATACATCAGCCGAATCAAATTTCGATCAATGAACGTAATCCAGCTATTGCTCTTTTAAGTGGTAAGTCGCTAAAATATGCGCTTGAATCATTGAGGCCAGAATACAATCACCTGGATGGTGGTTCTGACCAGATGCTGAATAAAATCGTCTGGTTTTCGGTAAAAGGTAATTTGCCATATCCTGCCAGGTTTAGCGGTAAAGATCATGACGATTGAGTGGGGAGAATTGCAGGGCAGGTTTTATTTTGTCTCCTGTCTCAGAAATGTAACGTTCAGTTATTAATTTAAGATCAAAAAAAGGGAGCAGAGCTCCCTTTTTTTTTATTCAAACTACTTATTCTTCAGCCAGAATTATTACTTTATTCTTAAGTACTTCAATAACTCCGCTTTTGATTGCAAATCTCATAGACCCGCTATTCACCATAATCTCACCTTTTTGCAGGGTTGAGATAATAGGAGCATGATCATTCAAAACAGTAAAGCTACCCACTGAGCCGGGAACTGTTACTGAATTAGCCTCGCCAATGTATAATTTTTTATCTGGAGTGAGTATCTCGAGTTGCATGTTTATTGGTTATTCTTTGATTCTTCTAAAAGCTTCTTTCCTTTTTCAATTGCATCATCAATCGTACCTACAAGGTTGAAAGCTGCCTCAGGATATTCGTCAACTTCACCGTCCATGATCATATTGAAACCACGAATTGTATCTTTAATATCAACAAGTACACCTTTTAAACCTGTAAACTGCTCAGCAACGTAAAATGGCTGTGACAGGAAACGCTGAACACGACGGGCACGTAAAACGACCATTCTATCTTCTTCAGAAAGTTCATCCATTCCAAGAATTGCAATAATATCCTGAAGCTCTTTGTAACGTTGTAGAATTTCTTTTACACGTTGAGCACAACCGTAATGTTCTTCACCAAGTATGGCTGCTGATAGAATACGTGATGTTGAACTTAATGGATTCACTGCAGGATAAATACCAAGTTCAGCAATCTTACGATCAAGTTCTGTAGTAGCATCAAGGTGGGCAAAAGTTGTAGCCGGAGCTGGGTCAGTATAATCATCAGCCGGCACATAAACTGCCTGTACTGAAGTAATAGATCCTTTTTTAGTTGAGGTAATCCGTTCCTGCATCAAACCCATTTCAGTTGCCAGAGTTGGCTGGTAACCTACGGCAGATGGCATACGGCCAAGCAGGGCAGAAACTTCTGAACCAGCCTGGGTAAAACGAAATATATTGTCGATGAAGAAGAGGATGTCTCTGCCACCACTATTTTCTGTACCGTCGCGGAAATATTCAGCAACCGTAAGGCCAGATAATGCAACACGTGCACGTGCACCTGGTGGCTCATTCATTTGACCAAAGACAAGTGTTGCCTTAGACTCTTTTAACTTCTCATGGTCAACCTTAGAAAGATCCCATCCGCCTTCTTCCATTGAATGACGAAATTCATCTCCATAATTGATAACACCTGATTCAATAAATTCTCTTAGCAGATCGTTTCCTTCCCGGGTTCTTTCGCCAACACCTGCAAAAACAGACAAACCTGAATAAGCCTTGGCGATATTGTTAACCAGTTCCATAATAAGAACTGTTTTACCAACACCAGCACCACCGAATAAACCGATTTTACCACCTTTTGCGTATGGTTCAAGTAAGTCGATCACCTTGATACCTGTAAAAAGCACTTCAGTATCGGTACTCAGGTCTTCAAAACGTGGTGGTTTACGATGAATCGCAAATCCATTCTCTTTGTTTACTGGACCGATTCCGTCGATTGCCTCACCTATAACATTAAACAAACGGCCTTTGATCTGGTCGCCTGTTGGCATCATGATAGGAAAGTTGGTATCAACCACATCCATTCCGCGGGTTAGACCGTCGGTTGTGTCCATGGCAATAGTGCGTACTCTATCATCACCTAAGTGCTGCTGGCATTCCAGTATCACTTTTTGACCATTGTCACGAGTGACTTCGAGCGCATCAAGAATCTTGGGTAACCTTGAGTTTTCCGCGAAACTTACATCTATGACCGGACCGATAATCTGAACTATTTTACCGATATTATTTGACATCTGCTAAAAAAAATTAGAGCGCAAATCTATCAAATATCGCTCAAAAATGCAACTAGATTTGAAATTGATTAGCTTCTCTCTTATTTATGGACCTGCCTGGCTGTTAGTCAGATTTAAAGGTGGCATTCGGGTTAAATAGCTAATTTTGCTTTATCTGCTAAAGCATCTACAGAACACTCAAATGAAGGCAAAAAAAATATTAGTTACTGGTAGTAATGGTTTATTGGGCCAGAAATTACTTGATAATCTGCGCAATCGCCATGACTTTGATCTTATAGCGAGTTCAAAGGGGCCTGACAGATATCCGCACCCTGGTTTTTATCAATATATTGATCTTGATATTACAGATAGGTTTGCCGTTAATGAGATAATTCAGGCATTCAAACCTGATACTATTATACATACAGCAGCAATGACTAATGTTGATGCCTGCGAAAGTGAAAAAGAAGCCTGTTGGGATCTGAATGTTCATGCGCTAGATCATATTATTGAAGCATCAGAAAAGACAGGGACACATATAATACATTTGTCAACAGATTTTGTATTTGACGGGCAAGATGGCCCTTACCGGGAAGAAGACAAGCCGGCTCCTGTTAGTTATTATGGGCTGAGTAAAGAGGTCTCAGAAAAGCACCTATCTCTTTATAGCCATAAATGGACAATCATCCGTACCATTATTGTTTATGGGATTGTAAAAGATATGAGCCGTACAAATATTGTTCTATGGGCAAAAAAAGCTTTATCTGAAAATAAAGAAATTACTGTAGTTGATGATCAGTTTAGGAGCCCGACCCTGGCAGAAGATCTTGCAGAAGCATGTCTGTCAGCAGCAGTTAAACAGAAGACAGGTATCTATCATGTTTCTGGTAAAGACTTCATGAGTATAATTGAGCTTGTAGAACAGGTAGCCGACCATTATAAACTTGACAAAACCTTAATCAAGCCTATAAAGTCTGCTAGTTTGAATCAGGCAGCGAAACGACCACCACGTACAGGATTTGTTCTTGACAAAGCCTATAAAGAACTTGATTATGCTCCTCATTCATTTGTAGAGGGAATGCAAATACTCGATTTACAACTAAAAGAGTTAGGGCTTTTATAAAAATAATGGGAATTAGGATGTGGATATGGCAATAAATCCTACTTTAGCATTCCGTTTTGGACTTGTAGCTTAATTGGATAGAGCATTTGACTACGGATCAGAAGGTTGGGGGTTCGACTCCCTTCAAGTCCACAACAATTAAAAAATGCCACTTTATAATAGTGGCATTTTTTATTTCTGGTAAAGCGTAGCGTAAAGTCAATTTTTAAACTACCCCTTTCTTTTGCAGGCAGCCGCAACAAATGCACTACAATGGGTCGCAATTTCCTGGGTTGAATTTGGCAGATTGGGCAATCTTGTTATTCTGTCAAAATGAAGACCTGCAAGCCAACCATTTTCTACATACATTGAAAAATACAAGTTTCATTATGCTTGCCCCTCAGGCGTGATTTAATGGGTGTTCTGTGCCTATTAAAGACTTCCAGAGAAATATATAAATAAAAGAATAATAAATTTCACGGGAATTGGTTTAACGATTTACTTAGGATAAGCGTAATTAAGGAGGCATAAATAGGATTGATAACCTGTAAATGTAATAATTCTGTTTGGCCATACTATCGAATCTTCTCTGCCTCTGATTTGCCAGTTCTACTCTATTTCTTATATTTGCGTATGGTTAAAACCAGATTACAGGTAGGGCCTGTTGGTTCAGCCTGAACGATTGGACTTGTAGCTTAATTGGATAGAGCATTTGACTACGGATCAGAAGGTTGGGGGTTCGACTCCCTTCAAGTCCACTTTTACAGCCCTTTTCGTTTCATTACGGAAGGGCTTTTAATTTTTGGGAAACACTCTTTTAATTTTTTGGGGAACACACTATGCTGAATATTGTACTATTCGGTCCTCCTGGGGCTGGAAAGGGAACGCAATCTCAAAATCTGATTGCCAAATATCAACTGGTTCATTTATCAACAGGTGACCTGCTACGTGCTGAAATATCAGCAGGGTCTTTATTGGGTACTGAAGCTAAAAAGCTGATGGATAGAGGATTGCTGGTTCCTGATGAGGTCGTTATTGGCATGATAAGTAACAAACTTGATGCGAACAAAGATGCCGCTGGCTTTATTTTCGATGGTTTTCCACGTACAATAAAACAGGCAGAAGCGCTTGATGATTTATTAAAGTCTAAAAATTCAGGTATCTCGGCAATGATAGAACTGAAGGTAGAAATAACAGAATTGAAGAAGCGTCTTTTACTGCGCGGAAAAGATTCTGGCCGTCCTGATGATGCAAATCCAGATGTAATTTCACACCGTATAGACGAGTATATTTCAAAAACTGCAACAGTTGCAGGTTATTACCGGGAGCGTCTGAAATATCATCAGGTAAATGGTATTGGTTCTATTGAAAATATCTTTCATTCAGTTTGTGAAGTGCTTGAGCAGATAGCTGTTCAGCCGCAAACCAATAAATAGTATGGCAGACTCAAATTTTGTTGATTACGTTAAAATTTGCTGTCGTTCAGGCGCTGGTGGGTCAGGATCTGCTCATTTTCACCGTGATAAACTAAATGCTAAGGGTGGTCCTGATGGTGGAGATGGGGGCCGGGGTGGCCATATTATCTTAAGAGGAAGCAACCATTACTGGACTTTACTGCACCTGAAATACCGAAAGCATATTATTGCAAGCGCTGGAAATCCTGGGAGTATTTCTTTGCAGACAGGTGCTAGTGGAAAAGATGAGATACTTGAAGTTCCTTTGGGTACAATTGCCAGAGACTTTGAGACAGGAGAGGTGCTGTTTGAGATCCTCAATGATGGTGAACAAAGAACGCTTACTGCTGGTGGTAGAGGAGGAATGGGTAACTGGAATTTTAAAACAGCTACAAATCAATCACCTAGAAATGTTCAGCCAGGTGAAGTCGGTCGTGAAGAATGGAAAGTTCTTGAACTCAAGTTATTAGCTGATGTTGGCCTTGTAGGCTTCCCTAATGCAGGTAAATCAACCTTACTATCTGTAGTATCGGCTGCCAAACCAGAAATAGCCAATTACCCTTTCACAACAATTGTTCCTAATCTTGGAATTGTTTCTTATAGGGGTAGCCGTTCATTTGTCATGGCTGATATTCCTGGTATCATTGAAGGTGCGGCTGAGGGTAGGGGACTGGGAATTAGATTTCTGAGACATATTGAACGCAATTCTGTCTTACTATTCATGATTGCAGCCGATTCAGCAGATATTCGAAAAGAATTTGAAGTGCTGATGAATGAAATCAGAAAATATAATCCTGATTTGCTTAGTAAGCCAAGAATGCTTGCCCTGACAAAAACTGATATGCTTGATATGCAGATGATTTCAGAAATGGAAACATTGTTACCCGAAGGTATTAAGACTGTTTTCATTTCTTCAGTTACCGGCTATGGTATTGCCGAACTGAAAGATGAATTATGGAAAATTTTAAATAAACCTGATGATTCAAATTTTGAGCCAATAGACTATAATCGAGACTAATAAAAGCTTAAATAAAAAACATAACCAAGCCCGGCTGAGTATTCAGACCGGGCTTGATTATTTTACTGATCTTCCTTTTTAAAATCTAGTGAGAGTGAATTTACGCAATATCTTAAACCTGAATCTGATGGTCCGTCATCAAACAGATGACCGAGGTGGCTACCACATCTGGCACATACTATTTCAGTACGAACCATGCCGTGGGTACTATCTTTTTGCTTGATTATCTGCGAACCTTCACCAATCTCATTATCAAAACTGGGCCATCCACAGTGTGAGTCGAATTTCTGAGAATCAGAGAATAATTCATTTCCGCAGGCAGCACAGGTATAAATACCTTTATCTTTATTATGCAATAAATGGCCGGTAAATGGTCTTTCTGTTCCTTTTTCGCGTAGTACGTAAAATTGATCTTTTGTCAATTGATTTTTCCATTCTACTTCAGTCTTTACTACTTTATCGTTATTACTATCCATTTAGCGAACCTTTAGGTTTAAAATAACAAACAGAAAACTACATTTTTTGTTCAGTTTTCTGAAAACCCTTTAGCTTTTCTCATTCAACTCAAATACGCTTATTAATCCTGCAATCAGACTTGTCCAGCCGGTTTGATGTGATGCTCCCAGGCCCATGCCTGTCTCACCATGAAAATACTCATGAAAAAGCAGCAGATTTTCACAACCTTCCTTTTTATAAAACTCATTGTATTTGCCGTGAATAGGCTTGTTCCCGTCCGCGTCTTTTAAAAACATTGAAACCAGGCGGTTTGAAACAAAAGCCGCAACCTCGAACAAATTCATAAATTGCCCTGATCGGGCCGGACATTCAACCTTTAGCGTATCTCCATAGTAGTTATGGTAGGTTCCCAGCATTTCTATGAACAAAAAGTTTAAAGGCATCCAAATAGGACCTCTCCAATTAGAATTGCCGCCAAATAATTTACCTGTTGCCTCACCAGGCTCGTAGTCTATTGAATAGTCCTGACCTTCAAGATCCATTGAATAAGGATGATCCTGATAGAATTTTGATACTGATCGTAAGCCCCAGGGTGATAAAAATTCGTCTTCATCAAGTACGATTTTTAAAATATCGAGCAGTCTGTCTCTTGCTACCAGACTCAGCAAATAATCACCATTAGACTTCGTACCGTCCTGTGCTAAAAATTTATGCGTTGTTTTTCTATACATGCTAAACCATTTCATGCGGTCACAAAAACTATTCAATCCTGCAATTTGCTTACTTTCAAGAATAGTGACAGCGAAGGTCGAAATAACGCCTACCAGTGAGCGCACTTTTATTGGTACAATTTCACCAGATGATTTTACCAGCTGGTCATAAAAGAAATGATCTTCTGTATTCCAGGAAGAATTATAGGCTTCTGAAATATACATGAAGTGTTCATAAAACTTAGAAGCAACATCTTCATATACTTTATCATACTGGGCAATCTCGAGCGCAATATCAAGCATATTCAGTGCATATCTGGCCATCCATGCTGTACCATCTGCCTGTTCAAGAATTGAATCACCCGGAACAGGCTGGCTACGGTCAAAAATCCCGATATTATCAAGGCCTAAAAAACCACCTTCAAATACGTTCAGGCCTCTAACATCTTTTTTATTAACCCACCAGGTGAAGTTGATTATTAGCTTGATAAAAATCCTTTTCAGAAAGGCAACATCTGTTCTGTTAGTTCTTGATTTCTCAATATGATAAATTCTTAACGCCGCCCAGGCTTGAACGGGGGGGTTACTATCATTAAAATTCCATTCATAGGCAGGTAGCTGCCCGTCTGGATGCATATACCATTCACGGGTTATGGTAATCAGTTGTTCTTTTGCGAAAAGCGGGTCAACCAGCGCCATAGGTAATGTATGGAATGCCAGATCCCAGCTTGCATACCAGGGATATTCCCATTTATCGGGCATTGCCAGAATATCGCGATTGTTCAGGGTTTTCCAGTTCGCATTACGTCCGGATAATCTGCTTAAAGGTAAATTCTGGTTAACCTTATCTCCCTCAAGCCATTTTTCAACAGTGTAATAATAAAACTGCTTTGACCAAAGCATACCTGCTATTGCCTGGCGGCTGATATTAAGTAATTCAGCATTTACAGATTTTTTAAAAATACTATCAAAGAACTCATGGCCTTCTTTCATTCTCTGGGCAAAAATAAAATCAAACTCAACACCCAGAGGGTCTGAGAGGTCTGTTAGTGTACTAAGTCTAAAACGCAGCTCAATCGTTTTGTCAGCTTCAATTTCAGCTTTATAAATAGGGCTGAACTTCGTTCCTGCTGTTTTTTGTTTTAACTGATCAGTATTTCCACTTATCAGTGAATCATTAAAAAAATCTTTCTTAAAAGGTTGATCATTGGGCTCATTATTGATTCTGGCCGTATTTGTTTCATTTTCAGTGAACCCAGTATAGGTAGGTTCCTTAAAGTAAAAACGGTAATCATCAAGACTATGATGACTAACTTTTACAGAATGACAGTTGTTCTGCGCTAGCAGGTTGCCTATCTGTGGCTTATGTTTACTCAGGCCAAATGACCACTGGTTCCGAAACCATACTGTCGGCAAAATATGTAGGGTGGCAGTCTTGGTAGATCGGTTTCTTGCTGTTATATGAATCAGGATATCATCTGGTCCATTTTTAGCGTACTCGATCAGAATATCAAAGTAATTATCATTATCGAATACTCCGGTATCAAGAATCTCATACTCAGGTTGCTCTTTTAATCTGGCTTCATTCTCAATAACGAGATCATCATATGGAAATGCGGCTATAGGGTACTTATAGAGGTATTTCATATACGCATGAGTTGGCGTATTTTCCAGATAATAGTAAAGCTCTTTTACATCCTCCCCATGATTTCCCTCATGATTATTCAGTCCAAAAAGGCGTTCTTTGATGATAGGATCTTTCCCGTTCCAAAAAGCAGGAGCGAAACAAATGAACTGCTGATTATCAGAAATACCAGCAATGCCATCTTCCCCCCAACGATATGCCCTTGAACGTGCCTGGTCATGGGTGAAATAATCCCAGGCATTACCATCAGCACTGTAATCTTCACGAACAGTTCCCCATTGGCGTTCACTCAGATAAGGCCCCCATTTCTCGGTAGATTTTTCATCTTGCCGGTTTTGGGTTAACCTTTTTTCTTCTGAATCTGGATAGCTCGACTGTACCATAAATTTTTATGCAATTGAAAAGTGATAAAATATTTTAACAACCTGAATCTTAAAAAAAGGCTGAAACTTTAACTTAATTCGCAAATTAAGTTAGCCTAAATAAAATTAAGGCTCGGTTTATGCTCATTGAAATGTTTCTGTAATAGACCAATTTTACTATCATGTACGACTCAAAAAAACAAATCTTCGATGCCTGCAGGGAAAACCTGTTAACAGACATTCATATTTTAGAAAAGGAAATGAATATGCTGAAAGAAAGCGCTTCAACTGATAATGAAGGCGGTATGAGTGATCATCTTGAGTCAACTGACGCAGAAATGATGAATGACCGTCTTGATCGTGAAAACCATCGGAATCTTCTTTATCAGGAACTCTCATTATTAGACTCATTGAACAAGCCAGAAAAACTTGAAGAGATTGAGCCAGGTTCGGTTGTGATCACTTCTGACAGAAATTTTTTTATTGCGATTGCCAGAAACTTTATTGTGAAGGAACATGATTTTATCGGGGTATCTGTTGCTGCGCCCATATTTCGGGTATTAGCAGGCAAAAAAAAGGGTGACACTTATAAGTTTAATGACGTAGAGTATACAATTAAAGAAGTTTATTAAAGCAGGTAAAGCTTATAATCCATGTATACCCGAAGTACCTCTGCCACGCCCCAGGCCTGGGCAATACAACCCTTAGGGTAAAATGGTGCAATTGCATCAAATATTTCTGATATTGTACCAATACCAGCTTCGTATAAATGAGGTTTGAAAGATTCTATCAGAGCTATCGCTTCCTCTTTTCCGGCTTCTCCATAAAGTTTTACTGCTGAATCAATATAAGGGCCAAGAAGCCAGCTCCAAACCGTGCCCTGGTGATAGGCTGAATCTCTGTGAAGCTTATCACCAGCATAATGCTCATGGTAATTAATAGATCCGGGGGCTAGACTTCTAAGGCCTCTGGGAGTAACCAGTCTTTCTTTTACTTTGGTTAGCATAGCTATGGAGTGCTCTTTGTCGAGCAGGCTAAATGGTAATGATACAGCGAAAACCTGATTTGGTCTGAAACTTGAATCTTTGTCTTCACCCTTAACGACATCATACAAATAGCCGCCCTTGTCATACCAGAATAGTTCAATAAATTTTATTTTTACCTGTACAGCTTTTGATGAATATCGTTGAGAATCATCTATAAACCCGAAATGAAGAAGGTATTCAGCATAAATCATTAGTAAATTATACCAGAGAGCATTTATTTCCACAGCCTTTCCTGTACGGGGGGTGACTACCCAATCATCAACCTTTGCATCCATCCAGGTAAGTTGAATTCCATCTTCACCTGCATACAGCAAACCATCATCGTCGACATGTATAGAGTAATAAGTTCCTTTTTCATGCCATTCTACAATAGATCTGAATACGGGAAGCATTTCATGTTCGATAAAAGCTATATCTCCGCTACTCTGCTGGTATTTGTAACAGGCAATAAAAAACCAGAGGGTAGCATCACAGGTATTGTATTCTGGTGCATTGGTATTATCAAGAAAGCGATTAGGAATAATTCCCTGACTGATATTTGCAGCAAAGTGCCTTAGTATTTGTTTAGCTTCTACAAAGCGTCTGGTTACAAGACATAAACCTGGAAGCGATATCATTGTATCACGCCCCCAGGCAGTAAACCAATGATAACCGGCAATGATTGAACCTTCGCCCTGACTGCCATTAATAATAAATTGCCCTGTTGCAAGTAGCAGGGATGAGGAAAAATCATCAACTGCAAGATCTTTTAAAATATGCAGTCTGTTTTGCTGTTCATGAGAAATGAGTTGGGCAGCTGAACCGAGAGGCAGTTTACCTATTCCAATGACCAGTTCTATGATATCACCTGGTTTCATATGCACCCGCAAAACACCCGGGGTGAATAAATCTTCAGTGAAATCCTGACCCCTGTCTTGTTCTGCCTGATAGGAGAAATTATAATACCATAAAGGTTTATCCTCAAATTCAAGCGCTTCATGCTGGATATAAAATCGGGTATCACAGTCATAAGGCTGGAAGCTGAAATGGCCGGCATTTAGTTCAGCCTTTTCATGTATACTTTTATTGGCATGCATAAGCCCATGATAATCGCGGCCTGCAACCAGAGGAAGAAGTTCAAG